>Ga0256914_1004606_pt1 | contig 10252 bp, 7 predicted proteins | sample HulkmetaG_FD_191571 | JGI IMG/M metagenome (GOLD analysis project Ga0256914, IMG submission 191571) | Hydrothermal chimney microbial communities from Main Endeavour vent field at the Juan de Fuca Ridge, Pacific Ocean - Hulk | ecosystem: Environmental > Aquatic > Marine > Hydrothermal vents ...
TATTAAATTGTTCATAATAGAGCTCAATTTCTTTTAAAATATCATAAAAAGCTGAATTTTGATAGAAAATCCCTTTGAAAAATTTAGTTGCTTTTTCAAAAATTTCAATAGAAATACAATCTTTGATTAACTGCAGCTCATCTTTTTCTGGCCTTTTATTAAAACATTGGCACCTTGAAAGAATTGTTGGCAAAAGTTGATTTTTATTTTTTACTGTTAAAATAAAGAATCTTTTTTGCACAGGCTCTTCAAGAATTTTTAAAATGGAATTTGCTGCTTCATTTGTAAATTTGTTAGCTTCATGGATAATTACAACCTTTTTGTCACCTGTTTGAGGAGTTAAATAGCAAAAATCTTGCAATGCTTTGATTTCAGAAATTTTAATAACATTTTCAGGTTTAATTAAAAAAATATCAGGATGCTCTTCTAATAATCCTTTCTGATTTAATATTTTTGAAGCGAGAAATATAGCGGAATTATAGGCACTTTCAATATCCCTGCTTTCAATTAATATAGATTGTGGTAACTTTTCCTGCTCTATTAAAATTTCAAAAATCTTTTCTAAATCCATTTTGAAAATATTTCTTTTAATTGATTGTTTATTGAAGTTATTGATTTTGTCCCATCTATAATAAACCAGTTTTTCTCATTTTTAGCAAAATGTAAGTAACCATCTCTTATCTTTTTATGAAACTCTAATCTCTCTTTCTCAAACCTTGACTCATTGTTAACAATTTCCTCGTTTCTCATAAGCGCTCGTTTAATTCCAACTTCTACAGGGAGATCAAATAAAAACACATAATCAATCTCAATACTGTCCATTGCTATTTTATTTAACTTTTTCAGAAGCTCTATATCAACACCTCTACCAAAGCCCTGGTAAACAATAGTTGAAAAATAACTTCTATCACTTAAAATAATATCAAAATTTTTTAAGTTTGGTTTGATAATTTTGCTAAAATGCTCACATCTATCAGCAAGATATAGAAATACTTCTGTAAAAATTTCCATATTAGCAAAATTTTCATTTAATAAGATTTTTCTGATATTTTTGCCAATTTCAGTGGAACCTGGCTCTCTGGTAATTAAATAGCTCACCTTCTTACTTTTAAAAAATTCTTCAAGTAACTTTATCTGGACACTTTTGCCACTACCTTCAATACCTTCAAAAGCTATGTACATTTTTAAAACCTTTTGATAAAATTTTATCTCCCTCTTTAATGCCAGATAAAATCTCTGCACGGCCATTATTTACAATTCCTAATTTAACAGCTACTTTTTTTATATTTTCCACTTTTTTTAAAAAAACATAATTTTTTGTACCTATAAGTTTTACACATTTAAGTGGGACAACTATAACATTATGCTTTTCAGATAAAATAATATCAATATAAGCTGTCATTTCAGGTTTTAATAATTTTTTAAACTTGCTATTATTAATGTTAATCTCTATTTTGTATGTTACAACATTGTTGACAACCTGGGCTTTTGGATAAATTTTTTTTATTTTACCTGTTAAAATTTTGTCTGGAAAAGCTTCAACATAAAACCTAACCTTCTGATTTAAATTTATTTTACCAATATCAGTTTCATCAACATAAGCAACAACTTCAAGCCTTGTTAAATCAATAATATTAACAAAAACCGGTGAATTAAAACTTGCAGCAACTGTCTCTCCCTCTTGAGTTGATACAGCAGATATTGTCCCTGATATTGGTGCTTTAATGAACGCATAATTATAATCTATCTTGGCAATTGCTATCTGTTTTTCAACCTGTAAAATTTTAGTTTTAATAATATTTTTCTGGTCTGAAAACTCTCTTTTCAATAATTTTAAATTTTCTTTCTCTGAGTAAATGCTATACTTTAAAGAATCAACTACTTTTTTTAGATTATCAATATTTTGCTTTGATACCATATTTTCCTTCAGTAGTGATAGGTTTCTTTTTAATTCTTTTTCTGAAAATTTTAAATCAGTTTTAAGTTTTTTTATCTGCAATTGTTTTGATTTGATTTTTAATGGATACTCCTTTTTTATATTTTGAAGTTCTGTAAAAAGGTATAATTTGTCAGCATTTAACTTTTCAATCTGGAGTTTTAAATCTTTATGCTCTATAATTGCAATAAGATCACCTTTTTTTACATAATCGCCGACTTTTACAAAAAGTTTCTCAACTTTCCCTGAAATTCTTGAGCCAACCTTGATTTCAGCGCCTATCTCTGGCTTTATAACACCAGTTAACTTTATAATATCTTGAATATCACCTCTTTTAACAGTATAAAACTCAAATTTGCTTAAACGCTCTTGTTTGTTCTTATTGTTACACGATGGGTAAATAGAAGTTATAATTAGTAGAAAAATTAATATAATTTTTTTCATGAAGTGTTATTATCATTTTCATTTGAAAAAGTGAAGATATTTTATCATAATATCCCCATATAATGAAAATACCAATTAATAATTTTCTCTCCGAAATATATGTAAATTACTGCACCAAGTGATAAAAAAGGGCCAAATGGAATGGCAAGAGATGATTTATCTTTTTTAGCCATTATAAGTGGAATGCCTATAATGGTACCAAGTAAAGAACTTGAAAAGATTATAAAGAGAAGAGATTTATAACCTAAAAATGCTCCTATCATTGCAAGTAATTTAACATCACCGCCACCCATTCCTTCTTTTTTGGTTAGCAGGAAATATCCTTTAATAATCAGAAGTAAAATGCCACCACCTAAAATAATACCAATAATTGATTGCAACCAGGTTATATCAGCTCTAATAAATGAAAAAATAAATCCCACAAATGTGCCACCAATACTTATCTCATCAGGAATTATCATATGCTCCAAATCAACGAAAGTTGCTACAATCAGTAATAGAATAAAAATTGTGTAAGCAAAAAAGTTTACTGAAAATCCAAACAAATTAAAATTTATAAAAAAAAACAATCCTGTTAATAATTCAATTAAAGGATAACGTATAGATATTTTTTCTCCACAATATGCACATTTACCATTTAAAATAATATAGCTGAATAAAGGGATATTGTGGTACCATTTAATTTTTTTCTTGCATTTTGGGCAAAATGAAGGTGGTGATATAATGGACTTTTCAACAGGCAACCTGTATATGCACACATTTATAAAACTGCCAATGCAGAGGCCAATTAAAAAAATAACGATTTTATAAAAATAAAGTTGCTGCACCTAATAATCCTATATTATTTTCATTATAAATAGAAATCTCCATTTTTTCTTTAATAAATGGCAGAGTATATTTATGGAAACTTTCTTCAAAAACATCTTTGAAATAAGTAAACTTTTTAGCAATGCCACCAGTAAAAACCATTAACTCTGGAGCAAAGATATTTGCAATTATTGATGAACCAATCCCAAGATAAAAGAATCCTTTATTTATAACCTCTCTTGCTTTTAACTGATTTTGGCTGATTTTAAATAGCTCCTCAAAATTTTCTACTGATTTAGAGCATAATTTATTAAAATTTTTAATCATACCAGTTGCAGATGAATATGCTTCAAGGCATCCTTCCTTGCCACAACCACAAATTGCACCATTTTCTTTTACAGTAATATGGCCAAACTCAAAGCCTGTTTTTCTGCTATTTTTTACTAATTTGCCATTTAATATAACTCCACCGCCAATTCCTGTGCCAAGTGTAATAGCAACTATATCCTTTTTTTTAAAAACAGTTTTTGCACCAAGAGCAGCACAATTTGCATCATTTTCAAATTTGATAAAAAATTTATTACTATTTTCAATTATTTCAAAAATATTTGCATTTATCAGGAATGGTAAATTGGGAGAGAAAATAATCTCTCCCCTATCTTTTATAATTCCAGGAAAACCTATTGCGATGTTTTTAAAATCAAAGAGCGTTCTGTAATCAGAAATTATCTGATTTATTAATGTTACAAAACTATTAAAGTTTTTAACAGTTTTAAACTCTTTTTCTTCAAAAAATGTACCGCTGTTATTGTTAAATATACCTGTCTTTATACCTGTGGCACCTATGTCAAAACATAATATCATTTAAATATTTTCTCTTTGATATCTTTAATTCTGTTTACTGCTTCATTTAATCTATGTTTATCAACAGTAAGAGCCATTCTAATATAGCCTTCACCTGATGGGCCAAAACCGTTACCAGGAGTTGTAACAATACCTGTCTCTGAAAGGAGCAATGCTGTAAAATCAGCTGAAGTATAACCTTCTGGCACTTTAATCCATACATAAAATGTAGCTACAGGTGAGTTAACATTGAATCCAACTTCCTTTAATCCATTAATTAGAACATCTCTTCTTTCCTGATAAATTTTTTGCATATCTTTAACACATTGTTGTGAACTTGATAATGCTTCAATAGCAGCTTCCTGAATTGCCTGAAAAGCTCCTGAGTCTATATTTGTTTTGATTTTTCCAAGTGCTCCAACAATTTCTGCATTTCCTGCTGCCCAGCCTATTCTCCAACCTGTCATGTTGTAAGTTTTAGATAGAGAATGTAACTCAACTCCCACTTCCATTGCTCCATCTATTTCAAGAAAAGAAAGAGGAGCCTGACCATCATAATACATCTCAGTATATGCTGCATCATGAAGAATAATTACATTGTATTTATTTGCAAATTCAATAGCTTTTTCAAAAAATTCCTTTGTTGCAACAGCACCAGTAGGATTGTTTGGATAATTTATAAACATTATTTTTGCTTTTTTTGCAATATCTTCAGGAATTGTATCTAAATCTGGTAAAAAGTTGTTCTTTTCAAGTAATGGCATATAATAAACTTCTCCACCAGCAAATCTTGTGGCAATTGCATATACAGGGTATCCGGGCTCAGGTACAAGAGCATAATCACCTTCATCAATGAACGCATATGGAAAATGTGCAATTCCTTCTTTGGAGCCAATTAATGAGATAATTTCAGATTCTGGATTAAGTGAAACATTAAATCTTTTTTTGTAAAAATCTGCAACAGCCTGCCTAAAAGAAAGCATTCCAACATAAGAGGGATATTTGTGATTTGCAGGGTCTTCAGCTGCTTTTTTTAACCTTTCAATAATGTGCTTTGGAGTGGGAAGGTCAGGGTCACCAACTCCAAGGTCAATAATATCAACACCTCTCTTTTTTACTTCCTCTTTCATTTCATCAATTTTTGCAAAAAGGTATGGTGGCAAGGTTTTAATCCTTTTTGATGGTTCCACTACAAATTTACCCATACAATTTCCTCCTATTTTTTATCATTTTATTGTATATTTCAATATATTTTTCAGCTGATTTCTCCCAGCTAAAATTCTTACTCATACAATTTTTTTTCATTTCAATAATTTTACCCTTATCTGTATAATAAATTTCCATAGATTTTAACATCATATCAAAAAATTCATCTTTTGAAAAGTTTTTAAATATAAAACCTGTGTTGTTATCAACACTATCTTTTAATCCTCCAACTGCTCTTACAATAGGTATGGTGCCATAACGCATACTGATTAGCTGGCTAATTCCGCATGGCTCAAAGAGAGATGGCATTAGAAAAAAATCTGCTCCAGCATAAATCTGCCGTGCTAATTTTTCATTAAAAGAGAATGAAACAGATATTTTATTTGGATATTTACTCATCATTTTTTTCAATTGAACTTTATATAGACCATCACCTTCACCTAATAGAACCATTTGAGCGTTAATATATTTAAGATTTTCCATAACATTTAGAACAAGCTCTATCCCTTTCTGCTCAGTTAATCTGCCAATAAAAGCAAAAATTACTTTATCTTTATCTGTACCTAATTTTAATTTTTTTTGTAACTCTACTTTATTTAACACTTTTTTTTCAATGGAATCTAAAGAATAATTTGCAAATAGGAAAGTATCAGTTTCAGGATTGTAAATTTCGTAATCTATCCCATTTAATATACCGTATAGAGATTCTTTTCTTTTTAGTAATACCCCATCAAGGCCTCTTCCTGCCTCAAATGTTAAAATTTCTTTTGCATAGGTGGGAGATACAGTATTTAAAAAATCAGAAAAAACTATACCACCTTTAAGAAAATTTACCTGTCCATAAAATTCAAGAGCATCTATATGAAAAACCTGAAAAGGAATCCCTATTCTGTTTAATATATCAGGTGGAAAAAAACCTTGATAAGCTAAGTTGTGAATTGTGAGTAACGTTTGAGTTTTTTGAAAAAAATTGTCATTACTGTAATTGGTTTTTAACAACACTGATACAAGTGAAGTCTGCCAGTCATTTAGATGAAAAATATCAGGTTGAAAATGTAGAGATTTGCACAGTTCAAGAGCTCCATAGCAAAGTAGGCTAAATCTTATTCCAGAATTTTCACCTTCATAATATTTGTCTGTGTTAAAGTAGTTTTTATTATGGAGAAAGTAAATTTTTATATTTTTAAATGTTGTTTCAAATATTTCAATGTGCTCATTTGCAAAATTTATAAAAACTTTAAATGATTTGTTTGTAGAAACAATTTTAAATTTTTCTCTGTTAATATCTGAGTAAAGTGGAGTTACAATTATGGTATTTACCCCTTTTTTATTAAGAGTGGCTGGAAGTGAAATAGCAACGTCTGCAAGACCGCCTGTTTTTGAAAAAGGATAGACCTCAGATGATACAAAAACTGCTCTCATTAATTCTCCTCATGCTCTATACCAAGTGTAATTTTAAAATTTTTTGATTCTCCATATTTAGAATCAAATGGGAAAATAAGTGCAAAAGTGGAGCCTTGATAAATAGTGTCGTAAGCTTTTTCACTTTTAGAAACAGAGTAAAAAGGGAATGAAAAAAGCCTAAAATCTTTATTAGATTTTACAATTAAAGTGCCTTTGATAACTTCATCAAATATTTTAAATTCTGTTACTATGTTGCTTTCAAAATCTTCATTAATTTTAAAAATTTTATTGTTAATCTCAATAAAACTCCTTTTACTATTATGACCTGGAAAGAAAAAATTTAACTCAACAATATGCAGAATATCAAAGTATAGAAAACTTTTATTAAAAGAGCTAATTTCAACATTGAGGTAACTATTGTCCAGTGAGTATTTTTTTTCAACATATATTGGAAAATTTTTGTTAAATAGGGTGATACTTCCATTACAATAAAAAGTTTGCTTTTCTTTTAAGTTGTAACTTTTTTTATGAAAGTCTGATATTATCTGAAATTTATTCATTTTATAATCTAATAGAGTAATTCCATTTGCAGCAAAAATATCAATAAATGAGTATTTTAAATATCTATCAAAAACTATATGCTTTTTTATTTCCTCTGTAATTTCAAAATCTATCTCATGAATAGTTGCCACTTTTTCAACATTATTGCTTTTTGATTTTGGATTGAGAATATCGTTATGATAAAACTCTTTTCTTCTGGTTAATGTGTTTAAAATATTAAAACATGATAATCTATCAGAAAATTCATACAATGCCCCTGAAAATTTTGATGAAATTGTAGCAGAGATTTTGCCATTTTTTAAAATTAATTCAGTAAAACCATCTTTATTAATGTCACAAACTTCAGCATTTTCTTCGGTTCCAATTATATTTTCTGCTTTATTTAAAGCAATGTATGCATTATCTCTTAAGTTTGGTAGGTATATACCTCCAAAAATACCGTGCCACAAACAGTCGTTGCATTGAGCCTGTAACAAAAAATCAGTTGCTTTATCATTTACAGCTTTATTTTTTATTCTTTCACTAACATAGATTATTTTTTTCTGAATATTATTTGCTTCTTCATATTTTATTAAAAAATTTTTCCATATCCCACCTCTGAGATATTTTTTTTCTCTATCAGTTAATTTAAATCTATTTTTAAAATTATCGATTTCTTCAATATATTCTGTAGTGTAACTCCACTCTCCCATTTCATAGTAAGATACCTCAGGTATATATACCCTGCCTATAGGTTTATTTTTCAAAAAATATTCATTAAAAAGTTTTGTGTTGACTATTTGGTTATTATCTAAAAGATAAAAAAACTCCTTTAGCCATCCATTTTCATAAACCCAATTATAAGTCTTTGGCCATAATCCAAATTTCTCTCCATCATCAAATAGTACACCAAATTTACTATTTTGAAAAAAACCTTTAATCTCATCTATATGCTTAAACGGTATTAAGTATCTCAATTTCTGGCTAATAGGAAATATTGAAAGCTTATTTCCAGAATCCTCTGTTACATAGTAGCCATTTAATGAATCTTCACTAAATCCAGCTGCAAAAAAATGATAATCATCAACTACTACATACTCAATGCCACAATTCACAAGGATTTTAATTATCTTATCTTCCCAAACCCTCTCTGTAAGCCACAAACCTTTTGGAGTTTGACCAAAATTATCAATAATGAATTTATTCAACTTTTTAATCTGCAACTCTGCATCTTTTTCAGGAATCACAGCAAGTATTGGTTCATAAAAACCTGCTGTGAAAAATTCTACCTGGTTATTGTCAGATAGTTTTTTCAATAAGTTAAAAGTTGATTTATGATATTGTTTTAGCCATTTAAAAAGCCAGCCACTAAAATGAATATTAATTTTTATATTTTTGTAGTCTTTTAATGTGTTTAAAAAAGGGAGATAAGATTTTTCTGTTGCTTCTAAGACAACTTCATGAAAATTATTAACAGGTTGGTGGCAATGAATTCCAAAGAGTAATTCCAATCTAAACGCTCCAATACTCAAGATAGATATTTTTGGGTATTTTAATATTCACAGCAGATTCATAAGGTGCTCTTTCAATAATTTTATCATTATTGATTAGCTCTAAAGTAATTTTTATCTCTCCACCCATATTTATTAATATGTCATTATATGGAATTGCTATTTCAATAACTTTATCACATGCCACTTCAATGTGATGAGGTTTTTCTAATCTATTTGCAAAGAATTTAATGTTATTTTTATCATAGTTGTAAATTATTTTATAATAGTGATGATTTTCCAAATTAATTTCAAGTAAGTTACCTTTTAATGTATCTTTTGCATCACCTCGTGTATCAATTCGTAAAAAAAGGTTATCACTATTAAAACCAAAATATAATCTTGTAAAATATCCATCACCATAGTGCATTGTTGAGCTATTTTGAGAAAGATAAAAAATCCCGGCAGATAGCCATTCAAGATAATTCTTTACCTGACCATCTATTACTGGATTAATAATATCAACAGGCTCTTTAAGAAATTCTGCTTTTAAATACTTTTTTATTGGTTGAAACACATTAAAAGGCACATCTTCATTTAAAAAAGAGTAAACATTTGCAATATGGCTTCTAAAGAGAGAATCAAATTTATCGCTCATTTCAGAATAAAAATCATCTCCATACCACCAGAACCAATCTGAGCCTTCTGCAATTAGCAATTCCTTATATGCCATTTTAAAACTATCTTCTGAAACTGAATCTTTTTTCTGAAAAAGCACTTTTTTTGCATCAGCTACCATTTCCCATGCTCTATTCTCCTCAGGATGTCCAATCCATATGCCATAATTAGCATTTATCCATGAACCAGGATGTATATGTGTAAGCTCTCTACTACTCTTTTGAGCATTTAAATAATTTGAATATGTTGTCATAATCAGGCTTTGGTCATCTATAATTAAACTATAAATCTCTTTTAAAAATGGTACACCATTATCTCTATAAAACTCCCATGCATTTTCACCATCAAGAATAATACTGATAATAGCATTTTCATCATTAATATCTGATTCAATTTTTTTTATTTTATTATAAAAGTCTTTTGCAGCATCTTTATAATCCCATTTTGAATAAATAAATCCTATGGCATTTGAAAGCTCTTTATCTCTGAAAAAAATATTAACTCCATTAAAGTTATAAGGGAAATATAGATCTTTTTTATTTAAATTTTTGTTAGACAAAAATAGTATATCCTCATCAGTGGCAACCCATTTTATATTATGCTCACTTATCATTAAAAGAGTATCATCACTTACAGAGCCTTCAGATGGCCAAAACCCATTTGGATAAATAGAAAATATCTCTTTATACTTCTCCATACCAAATTTTATTTGATTGTAAGCATCATCTTTAAAGTTCTCAACAATTATAGGAAGTTGAATATCTGGCATGGCAATTTTAGCAATTGATGGGTCTATTAGTAAAGGTAAAATAGGATGAAAGTATGGTGATGTTGAAATTTCAATTTTGCCACTTAACTGCATATTTTTATATTTTGGCAAAATTTCACCTATAAATTTAAATAA
>Ga0256914_1004607_pt1 | contig 10251 bp, 5 predicted proteins | sample HulkmetaG_FD_191571 | JGI IMG/M metagenome (GOLD analysis project Ga0256914, IMG submission 191571) | Hydrothermal chimney microbial communities from Main Endeavour vent field at the Juan de Fuca Ridge, Pacific Ocean - Hulk | ecosystem: Environmental > Aquatic > Marine > Hydrothermal vents ...
AAAACATCGTTAGGCCTCCTTTTCATTGATGGTATGTTGCATTTATCTAAATAAACAAGGTTGTATAGAATTATTCCCTAACAGTAATAATAATCCTATGCCCCTTTGTAAAAATTCAAAAAGATAGAATCTATCGCATCAGTATCATCTTGCGCACCTGCACAAAACGTTCCCCCGAAGCGGTTTGGGCTTGTAGTTTGTACATATACACCCCGCTGGCTACGGAATTACCCTGTTCATCCCGACCGTCCCACTGCACCTGGTACTGCCCGGCAGGCTGGTGCGTGTTAACCAGTGTGCGCACTTTTTGGCCGAGCAGGTTGTAAATGGTTAATTCTATATGCCCGGCTTTGGGCAAGGCATAGCTAATAGTGGTGGCGGGATTAAAAGGGTTGGGATAGTTCTGGTGCAAGGAAAATTGTTCGGGTAAAGTATTTTGTATTTCATCTGGTATTCCTACAGAATTAGTTGTTCCAAATTTCCAGGAAAGAATATAGTGTTTTTCATAAGCGCTCCCAGTAGCTGCGGTAAAGCCAATCCAAGCCCTACCATCATCTAATTGCAGGCTATCTGCCAAATTAATATTTACTGAAAGTACCGGTGTGGAATTCAAAGAATCCATATATATTTCGATTAATGGCGGTTGATAAGTAATTTTTATCCGATGTATTTCTCCGTCAGAAAGGTTCGAAATTTCCGTTGTATAGCCTATTGAAGCGCTTTTATCGCTTTCATTCGGCTCTGTTCCTTTTGTTTGAATGCTAATATGATTATTATTTGGATCGCCATAATTATTCCACGTATCAAACTCAATGGCCAGAGAATTGGGAATACCACCGTAACCAATTTCGCCCCCCGTCCCTCCAATGGCATCCATAGCATAATTTTGAACAACAAAAGCAAAGCCATCACCGCCTCCCCACCATCCTCCTATATCAGTAATTTGGAAGGTAAATTCCGTCTCAAAACCTTCATCTACTTGCTGTTTTGTTTTGTACCAACAAGCACCCACTTGATTTCCGGCGTTCAAAGTTAATCTGATCCTGTTCCCCTCAAGAGTAGCATTCTTAACCAATTGAAAATCAGCTAAGTCAGAAATGCGAAATTGATCAAAGTTAAACTGCGCGAAGGATGGTTTAAAAAAAATCAAAAGAAAAAATAACAATTTAATTGTTTTAACAAAAAAATTTTTGCTTAATAAGCAGCAAATCCGAGTGTGATTTTTATTTATTCCTTTTGACTTAACTGAACAAATATTCATTTTTACTTACCCTTAATATTTAAAATTTTTCTGATAAAAATAATGTTATTTAAGAATAAAAATTCCAGATACAAAAATCACTGAGATAGATAATTTACATTTATAATAAAAGACATTATTTATCTCTAAATATAATTAAATGAATTTATTCTGATTAAAAAAAGCTTGCCTTATACAGGCAAGCTTTTGAAAATAGTTATTTAATTATAATACCTTTAACCGTCGCTTCTCCAAATTTAGACTTAATTCGTATGAAATACTGACCGCTTGGGAAGTCAGCGGGTAGTCTTACATTATGCCAACCTAATAAGTAATTCTTTTTCATACTCCACAACCGTTGCCCAAGAATGTTAAATATTGATATTTCCACTTCTGTACCCCCGGGTAATCCAAAACGGATACGTAATCCACCGTTAGTGGGGTTAGGCCAAATATTCTTGATTTCAAATTTTTTAGGAATATTGGTCGAAACATCATTAATGCCGGTTAATAAGATGTTAAAAATAATTGTATCACTCACTGCTTTCAGCCCGACTTTATCTTTTGTAATTACAAAATAACTGATCTGATGCTTCGTTGAGTCAGTTTTAGGAATGCTGCTTTGAAAAATTCCATCTTCATATCGCATAGGAATAGTATCAAACGGAGCAGAATCGAATCGATAAATAAGAAGCGTTTTATCGATTTCACCAATTGGATCATGCACAGATGCATAAATCGGAAAAGGGCCAAAATAATTTGATGTATCTTTTAAAACTGTTACCGAATCAACTACAGGAGATGTTAAATCCACCCCAAAAGAATCGATTGGAGACCAACCCGATTCATTTTGCGCCTCATCAAAGGCCATTACCTGCCAATAATATTTACCTTCTGCTAACTTTGCCTGATATTCATTAACGGAAACCGTATCATTAAGAACAACGGTTGTATCCTGGCTAACTTGAATAACATACCGTACTGCCGTGGATAAAATTTTTTCGTTTTCTCCTGAATGACGGCTCGTATTTGTTTCTGCTTGTTTAGATACTGCATCCCAAATAAAATGGACCTTCGAGGATGCCAGCCATACACCTTTTACCGGCTCATGTAGAACTGGAATATCAGGTGCATTAGCATCTACAATTACTCTCCAAATATCGCTACTATTAGAATTACCGGCAGAATCATAAACCGTTACCCTCCAGTAATACGTTGTATCGGTTAATTTAACAGTATAGTTTGTTTGAACTGTAATGACCGTATCTACACCTTTTTCGAATTTCGGATCAATAGAATATTCAAGTATGTAATGCTTAATTCCCGATAGTGTATCGGTTGATGCTTGCCAATGAAATGTTACGGATTGGGTTGCCAAAATAATACTATCTGCTGGTGATATTTGATTCGGAAAGGTAGGCTTTTCTAAATCCACGGCAAACTGCCAAGTAAAATCAGAGCCCTGGCCAAAATAATCCATAGCAGAAACCTTAACCGAATGCCAACCTTGAGATAACGATGCAGAAGGAGTATATTCTGCCTGACTTTGCGTAACTTGAGGTTTAACTAAGATGCTGTCAACCATCATAGTTACTTTTGTTGTATCAACACCAATCCCATCGTCCTTTAAATGAGCCAGGATCGCTGGTTGGTTATTATTTACCCATGTATGATTTGAAGGAAATTCTGCGAATATTTTGGGTGGTTTTGAATCTTGTGTTGAGTATGTTTTTGTGGAAGCTTTACTGGAATAACTACAACTACGTCCATATACTCTAAAGTAATAAGTCACTCCGTCATTTAAATTTGTGAAAGTATAAAAGGTATCAGTTAAAACCGGGCTTCGTTTTATTATTTGATCAAACACAGAATCCGAAGCGATTTCAAATTGATAACCGTCACTTCCGTTGTTCCTACAGTAAACCGTATTACTGGTTCCTTGTGTAAATTTTGGCTCAAGTACAATTTCTGGTGCTTCAAGTGTCATTACCTCCTGATCAGACAAGAAAACGTCTCCCTTCCAGTCTGTTCCGGCAAATAATTTATTTCTTTGCACATCGCTGCTAAGATGCAAACTTAATACATCGGACGCATCTTTTAAATCTCCGGTTACTACCCAGGTTTGGCCAGCATCTTCTGATTTATAGACATCACCATTGTAATCTGTACCGGCATAAATCGTATTTCCAAAGACGACAAGTGAATACACCTGTTTCCAGGGTTGATAGTATTTGGTCAAATTTGACCAATTTTGGCCCCCATCCTCTGTTTTCCATACTTCTCCATTGTCATCATTTGTCGAAATATAGCCTGTAGCCTCACAAAAATCTGCATCATAAACATATGTTGGCCCATAAAGATAACTTCCTCCAATTTGGTATTGTTTTGTACCCAGATAAACATCTCCATACCAATCTGTACCGATAAGTAATTTATTGTTTTGAAGCCCTAGAATTGACAGTACGTGTGTTGCACCCTGAGGTTTAAAAGTGTCTTCCCACGTATTTCCTCCATCAATACTTTTTTTAATTAGATTCGGTGAATCCATAGAAATAAAGATCGTATCGCCATTGAAAAAAAGGTCTGTCGCCCAGGACGCATCACTAAAATTTTTCCATAAAGATACATTATCACCATCTAAAAAATACACTTCGCCATTTGAATAATTTGTCGTAAAATAAATTTTACTTGAATATCTCTTTGCCGAATAGACATAAGTAGGGCCGAAAACATAATTGCCGCCTGTTTCATATTTCATCGTTGATTTATATACATCTCCATACCAATCTGTACCTAATATTAGCTGTTTATTAGATAGCATCAAAAGAGCCAAAGCTTCGGTAGCGCCGCGAGGTTGAAAAGTACTTTGCCAGGTAGAACAATTATCCTTACTTTTCCTTACTAAACTTCCTTTATTAAACGTCACGTAAAGAGTATCATTATCCCAAGATATCCCATAACATGCTGAAGCATTAGAAAACGTAAAAATTTGGAAAGCTCCACCTGTCAAACTTTTTTTATATAATTCTCCATTGTCATAATTCGTTGAGTAATACATATACTTATCATGAATTTTTGCATCATAAACATAAGTAGGACCATAGAAATAATCTCCACCTGTCTGAACATTCCAGGTCGCTTTGAAAATATCCCCATAATCATAACCGGTGGCCAACCACATTTCATTATCTATCAATCTTAATTTGTATGAAGTTTTAACGTAAGGTGGACTATAACAGCTAATCCACGAAGCTCCTCGATCATATGATTTATATACAGTGTAATTATCATTATTAATATGCATGCTTATAAATAACGTATCGCCATAAAACAACATAGATTCAACATAGGTACTTTCATTATCGTTTTTCCATTCTCCAACCTTTTTCCAATGAACCATGTCTGGAGATTTGTAAATTCGGGCAATACCATTCGAGTCACCAGCAATAAAATAATCACTTCTATTTTTCATAAAATCATATACATAAGTTAAATTTACACTTGAAATAAAATTTGTAGATAAAGATTCATCATTTGTTTTATATATTTTAATTTTATGGTCATTTGATCTTACGCATGGGTAGGCATAATTCCCTTCAGTAAAAATATGGGGGATTCCGTCAGCATTCTGAAATGTGGTTATATATTCCCAATTCCAATTTGTGGGATTACTATTTTCGCTGTTATACCGGTAAAATTTTATTTGCGCATTATTATCATAAATACCGCCATAATACACATGGGAGTTTACAATACCTATCGAATATCCGCCTCCAACCTTGTCAATAGCATCAGGATAATTGATTGATGTCCATGTATCTCCATCATCCATTGAGTAATATAAAGAATTTTCAATTGTTTTATAATCTAATCTACCCACCATCCACACTCTATATTTAGATGAATCAAGTCTAATTGAAGTGAAATAATCGTAATCTTCTCCGGTCCAAAATTTATATTCCCATGTTAATCCCTTATCCTTACTTTTCCACAATCCTGCATGATAATTTCCATTTCTGTCTCCTCCGCATGCTAAAACAATATTAGGACTCCATGGAAGTTGCATGAAATCTTTAATAAGAGTTGCATCCGCTAAATTTCCTGTATTAACCCATCCCGGTACTTCCTGAGCAAATAAAAATTGCGTTAAAAGGACAGGGATGAATAAATATTTTATCAATTTCATCGTACTTCTCCTTTATTATCATTAATAGGAGGCACATTGATATTTTTTTCTTGCTCGCTTTTTGCTTCTTCATTTTGTAAGAGTTTGATTTCTTTTTTGATTTCATCTAACTTCCCTATAAATTGTGCATTTTTCCCCATTGATTCAGGATCGTAAGTAAAAATACGAATTCCGTTTGTATTTCTGTCTTTTCCAAAAACATAAATTTTATCATTATTAATAGCCAAACGCATAATATAATCAAGCTCGGGATAATGCATACAATGTTCCCAGTACCAGTAACTTGAATTAGGATTTGAGATATCCAATCTATACAAATCAGCGGAATAAATACCCCAATTATCGTTTCCATTTTCAGAATGATCATCCTGAAAAGCCACATATAATTTATTGTTCAGAATAACAATTGAGTGTGCTTGGGCACGATTCCCTAATGCAGCGGGTTGAGAAATATAATTCCAACTTTCACCTAAATCAGTAGAGTACCAGATTGGTTTCCATTCGAGGTAAGACCAATAATTACTAACACAAGCAAAAATAATATTTTTATTTTCATCAAACGCAAATTGTCTAACTCCTTCATCAGTGTAAGAATTATTAAGTTTTTGTTCCCATGTTTGCCCATTATTTGTACTTTTCCAAATTGCCGCTCTTTTATAATAACCTCTTCCACCAGCTAAAATGATCCCTGTATTTGGAATTTCTAAAAAACACCAAATTTTTTTTGCATTTACTAAATCGCCCTGTTGCAGCCAAGCAGGCCCGCTTTGAGCAAAAATTTGGTTGGCGAATATCATCGCTACAAAAGTAATTGCTAATATTTTTTGGAAACGCATGGTAAACCCTCCTATTTAAAAACATAACTTTTCTTAATTAACCTTTATGAATTCTTCCCCATCTAAATACATTTTTACCTTCTAATGTAGTAAATCGATTGAGTAACACTCGTATTATCTGAGTAGAAAGTGATTGTATTGCCATTTATCTCATATCTTCCTGAATATATACCAGACGCTGTTTCTAAATTTCCGATTCAAATTTATATTGCCATCAAAATCAAAAGTTAAATAGAAATACATCCCAATATCAGTCGCATAATGCTTTCATATCCCAAATAATTGTTTTTCCCATTCCTGTATAATAAAATTATTTTTGTAATTTATTCTCATAGTATGTTTTTTAATAACAAGCTTATTCTCTTTGAGTAGAGGATAAGCAAATTGAATGTATAAAATTTAACTTAAAATATTTTACTGTTTAACTATCAACTAAAAAATTACCCCAATATTTAAAATAATATTACTAAACTTATCGCTAATATATTGATACCTGCCCGAAATATTTAAATTTATGCCCCCAACGGGTATTTCATAGCCTATTACCGGCGCAAAACTAAATTTCGTGTCACTACCAGAACCGGATTCTTTTTTAATTGTATATTTTATTTCTCCGGTGTATGGATCAATCCCAGATGGAATCTTTACTTCTGAAGTCCAGCTTACCTTCATATTCCATATACCGATAATTCCCATTACATAAAATTTACTAAAGATATATTTTATGCCGGCTTGAATAGGGATTCCTGAAAAATCAGATGACTCTCCCGCTATATCTTTGCCACTCCATATAGTATACCCTGCTTCTAAATAAGCAGCCATTGATTTATTAAATTGGTAAGTTCCAAAAAACATTCCACCTAACCCCTTATTAGCAACATCACCAAAATCACCTAGCGGTAAGCTAAGAATACCATTTGCTCCAAAGTGCATTCCTTTTGCATACAAAGGATTAATAACAAGGATTGCGCTTAATAAAAAACTTAGCAGAATTACTTTGTGCTTCATGATAAACCTCCTGATTCTAATTTGGTAAAGATTGTAGAAACCTTTAAATTTTAATTACAACTAATCTGTTTCTAGAATCAAAGCCATCAAATAAGATTTGAAAACGTATAGATCGATAATTATATACTCGAATGTGTAAAAAACCCTAATTTGTAAAAACATGTTTTTACCAGCCGTTCTCATGATACAAATTATTTATCTCACTATCTGAGAGTACGTAGTTATAAATTCGAATATCATCAATAGTACCTTTCATAAAAGCAGTATTGTTATCTACTTTCCCTATAAGTACTTTCCTGTATTTATTTGGAACAGTGCGATTTCTTTCTGCTTGAGAATCCAAATGTCCGTTGATGTATATTTCCCAATAATTTCCATCCCAGGTTACGACTACATGGTACCAGGTATTTTTATTAAATACGGTATTGGAATAGAGTCTAAGACTTTCACCATAGTGCACATCGATATTTACACGTAACCTATTGTTGGAATGAACAATAATTTGCAAATAATTTGTAGCATAAGTCTCTGTTTTATCAATAATTGCATTTTGCCGATTCAATTCATCCAGTTTAATCCAGGCCGAAAACGATCCTTCCGGTAGGTCATTTATTACAGCGTTTGGTATCTCCAAATAATCATTGTAACCGTCAAAATGATAGGCACTATTGGCTCTGCCAAATCGATCACTAGTTAAGAATGCACCATGAACGACTCCATTATTTCCGAAACCACTTTCATCATTAGCATTGCCATTAAAGGGATAGTAGGCAATAATACTTTTGGTAGATGATTTCTTATAAATTGTGAATGTACAATATGGTTGCAAATTTTTTATAGTGTATATATAACCAAACATATTAGCGGCCGATATTGGTGTCAATAACCAACTTAAATTAACATCAAAAATAGCAGCTAATCTTGTTATAAACATTATTGTTAAATCTTGTAGAAGCTGTGCTTTATTTTGGTCATTTGATTCAAGTTTTAGCTTTTCTATATCTGAATATAGATTTTCAGATTCCCAAAGAGTATTTGTAATATTGATTATTAAATTTATCCCATTATCAATTTTTATTCCTGACAAAATATCAAATAAGGGTAAAGCCAAATAATATCCTATGCTGTATGCCCAAACTTTATCGCTATTAATCGAAACATTTATATTTTCTTCTGATGGCTTATATCCAGGCCCATAAACATGATATTTTGACAATAATAAATTATCAGTTTCATTATAACCCTTATCCGATATACGAGTGCCGTGGTTCCATGTCCAATTATATAAAGAAGTTAGCGAAAATCCTTGAGCTCCGCACATTGGATCGCTTAACAATGTATCTTTGCTGGAATTTTTAAAAATATCCGTTCGCCATACTTTTACAAATCTCCATCCATAATTAGAAAGAATGTTTTCTTTGGGAAATTTTACGACTTCAAATTGATTTTTTTCCTGCCTATTAGATTTAATTTTAAATAATACATGATTTGTTGATATAACTGATTTATATTTCTGAAAATACTCATTAATAATAGCAATAAAATCATAATAAAAAATATTGTTCTTTAAAATTTCCTGTAAATTTTTGCCATAAAACAATTCCTTAAAATCCGTTTTAAATTTATAATATGAATCTAATAACTTTATTTGATTTAAAATTACTTCTGTACTATCTAAATTTTTGCTTAAAATTCCGGGGGTTAATCTTATTAATGATAATAAAGTTGATTCTATTCCAATTGGAATAATATAAGGTTGATCATTATTTTTGGAAACAAAGGATATTGCATGAATTTGTGCTAATGAATCTGTTAAATATATAAAAAAGGATTTTTCCGCATCTATTTTTAAATTAAAACTACCGTCAGGAGCTATTGATGTTTGGCTATTAATTGTTTTTATTTTAAGCGTTTTAATATCTATTTTTTTATTTCTAAATATTTCATCTAATTTTATGCTACCGGAAATTGCTATATTTTTTTGTCCATTAATATTTGTGGAAATATCATTATTGCATGAAATAAAGCTTGAAATTAATATTAGAAAATACAGATATTTTTTCTTGGTATTAATCATTCGTACCATTACTTTTCCTTTTCCTTTGAATGAATAATAAAATGTAATTTTTGTTTATATCCCGTTTGATGTAATTCATTTCCTATCCCATCAAAAAGCATGCCATCTTATTAAGGCATTATGATTTCATATTTTCATCAAAAAAATTGGCAAAAATTTCCAATTTTCGTATATTTTTAGTGTAGTAAAAACACTACACCTGTGCTTACCTTAAATTTTTTGAATTATTATTTTGTGCAATGAGGTGTAATTATTATGCGAATGAAATTATCTAATTATTCCTTTCATTCGGTTTTTAGAGTTTTCTCTATTCTTGTCCTCCTTATTACCGCAATTCTACTCTATTTTTATTATGTTCACCTTCCAAAAGGAAAATTAAAACTAATTAAGGCCGTTACAGATCATAGCCTACGTATGTACTACGATTTCAATCATGACGGTATCAGTGAACGGATACAAGCATTTTATGACACTGCCAGACACAGCGCCCGCTTCCTTATTAACGAATATAACGGGCACGCTATTAATGATTGGGGAATTCCCGGTAAAGTTTTGTTAAAACCTTTAACTCCTTTTTGCTGGATAGATTTCGGGGATATAAACAATGACGGTTATGACGACCTCATCGTTTTTTCCCAACAGAAGGATTCCTTGTTTTTATATGCCATTGATATCAAAAATTCAGAACATAATCTCGGTAAATTGCTGATTCGACGCTCTTATTTGCTTCATCAAATAAAAACGAATAAAAAAGTTAAATGGGATGTTTATTTTAACTATCATGCAGTTGTAGATTTAAACAATGACAACCATAAAGAATTGGTTTTTACTTTGGTATCAGGTTTCGGACAACACCCCCGGGGTATCTATGTATACGATTTCTCAAAAAAGAAAATAATCGCCC
>Ga0256914_1004608_pt1 | contig 10247 bp, 9 predicted proteins | sample HulkmetaG_FD_191571 | JGI IMG/M metagenome (GOLD analysis project Ga0256914, IMG submission 191571) | Hydrothermal chimney microbial communities from Main Endeavour vent field at the Juan de Fuca Ridge, Pacific Ocean - Hulk | ecosystem: Environmental > Aquatic > Marine > Hydrothermal vents ...
CAGGGGAGTTCGTCTCTGCCCTGGAGGAGGCGGGTGTCCGGGTCGGCTCGGCCCGTGAGAGCCTGAAGGAGATCGGGGAGAAAAACGGGATGAGCCCCTCCTTGCTCTTCGATCTGGCCATGAAGGGGCTTGCCGCCAGGGGAGTTCACGGGGCAGGGAGGCTTCCGAAGATACCTCCGCCAGGTACAGGAAAGCTCACCATAGCAGATCTGTCAGCTACCTATCACATTCCCCAAGAGGAGCTCATGGAGAGGCTGAGCAGGGCTGGCATCAGGGCCAAGGCCAGCCAGAGCCTACGAGAGATCGCCATGTCGGCAGGCAAGTCTGCGCCGGAGATATACGCAATCTTGAGGGGAGATGAGGGCCACCTTTAGAGATCACACCCCTGGGGAAGGGGCCATGCCTCTTCCTCTGGAGCCAGGAGGGGTCAGGTATCCAGGGCTCTGGATAGGCACTTGGAGTATGGGCGGAGAGGGGTTCGGCCCCCATGACCTGTCGGAATCTCTCAGCACCCTCAAGGCCGCCTTCGATGCAGGCATACGCCATTTCGACACTGCGGGCTTCTATGCCCAGGGCAGGTCAGAGGAGCTTCTCAGAAAGGCATTTTCGGCCGTCAGGGGGCAGGTCTTCCTGTCCAGCAAAGGAGGGCTCAAACGCCGGGGGCGAAGGGTCTGGCACGATGCAAGGCCAAGGAGCCTCAGGCAGGCGCTCCATGAGACCCTAAGGCGCCTTGGCACCGACTATCTCGATCTCTTCCAGCTCCACTGGCCCGATCCGGACGTCCCCATAGACGAGTCACTCGATGCCCTGAGGCAGATGCGCTCAGAGGGGCTCATAAGGTTCTGGGGGGCAGGAAATCTCTCGGCCGAGCAGGTGCTCGAGCACATAAGGCCCGGTGAGCGCATACCACATCAGGTCCATTTCAACCCCATCCACAAAGGGGGGCTTGCCATCATGCAGGCGGGCAGGGAGGGCGACCGATGCATCAACTGCGTGATATCCCCCTTTGAACAGGGCCTTCTTGTAAATCCGCGCTATCTCACGGCCAGGCTCGGGAAAAAGGATGTGAGGCGAAGGAATCCCTATTTCCATGACATGGGGCTCAAGTCACGCCTCTGGGACTTTCATCAAGAATGTGCCAGGGCTGGGGTCTCCCCAGTGGCTGCGGTGATGGCTTGGATCATGGCCTATAAAGAAACAGATATAGTGGTGGCAGGGGCAAGGAGGCCAGGGCACATTGGCCAGGTTGTAAGGGCATTGGATGGGGAACCAGTGCCTCTTTCCATGCTTCTTTCAAGGGCCTCTTCCCAGGGTTCTCTTTTGGCCCTGTTATTGTCCATTTTTTAATTTATATGTCCCATGAACCGATCAAGTAAATAGGTCGTTGGATTGAACAGCTATAAAAGTTGTTGGATCAGGGATGGATTCAAAAGCATCCCTCTTTTACTTTGTATGTCTTTGTTGGAGGAAGTTCTATGGTTTGGAAAGCCGATTTTGAGATAGGTATAACTCTCATTGATGAACAGCATAAAAAGCTGGTGGAGATGCTCTCTGAGCTAAACACTACTCATGAGCCCATTAATGAGATGACCGGCAAGGTCATTAAAGAAATGGTCGAATATGTAAAGGTCCATTTCAAGGATGAAGAGGCCATCATGAAACGGATCGGTTTCACCGAATATCACAGTCACAAGAAACTCCATCAGAATCTTGTAAATGAGATAGCAGCCATCTTGGTCGATCTGAAAAACGGAAAAGAGATTACCAATTTCGAATTGAGGTCTTTTCTTGAAAGGTGGCTGATAGATCATATCCTCATCGAGGACAGGCGCATAGGACTCTTCTTGGGATCTACCCCACTGGTAGCTTAAGCTAAATAAATCGTCATCATTGGCATGAATTGCCCTGCTGGCGGGGAGAGGTCAGTGAATGGCCCTGTTTTTTATCAGCCTCCAGGACAGGAGTATCATGGCAAGGGCGGGGTGCCTTCTCATGAAAGGGCCCACCTCTATCCGTTTTCCTGTATGGCGCTCTATCTTCCAGAGGGCATAGTCAACCCCGCCTGAAAACGTGAAGGCGGCCTTTAGCAGCCTTGCCACGGAAAGCGCCTTTCCCGCCGCAATCCTCGCTGCCCAGCCGTATCGGCAGCGTCTTGCGCCCTTTTCATCCACCATCGCCTCAAAAAACGGCCCTTCTCCATTTTGGGCATTGCCGGAGATCCGCCTTACCGGATAGGAAAGGGCAGAGAGGGCAAGCGGGGTCACGGCCTCGAAATAGGGGCCTGAATCCTGCCAGAGCCTTTTGAAACGCTCTGGCCCTTCGGGTCTCAGCTCGGCCTTGTATGTCAGCCCTAGGGCCCTGCGCCAGAGCCCTTTTACAGAAAAAGGTGAGTCCACGACAGGAAGTGTCCTGTCGAGCAGGGTCATGAGCGCCTGGGCGGAGATGTCGGCACACTCTTCCAGGATGGCACCGTCCCGTTTGAAGGAGATCCTCATGGGCTGGGCAAGGCGTGCCCAGAAAAAGGAGTGAAACCACTCTGGTGATACGGCCCTTTTCAGCTGACCGATGCTTATGACACCATATTTGGCCCGCACAACGCCCTTTCTGCCACGGGTCTCTTCATAGAATACGTTGGGAGGCAGGATCCGGTTGGCCATCGCCGGAAGCCCTGCGCCATAGTAGCTTCTGTAGTCGTCAACCACGACGAACAGGTCGACGATCCCCTGATAGGGATCGCCTTTTTGAAGGCATGAACCGTAGTGGAGGATCGCCTTTATGGACTCGCCGCCCTCCTTGGCCACAAGCTGGTTGGAGATGGCACGGACAGCCTCGTGGATTGGCCCACTCAGGTGGGTCCTTATGGTGGATCTCAGTACCTGGGGGATCTTTCTTGCCAAGTCTCGCTCCCGCTTTCTATCTCCATACTGGATGAATACTGTATGAATCCACGCCCTTTGGGCCTTCTGCTAGCTACCAGGAGATGAATGTGACCTGCCCCCCGTAACTCACCCTATAATGCCCTTGGCCATCACGGCCATATCTATCATGGATGAGTTCTCCATCGAGGGCCAGGGCAGAGTCGGTATGGATCTCGGCCTGGCTGAAGCGAAGGGACAGATAGCCGTTTTCCTGACTGAGCCCGGAAGGGGCCTTTCCCGCAAGCAGGCTCGGCAGAGATCTTAAGAGCCTGGAAGGCCGCCTCATTACAACCGTCATCTTTAGTGGCCTCGTCACACCTTGGGCAGGAGAAGGGCCTGGGCCGTCCCAGAACGGATGAATGCCGGCAAAGAGCCGCTCCAGGGTGGTTATTAGCGCCAGCAGGGTCTCGCCCTGGATCGTCTTCCGTCCATCCAGCACTATCTCTGTCCTCTCAGAGAGCCGGCCATGCGAGCCGGCCCTCCTGCTTCCTCTGCGCAGGACCAGCTCGATCCACAGATATCTGAGTATGGTGAGCGCTATTCCAGGCCCTCCCCAGAGGCCGCTTTCATGGAGACGTTCCTGATAGAAGCTCACGGCACGAGCAACAGCCCCTGTCCCCATGAACATCCCGTATCTGACGAGTGCGCCCTCTCTGTCGGCACTGCTGCCGGCAGAGAGCCGAATCACGGCCCGTTTCTTCCTGTATAGATTGCCTGTGCAGGGGCATGCAATGATCTTGAGCAGCCTCTCAACAGATCTTGCCTGGCTGCCCTTTGGTCCCACGTCTCCAGCTATCAGATTTGTGGTCCCTCCTGGCAGCACCGAAAGGGGCGGGATCTGGCCAAATGGCCTCTTGTGGAAGAGGGCGGTCAGGCACGCCTGTACCGTGCCATCGCCTGCGCTTACGATCAGGTGATTTGCCCCGGCCCTGGCAAGCTCGGTGAGGGCGGCAGATGTCTCCTCCGGTGTCTCAACACACCTCACCAGGCCTGCTTCTTTCAGGGCCGAAAGGATCTTTTCGCCTCCCCTCCGGTTTCTGCCAGCTTCCGGATTGAAGAGTATGCCCGATCTGAATGGCCAGCTCACCCCTTTACGAACCACCTCTTTGCAAGTGGAGGGATTCCGTCTTCCGGGCCGCGGATCTCTTCGAGCCAGCATTTCGGGGCAGTGCCGCGCATTTTCTGGACAATGCCGGCAATGAGCCTGAAGAGCAGAAAGAGCGATGTCACCTGCGTCCAGATGGCTACGGCATATAGCCCGGCATCCGGCCTTCCGCCCAGCCAGAAGATGGTAAGCAGGATCAGACAGGGATTCCTCCGGGCGGTGATGAGCCTGAAGAAGGAGTCCACAGGACGCCAGCAGAAGATGCTGAATCCGGCGACGAGTTTCTTGAAGGCCCCTTCACAGAGCCTTCCAACTATGTACCAGACGAGGATCTTTTCATAGAGCTCACCAGCAGGTGTCTGCAGCATGTATTGCCCGGCGGCAATGGTCCCCATGCCCCACAGGATGTACCAGATGGGCGGATGGATCAGGTCTATCAAGTGGTCGAAATAGTGCCCAAATTTGCTGGAGGTCACAGTAACCCTGGCAAGCTTGCCATCCACGGTATCCAGATAGGTCATGATCCAGCCTGCCAGCAGGCCCCAGCCCAGTTGGCCCTTGTAGAAGAGCCAGCCGGCGATGATCACCAGGATCAGGCTCACTATGGTCACATGGTTGGGCCTGATCCCGTGCCTGACACAGAATCGGACCGCCGCCTTGGCCGGGGTCGGCCAGAGCCACTTGGTGACGAGGTCGGTTATGCCTTTGTAGGACCAGTCGAACATCCTGTCCTCTATCTGGCGTACCCGCCCCTCCCTGACCGGCAGGACAAAGGGCGTTTCGTACTTTCTCAGCCTGTGGTGTACGCTCAGCGGCAGGGACTCGGGTGAGTGAAGGCTGAAGCCCGGCAGGAGCCCCGGCTTGGCCCTGAACTCAACCACCTGGGCTGCCAGAGGCGCATCTTCCGCAGAGCAGCTTGCGGCAACCACCACCTGCCTTTTGCCCTCGGTCACGAACAGGAAGGTGTCGGGGGCATCGATGAGATAGTTGATGATCCTGTCTTCAGGTATGTAGTCCCCGCGAAATATCAAGACCCTGGCCCCTTGCGGGGCAGATGCTGGATCATGGATCTCCTGCGCCCTCGGGCCCAGGACCTTCAAGATCCTCTCCTTTGGGGTGAGCCCCCAGACCTTGATCTCAACGGGCCTTACGAAATAGACATATCTTTCCATGGCACTGTCTCGCTTTTTGTGTCTCGATTCGTCTGGATGGTTGGGCCGATAGAGATAAAGATGGCCTTACACCCCGCTTTATACTAAAAATGGCTCAACTTGGCCAAGGAATCCTTGTCCATACCCGGGACGCTGAAGCTTGGGCCAGGCTGCGACATGCAGATCCTCTGACTCCTATGGAAATAGTTCATCTTTCAGATATCCACCTCTTTTCTCTGGAAGGGCTCTCTCTGTCCGAGCTTTTCACAAAGCGCCTGCTCGGCATCCTCAACTGGTACAGGAAGCGCGGCCGCCTGATGGATCATGCGCTTCTGGCAAGGGTTGCGGAACGGATAGCGCTGAAGGCCCCTGATCAGATCTGTGTCACCGGGGATCTGACCCATCTTGGCAGGGTGCCGGAGTTTAGGATGGCCGAGCGCTTCCTTGAGGGGCTTTCCGGATATGGAGAGGTAACGGTGGTCCCTGGAAACCACGATTTCTATATAGAAAAGAGCAGGCTCAACATGGAAAGGGCCTTGGGAGGCAGGTTCAATCTGCCAGGGAGGCTGCCTGATTTCAGGCTTGCTGCCAAGGAGCCGGCCCTGGCCGGCCTCTTTCCCGTCTACTTCAGAAGAGGCCGTGCGGCCTTCTTCTCTGTCTGCACCGCCTTTGCCTGTGCGCCCCATCTGGCAGTGGGTGCCGTTGGTGCAGGCCAGCTGAAAGGCCTTAGGAATATGCTCCAGGATGCCAGGCAACAGGGGCTCTTTCGCATCGTCCTGATGCACCATCCGCCTGTGGCCGGTCTTACAAGACCGAGGCGGCAGCTCGTGGATCAGGCGGACTTCCTGGATGCTGTAATCCAGGAAGGGTGTGAGCTCATCCTCTTCGGCCATATCCACTATCGCCACTCAAGCACTCTGGAGCATAGATGGGGAAGGGCGCTTGTGCTCTCGGCTCCGGCCCTGTGCTCCACCGCCAGGCAGCATCGCAGGCGCGGAGGCTACTACCGCATCTCCATCTCGGGCAAGGCGGGCAAATGGCATGTGGCTGTGGAAGATCATATCCTTTCCAGGCATGGAGGCGATTTCGACAGGCAAAGGGGTTTCAGCCTGGAGCTTTGAGCCCTCCTCCTCACAGCTCTTATCGCAGATCATCCATGCCCTTTGGATGCCCGGGAAGGATGCGGTGTCAGGCCGCAGACCACCTGAATCTTGAGATGGCTGCAAGCCAGGCCACGGCCGAGGGGGCGAAAGCGACTGCTGCCGGTCTGATTCCCCACAACAGCCCCACCTGCATGGTGACCTGATCCAGGAAGTAGAGTATGAGCCCTGCCACCACCGAAAGGGCGATACGCCCACCCATGGTGCCCCGTTCAGCCTGGCCGGACATGAAGGCAATCGCAACAAGGGCCATGCCGAGCGCCGTGAGGGGCTGGGAGAATTTCCTCCAAAAGGCCAGGAGATAGTGGTCCGGATTCTGGCCGCTCCTTTTGAGGGCCTTCGTATAGCGCCAGAGCTCCAGGGCTGAAAGCCCCTCAGGAGGCAGCTCCAGGGCCTTCATCTCCTTGGCCCTCAGCACAGGATCTATGGCCAGGGTCGAGCGGTGCGATGTGGCAAAGCGGAATCCGGAGATCTCCTTTAGGGTGACATCGTGGAGGATCCAGCCCCCTGGCCGGATCTCGGCAGAAGAGGCATGTATGAAGTGTTCGAGCCTGCCGTCAGCCGAGAATCTGTAGATGGTGATCCCTTCTGCCGAGGTGAGCCCTATGAGCTTTTCGACATTTATGAAGGAGCCGCCCTGCCTGATCCAGATCCCCTTTCCTGTATAGGTGATCCCCTGTCTGGAGGAGGTCTTCATGTGGATCATGGCCGCCTTTTGTTCGAGTCCGGGTACAGCCAGCTCGTCGAGCGCCGCTGCCGCTGCAGCTATCAAAAGGGTGCCCAGCACGATCCCTCTGCCTATTGCCATGAAGGAAAAGCCGCATGTCTGCATGGCTATGAGTTCGCCTGTATCGGCAAATCTGCCAAGGGTTATCACCCCGGCAAGGAGGGCGGTTATGGGGATGATCTCTATGAACCGTCTCGGTGCGGTCAGCCCCACATAGATTAGGGCATCAACCATCTGATAGCTCCCCTTTCCAACGTCATCGAGCTGGGAGATGAGTTCGAAGAGGGAGAAGAGGAGCCCGGGCACGAGGATCACCAGCATGAAGAAGAGCAGATAGCTCTTTCCCACATATCTGTCGATGAGCTTCATTGACCCTCTCTCTCGTCGTGGCTCCTTGCCATCCGCGCTGACCTCAGCAGCCTGATATAGGGCCAAAAGAGCGCTATGGTGAATGCCGCCAAGGCCAGAAGCCCGACACCGAGGCCAGGGGCAGCCGGCAGCCGACCCTGTGCCAGCCATTTCTTGGAAATCGCCATCAGATTGTAGAAGAGGGCGAAGACCACAATGGCGACCGCAGTGGATATGCTCCTGCCGCGCCGGGGAGATGTGAAACGAAGGCATATTCCAAGGGCGCACAGGGCCAGTAGAACAGACGAAATGGGCATGAGCAGACGCCACTGCAGCTCTGCGATCCCTTCCCTGTCATGGGAGCTCAGGAGTCTGCGGGTGGCAACGGCCTTGATCTTCTCCTCCAGCTCGATCTTCCTTGGCTCAAGAAGCATCCTCGAGCTCTCAAACTCCATTACGAAGTCGGCCTGGCCGGAGAGCGACAGCTCATATTCCCGTCCATCCTTCAGGATGAGGAGCGGGTTTCCGCTCCTTCTGTCCATGACCTGTCTGGCAGAGCTGGCGTAGATGACCTGGATCGACTCTTCGCCCTCTTGCGCACCCCCTGCCCTGGTCTTGATGAAGATGCCCCTGGCCCTGTTCTTGTCACGGCTGATCTCCTGGGCAAATATGACCCGTTTCCCGTCCCATATCTCATAGAAGACCCCGGGTTTCATCCGGGTCAGGTCGAAGCTGGCCTTGGCCCTGGCCTTTGTCTCAAAGAACTGGCTCCATGCCCAGGGTCTGATCCAGAGGGATATGATCAGTACCGCCGAGAAGATCACAAGGGATAGCATGACCACGGCCTTGACGATCTTTCCAAGACCTATGCCGCAGGCAAAGAGGGCGAGCATCTCGCTCTGCCTGATCATGCGGTCCATGGCGATGACCACAGAAAAGAACAGGGCGGTTGGCAGAAGGAGCTCCAGGGCGATGAGGCTCCTGAGTCCTATGAGGGTCATGACCACGGAGCCTGGCAGCTTGCCGTGGGCTGCATGGGCCCAGTAGCGGGCCGCCATGTAACAGCCGAAGATGAAGATCAGGACCCCGCAGATGGCCGCCAAGGGCCTCAGGGCCGAACGGATTATGTAGCGTTCTGCAATCAAGGGTGACCGATCACGGCTTCAGATCGAGCTCCTGGCTTATCGTGTGGACCACCGGCATGGCTGAATCGAGATCCTTTGGAAAGTCTATCTCACACCAGGACAGTCCGGCAATGGATACGACATTGACAAGCCCCTGCCGGGCCAGGGCATCTATGACAGACAGATACCATCTGCCTCTGGACTCGGGTGATGAGATCGCCTCCTTGAGGGCCTCCTTGAAGAGCTCTGGCCCCCTGTCCCTGTAGAGGGAGAGTCCGATCGACTCACCGTTTACCTGGCTGAGCGGAAGATCCTTTCCGACACGCCTGAGCCTCTTGCCCTCAAAGATGACCTTCATGTCATCGGCATCGTACTGATCCTTGATGCTGATGGTGAGATTGATGTCCCCTTCAGCCTCTGCAAGGAGCCTTTTCAGCACTGCTGGTTCAAAGAGGGTATCCCCGTTGAGCAGGATGAAATCGCCATCCATCTCAGGGGCGCTGTGCCAACAGCTCACCAGATTGTCAGATGTGGCATATTCCGGGTTGTAGAGTGCCTTTACGCCGGACGATGCGTAGTTTTTCCTGATGTAGCCCTCCACCTTTTCATGCCCAAATCCGGTAACCACTGTGATCTGTCTGATGTCCTGGGAGAGCAGCACCTCAAGCTGCCAGCCGAGGATGGGCCTTCCCATGATTTCGAGAAGACACTTGGGCTTGTCCTCGGTATAGGGCAGGAGCCTGGTGCCCTGTCCTGCGCTCAGAATTATCGCCTTCATGAAAGAGAGCCTCGCATAGGTGGAAATTTTCTGGACGAAAGGGTAGCACTTAAAGGGCGATAGAACAACATGGCGGGCGACAATGGACAAAAGGGCCTCCAGGTGTAGAATCGCCTCCAAGGTTGAAAGTTGACGGTGTAGAGATGAGACACAGGGCGGAGTCGGACAGCAAGGGCCTGATCGTCAGGCCCGTAGAGGGGCGGAAGGACCTCGATCTCTTCATCTCTCTGCCCTGGAAGCTCTATCGAGACGATCCCAACTGGGTCCCTCCCCTCAAGCTCGAAAGGCGCCTTTTCCTCTCAAGGTCATCACCCTACTTCAAGCATGCCGAGGCCATGTTTTGGCTTGCTTTCAGGGGGCGAAGGGTCGTTGGCCGGATAAGCGCACAGGTGGACAGGCTCTTTCTTGACCGTTATGGCGAAGAGACGGGCTTCTGGGGGATGCTCGAGGCAGAGGATGACGAGGAGCTGTTTGCATCACTCCTTGACACTGCCGCCGGCTGGCTCAAAGGCCGGGGCATGAAGAAGATGCGCGGGCCCTTCAACCTGTCCATCAATCAGGAGTGCGGCCTTCTAATAAAGGGCTTTCACCATCCGCCTGCAATGATGATGGGGCATGCCAGGCCATATTACCAGCACCGTGTGGAGGCCCTGGGACATGAAAAGGCAAGGGACCTACTGGCCTATCAGATATTGAAGAGCGAGGATGCCGTAGAGCGAATCCAGGCCATCCTGGGCACAGGAAGGGGCAATTTCTCAAGCCGTGCCCTGGACAGGTCCAGGCTCGAGGAGGAGCTCCATACCATATTCGCCATATTCAATGACGCCTGGTCTCATAACTGGGGATTTGTCCCGTTCACAAGGGATGAGTACCTGGAGCTTGGAAAGAGCATGAGCCATCTCGCAAGGCCGGAGTTCATCAGGATCGCAGAGGTCG
>Ga0256914_1004609_pt1 | contig 10247 bp, 8 predicted proteins | sample HulkmetaG_FD_191571 | JGI IMG/M metagenome (GOLD analysis project Ga0256914, IMG submission 191571) | Hydrothermal chimney microbial communities from Main Endeavour vent field at the Juan de Fuca Ridge, Pacific Ocean - Hulk | ecosystem: Environmental > Aquatic > Marine > Hydrothermal vents ...
AAAACAACTTAAAATATGAAATTAAATATACCCAATATAGTTTTTTTGTATAATTTGTAAAAAATTATTTACTTTTGCAAAACTTTTGGTCTCGAAACAACTTATGCTGAACAACATATACAAAATAAAAAATATTGTTCAAAACGATACAACTGAAATCGTTTCGGACAACACTAATGTGCAAAACACAACACAACAATCTGAGCCTACCGACTCTTTTATTCGTTTAATTCAGCAAGGATACGACGCAACCAGCTATTATTACGCAAATTCACAGAAAAATGCTCCTTTGCAAAATAATTTTTTAAATCCGGCTATTTTTAAAATAAACACTACTAATAAACAAAAACAAACTTTGCCATTAGCAGAAAAAACTCATGGTTTGGTTTTTAAAGAAACAGATATTTTATTATTGGTTTCGCTTATTTTAATTTCCGGATTAGCCTATATTCGTATAAGCACAAAAAACTATATCAAAAAATTGATTGCTTCGGTTTTTAGCTTTGTTTATTCAAGAACTTTATACAATGAACATACAAAACTTTTGTGGATAAAAGATTTTGTTCTACTTGTAGTTTTTTATGCCGGAGCCGGAATTTTGGCAACACAAATATTAAAAGATTTTTATCCTGAGAGCAATAAAACAGGCATTGATTTATACTACCTGACTCCGATAATAATTTTAGGAATTAATTTAATTTATCAGTTTGTGGTAAAAATAATCGGAGTTTTAAGCGGAACTTCAAAACTTGTATCGGAGTATTTATTTTATTTTAATAATTCTTTAAAGTTTTTGGGTGTTTTTAATTTAGTGGTCATTTTTCCATTAATTTTTGGTCCGCAGGAAAGCAAAATTTATATTATTTATTTTATTTTTTTTACATATATAACCACTTATTTATTAAGGGTTTACAAAATTTTATTGGATTTTTTATCCAATCGGTTTTCTTTATTTTATTACATTTTATACTTTTGTGCCCTTGAAATTGTTCCGATAATGATGTTAATCAAACTGTTTTCAACAATAGTAGGCACAAAGTTTGCGATATAGTAAAACAGTGATTTATACAGAATTATCCATTTATAAACTAAAATTGATTGGGAGTGAAAATAAAAAGAATTCTTGTATCTCAACCAAAACCGAAAAATGACAAATCACCTTTTTACGAACTGGCTAAAAAAAACAACCTCACTGTTGATTTCAGACCATTTATTCATGTAGAAGGTGTTTCGGTTAAAGAATTCAGGAAGCAGAAGGTGAATATTTTAGAGCATACGGCAGTAATTTTTACCAGTAGAACTGCTGTTGACCATTTCTTCCGTATTGCAAAAGAGTTGAAGATTAATATTCCCGAAACAATGAAATACTTTTGCATTACCGAATCGGTTGCATTTTACCTGCAAAAGTATATTGTTTATCGTAAACGAAAAATATTTTACGGAAGAGGAAAATTTGACGATTTAATTGATGTTTTGCAAAAACATAAAAACGAAAACTTTTTGGTTCCGCTTTCGGATACACACAAGCAAGAAATTCCGAGAAAGTTAAAAAAACACAAGTTAAAGTTTACAAAAGCTATTTTTTACCGTACGGTAAGCAGCGATTTGTCAGATTTATCGGATGTAAATTATGATATGCTTGTATTTTACAGTCCGTCAGGTATTAAATCTTTGTTACATAATTTTCCTGATTTTAAACAAAACGATACTAAAATTGCATCGTTTGGAGCCAATACGGCAAAAGCCGTAAAAGAAGCCGGTTTAAGATTGGATATACAAGCACCGGCACCTAAAACACCGTCGATGACAATGGCTATTGAAAGCTATATAAAAAACAACAGCGATAAAAAAAAATAATTTTAATACAAAAAAACTTTTAAAGCTGCCTGAATGCGTTTTCAGCGCAGCTTTTTTATTTTAAAACAAACAGGAGTGAAAACTTTTTCTTATCCTAAAAAGGTACGTTTACGTAGCAAAAAATTAATTGCTGAACTTTTTGAAAACAACCAATCATTTAGCAAATATCCACTACGTATGGTATGGAAACAAGTGGATACATTACCCGAAGAAGTGCCTATACAAACCGGCGTTAGTGTTTCAAAAAAACGTTTTAAAAGAGCCGTAAACAGAAATTTATTAAAAAGAAGAATGCGCGAAGCGGTACGTCTAAACATTCAATCGTTAAACAACACAGTAAAAACAAAAAACATAAAATTAGCCATTATGTTTATATATACTGCTAATGAAATAAAAAACTACAATGAAATAGAAAACAGCTTGAAAGAATTATTACAAAAATTGGAAAACAAAATAGCAGCACAAATTTTATAAGTATAAAACAGGCACACCATTTGATTTTTAATCGATATTATTTGTTTTTTTCTTTTTTTTCTTTTTTTGAGCATTTATGATATTATAAATCCGTTCGATAGCTAATGAATGAGTTTCGCTACCCAATAAATATCCCCAAGGTTTTAGTTTTTCTACATTATCGCAAATAATCTTAACTACAGCCAGTATCGGTACAACAACAATCATTCCCGGTATTTGCCATATATTAGCTGCTACTATAATACCAATAATTGTAATTAAAGGATTCAGTGCTACGTTTCCACCAACAATTGTTGGTGTAAGTATATTATGATCAATGAAAATAATTATCCAAAAATAAATTACAATAGCAAGCAATACATAAGGATCTCCTTGTGCAACAGCAGCAAAAAACAAAGGAATAAGCCCGCTTACCAAAGTACCAAAATAAGGAATAATTGAAACAGAAGCAGTAATAATGGCTATAACTACCGCATATTTTATCCCGATAATGCTAAAAGCTACTGCGTGTGAAAAGGCTAAAATACCAACAACAATTGCCACACCACTAACATATTTAATAGTTACTTTTGATATTTGCTGCAATAAACTTTCGGTAAGTTCGCCGTGGCGCACTTTTACCAACATCAAAATAAAGTTTTTACCCCGCTCACGATACGTTAACATAAAAAAACTGAAAATCGGTATAAAAACCAAAGCCTCAATTGTACCGGTTGCTGTCATTACTATTTTGGTTAATGTTAAATTACTGCCTTCCAAAACATCAATTACTTTTTCGCGCAACCAAGAGTTTTGATCTTCCGGACTAATTATATACTTATTGTTTATAAATGACTGAAAAGCAGCAATATTATTTTTTACCTGCTCTTTTATGTGCGGCATATCAATACTAAAATGCTTTATTTGTGAAACAAATAAATTTCCAACAGCAAAAATGAACTTAAAATAGCCAAAGCACGCGGAAAACGGGCTTTGTTTTCTAAAAAATCAACCAATGGAAAAATAAAATAAGAAAACAACAATGCCAAAACAATCGGATAAAGAATATGTTTTGCCACTACCAAAACATAAACCAGCAGCACACTAAATAATAAAATAAAAGTAATTCGTTCCAGAAAAGAAAAGCGTTTTTGCAAAGAAGTATCCATTTTGGAATTTATTAAATGTTAAGATAAACAAATGTACACATTTTTTGCTTTGAATATGAATAAAATTATCAAGTTAGGATGTACGAAAATTAAATCCGTAAAAAAAATATGAAACTTATACTGAAACCAAACCGACTAAAATCAATAAAAAATACAATAAAACAGCGGTAAGCAATAAACAGTTACTGCTCAAAAAAAATAAAATTAAACAACAAATTAATGGTATCGATTAATAAAGAGCACTTAAAAAATTGTAAAAATATTATTACACAATGCCTTATAAACTTTATTAGTTATTTATCAACAATCGTTAAATTTTTGAGCTGAATAATATAATTTTACACTGCCTGAATGTCCCCCGCAAACAGGTACTAATATTCATAAAACCAATATATTAAAAAGAAAAGATGAAACACGAGTTTACGCATTTACACGTTCACACACAGTATTCTATTCTTGATGGAGCATCAAGTATTCCCGGTTTAATTGAAAAAGCAAAATCCGATGGAATGAAAGCCCTTGCAATTACCGACCACGGGAATATGTTCGGCGTAAAACTCTTTCACGATAAGGCAACCAAAGCAGGAATAAAACCAATTCTCGGATGCGAAGCTTATGTAGCAAAACGTTCGCGTTTTGATCAAACAGACAAAATTGATCGCTCGCGAAACCATATGATTATCCTCGCCAAAAACAAAACAGGATATCACAATCTCGTAAAACTTATTTCTTATGCGTGGATGGAAGGTTATTACTACAAACCACGTATCGACAAAGAGCTTTTATTTGAACTCCACGAAGGTTTAATCATCTCTTCGGCTTGTTTGGGCGGCGAAATACCCGAATTAATTCTCGCAGGAAAAATCGACGAAGCTGTTGAAACCATCAAAAAATTCAAAGAAGTTTTCGGCAATGATTTTTATCTGGAACTGCAGCGGCATAAAACAGGAAATCCTGAAATAGATAAAGATACTTTTGCAAAACAGCAAATTGTAAATGCCGAAATTCTGCGTCTCGGAAAAGAACTCGGAGTTAAATGTATTGCTACCAACGATGTACACTTTATCAATAAAGAGGATGCCGAAGCCCACGATATTCTGATATGTTTAAATACAGGAAAAGACAAAGACGACCCCACCCGGATGCGTTACTCGGGCGAAGAATATTTAAAAACATCAGCCGAAATGTCCGAACTTTTTGCCGATGTTCCCGAAGTATTGGCAAATACTATGGAAATTGCCGAAAAGGTTGAAGAATATGAGTTGAATACCGCTCCTATTATGCCCGATTTTGAATTACCCGAAGGCTTTAACACTCCGGACGAATATTTAAGACACATCACTTATAAAGGAGCCAAAGAGCGATACGGCGAAATATCTGACGAAGTAAAAGAACGGATTGATTTTGAATTAAGTACCATAGAACGAATGGGTTTTCCGGGCTATTTTCTTATTGTATGGGACTTTTTAAAAGCTGCCCGCGAAATCGGTGTATCGGTAGGACCCGGTCGCGGTTCGGCTGCCGGCTCGGTAGTTGCCTATTGTTTGCAAATTACCAATATCGATCCGGTAAAATACAATTTACTGTTTGAGCGATTCCTTAACCCTGACCGTATTTCAATGCCCGATATCGATATTGATTTTGACGAAGACGGACGCGGACGCATTTTGGATTGGGTAGTACAAAAATACGGAAAAAAACGTGTTGCAGCCATTGTTACATTTGGAACTATGGCTGCAAAGATGGCTATTAGAGATGTAGCTCGTGTGCAAAAACTTCCGTTGCACGAAGCCGACCGCATTGCAAAAATGGTTCCCGACAAACCGGGCACAACATTAGCCAAAGCTTACGAAGCTGTACCCGAATTAAAACAAGAACGAGAAAACGGCAGCGAATTGATAAAGAAAACTCTAAAATTTGCCGAAACACTTGAAGGTTCTGTTCGACAAACAGGAGTACACGCTTGCGGTATCATTATCGGAAAAGATGATTTGGAAAACTATTTGCCTTTAAGCACTGCCAAAGACTCTCATTTGTATGTTACACAATACGACGGCAAGCACGTAGAATCTGTAGGTATGCTTAAAATGGACTTTCTCGGTTTAAAAACCTTGTCCATAATTAAAGATGCGGTTGAAAATGTAAAAATCTCACGCGGTATCGAACTCAACATTGATTCCATTCCGCTTGACGATAAAGAAACTTTTGATTTATACGCCCGCGGCGAAACCACCGGATTATTTCAGTTCGAATCCGACGGAATGAAAAAACATCTGAAAGCATTAAAGCCAAACCGCTTTGCCGACCTGATTGCTATGAATGCTCTTTACCGTCCGGGGCCAATGGAATACATTCCAAACTTTATTGCCCGAAAACACGGACGTGAAAAAATAGAATATGACCTTCCGGAAATGGAAGAACATCTTTCAGAAACCTATGGCATTACGGTTTACCAAGAACAGGTGATGCTTTTATCGCAAAAACTTGCCGGATTTACAAAAGGACAAGCCGACTCGCTACGTAAAGCTATGGGTAAAAAAATTAAATCGATGATGGACGAGCTAAAAGGCTTGTTTATTGAAGGTGCAATGAAAAACGGACACGACAAAAAAATCCTTGAAAAAATTTGGAAAGACTGGGAGGCTTTTGCTCAATACGCATTTAACAAATCGCACTCTACTTGTTACGCATATCTTTCGTACCAAACAGCTTACCTTAAAGCTCATTATCCTGCCGAATTTATGGCAGCACTTTTAAGCAGAAACTTGTCAAATATCGATAAGGTAAGTTTGTTTATGGACGAAAGCAAACGTATGGGATTAGAAATATTGGGTCCGGATATTAACGAAAGTTATGCTCGTTTTACGGTAAACAAAAACGGAGCTTTACGTTTTGGACTTGCAGCCATAAAAGGTGTTGGCGAAGCTGCCGTTGAACATATTATCGAAGAACGGGAAAAAGGAGGCGATTTTAAAGACATTTTTGACTTTGTCGAACGTGTGAACCTACGTACAGTAAACAAACGAAACATTGAAGGTTTAGCTATTGCCGGAGCATTTGACAGTTTTGGAGGCATAAAACGCAGTCAGTTTTTTGCCGTGGCAAACGGAGCAAGCGGTAATTTCATCGAAGAATTGATAAAATACGGCAACAAATCGCAAAGCGAAAACGGAGCTTCTGCACAAACTTCTTTATTTGGAGGAGATGTTGTGGTAGAAAAGAAAAAGCCGGAAATTCCACAAGCCGAAGAATGGGACAAAATAGACCGGCTAAACAGGGAAAAAGAGCTGATTGGTATTTATTTGTCAGCTCATCCGCTTGATGATTACAAACTTGAAATTGAAGCTTGGTGTAATGCTACTTTATCGCAATTTTCAAATCTTAATGATTTGAAAGGAAGAGAGTTGAAGGTTGCAGGAATTGTTACGGCTTTTGAACACCGCACAACAAAAAACGGCAAACCTTTCGGAAGTCTTACTATTGAAGATTATACCGACTCGTATAAAATTGTTATGTTTGGTAATCAATATCTCGATTACAAAAAATTCTTTACAAAAGGTTATTATTTGGCTCTGAAAGGCAAGGTGCAACACCGTTTTAATAATGAAAACAACGAACTGGAATTTAATATCTCACAAATAGAAATGTTATCGGAAATTAAAGAAAAAGCCTTTAATGCCTTGGCTATTAAAATTCCGGTTGAATACGTAAATGACGAACTTATTGAAGAAGTGCAACATCTTGCCGAAGAACACAAAGGAAATGCAATGTTGAAATTTTTAATCTACGAACCGTCAACTAAAATTTGGATACAAATGTTTTCGCGTACGCACAGAGTTAAAATTACCAAAGATTTAATTAAAAAATTAGAAAGTAAGCCGGAGATTGAATATAAAATTATGTAGGTGTAAAAATATTTACAAGCTACTGTATTGCCGGCTTAATACAATTATTTTACACAAAAAACGGATAGTGTTTTCCAAACCGGATATATAATATTTGCCGGTTATATAGAGTGCTTTTGACAAATTTGCAGGAAAATTTATTCTTTTGCTGCCTTGGTAAAAATTAATACTTTTGCCCTTTATTTACAAAAAAAAAGCAAAAACCTTTATTTTATGTACGGAAATCAAATCAGACCCGGCGGATTTAATATTTTGCCTCCGGTAGTAAAAAATCTTATAATAATAAATGCCTTGGCATTTTTAGCCTATTACAGCTTTGCTGTAAGTTTTGGTATCGACCTGAATGCAAAATTAGGTTTACATTACGTAGGTTCCGACAAATTTGCACCTTATCAGTTTGTTACTTATATGTTTATGCACGGCGGATTTGGACATATTTTTTTCAATATGTTTGCTCTGTGGATGTTTGGAAATACATTGGAAAATTATTGGGGACCCAAAAGATTTTTTATTTATTATTTTGTTACCGGAATTGGTGCTGCATTGTTTTATCAAGGCGTACAATATATTGAGGCTCAAACAATCATACACAACCTGAAAGCCATAGGTTTAGGTACAGAGCAGATTTCGGAAATTGTTACTTTGGGTAAATACAATCCTGCTATATTACAAAGTATTTCAAAAACAGAACTTTTTAAATTGTATTCTATTTATAATACGCCAACCGTAGGTGCTTCCGGAGCAGTTTTTGGTTTATTGTTGGCTTTTGGAATGACTTTTCCTAATGCAGTGATATATCTTTATTTTGCCATACCCATTAAAGCAAAATATTTTGTTATTTTATACGGTGCTTTTGAATTATGGTCGGGTTTAGCCAATAATCCGCAAGACAATGTTGCTCATTTTGCTCACTTGGGCGGAATGTTGTTCGGTTTTATTTTAATAAAAATGTGGCAAAAGAACAGCAGCTCTTGGATGTAGTTTTTTTGGGGCAACAAAAAACCTATATTCAAACTATCGCTATTGGTTAAGCTGTAACTTAATCAAACACAACCATATCAGGACTTGTATAAAAGTTATTGCTGACTGATTTTCTATTCCGAAAATCTTAGTTTTTTTATTTTATTCTGTCCCAAAGCCTTAAAGCTTGCTCTTGGGTAAACTTTAAAAGTTCATTTTCGTCAACAGTAGTAAGCCTAAAGTTTTCAACAATTACTTTACCCCGGGCAATTACATGACGTACATACTGTTCGCGAAAACCAAACAAAAAATGACCTGAAAAATTATCCGGAGTTAAAGGCGTAGGGCTTGGATAATCAATAACAACCAAATTATTTGCTTCATCTCCGTAAAATCCGTTTTTACGAACATAATCGTGTACTTTTCTGAAACGTAAATAAGCTTTTTCAAAATCAATATTATCGTGCGCCCTACCCGAAAAAAATGCAGCTTGAGCACTCCTAATCATATCACTGTGCATCCCGTCTGTACCCAACATAATATTATCGCCAAGACCTTCGGCATTAAAAAGTCCGACATTGTTATTCAAATTGCTCTCGGCATTTTGCACAATAAAAGCTTCGCTTTTATTAATTATCCGACGTTCATTATCATCTAAATGCAAACAATGTCCTAAAATAGTTTTTGAAGAGTTCAATATTCCGTAATCATTTAAACGCTCAACAACACGGTTTCCGTAATTTTTAACACAATGTTGCTGATCATAATTGTCTTCGGCAACATGAATATGAATACCGGAGTTATATTTTTGCATCAAATCTGCAGCTTGTTTTAAAGTTTCGTTACTCACCGTAAAAGAAGCGTGCAAACCCACCAATCCTTGATGTTTTTGTAAATATTTTTCGGTTTCTTCAAGCCCTTGTACAGCTTTTTCTTTACCGTCGCGATCAGTAATTTCATAACAAAGTAAATGACCAAGTCCTACTTTTTCAAAAGCCTTGGCAATGGTTTCTAAAGAACCGGTAATGTAATTTGGTGAAGCATGATGATCGATTACAAAAGTACTTCCTGATTTTGCACATGCCATAGCAGTAGCCAGTGCACTTGCTTCAATCATATCTTTGTCTAAAGCTTTATCCAATGTCCACCAAATATATTTTAAAATCTCATAAAAATTTTCAGGGTTTTTATGTGGTGCAGGCATACCTCGTGCCAATGCGGAATAAACATGATGATGACCTACAGCAAATGATTTGGTTACATACATTCCGGTACAATCAATTATTTTATCAGCCTTATTTTCACCAACATCAAACAATAGTCTGCCTTCCACCCCTTCTTGCACCAAAATATCACATTCTTTAAAATCTAAACTCTTCCAATCAATAAAAATTGCATTTTTCAATAATATGCTCATAACATATGCCTTTTCTGTCTAAAAAATATCTCCCCTATTCTTCTTTTACCTCAAACTGCAAATTCACTTCACAATCATTAGCATCTGCTACTGTAACGTAATAATAGCCTTTAGGCAAATTTTTCCGTATCAAACTATTTTCTCCCGACTCCCAAAAAACTTGATAAGGCTTGGTACCTCCCGAAATATTCAGTTCAATAATTCCTGTACTGCCATTTGCAACCGTAGGAGTTATTTTAGCATCTACTTTTAATTTATCAGGTTGTTTCAATTCTATCACATCAATCCGTTCACAACCCAAGTTATCTGTTACGGACAAAGTGTATTTACCGGCTCCCAATCCTATCAAATTCTCGGCATATTCACCATTCGACCACTCAAAAGTATAGCCCGGTTTACCTCCACTTGCCCGAACATAAATAGAACCGGATTTTTGACCATAACAAGCCGGCTCAATTTTTTCTATATCAATACGCAATGGTTCTT
>Ga0256914_1004610_pt1 | contig 10246 bp, 10 predicted proteins | sample HulkmetaG_FD_191571 | JGI IMG/M metagenome (GOLD analysis project Ga0256914, IMG submission 191571) | Hydrothermal chimney microbial communities from Main Endeavour vent field at the Juan de Fuca Ridge, Pacific Ocean - Hulk | ecosystem: Environmental > Aquatic > Marine > Hydrothermal vents ...
TGATGTAATTGGTGCAAGTTTGTTTTAAATTTTTTTACTAAATCAGCCTCGGTATCTTTTACATTAGATGCTTTGCTTAAGCCCAAACGGTGTGCTACGCGAAAAACATGGGTATCTACAGCCATTAAGTTTGCGCCTGTGTACTCTATTAGCACGACATTGGCTGTTTTTTGCCCTACTCCTGCTAAAGAGATTAAATCTTTTTGCTCTAGTGGCACTTGGCCATTAAAATCCTCTTCTATTTTTTGTGCCATTAATATTAGATTTTTTGCTTTATTATTAAAAAAAGAGCAACTTTTTATAAGCTCTTTAACATCTTGCAAATTAGCAACTGCTAACTCTTTTACAGATGGATACTTTTTAAAAAGTGCAGGTGTAATAATATTTACACGCTTATCGGTACACTGTGCAGAGAGCATAACCGAGACAATCAATTCGTATAAATTTGTATAGTTAAGCTCTGTTACAGAGTCGGGATAGTGCTTTAAAAAAATCTCTTTTATCTCATCTATCTCTATCTTAGTTGCTAATTTTGGTAATTTTATATCTTTTTTACTCATTTTTAACCTATATTAATGAATTCTTACAAATATCATTAGTATACTATCATTAAAATTTTCAAAAAGACTTTAAAGGAGTTTATATGAGTCTACTAAAAAGTACAATTTTAACATCGGCGCTATTAGTTGCATCTGTAAATGCAAGCGAGGTATTAGCAACAGTTAACGGAACACCAATTAGCAAAGAGGATATTAATACTATTTTAAAAGCTCAGGGTGGTAGTTTTGATAAATTAAACAAAGATCAGCAAAAGCAACTACTAGATAAGCTTATAGAGAGAGAGCTACTAGCAGAGGTTGCTAAAAAAGCTGGTGTAGAAAAAGATGAAAACTTTAACAAAGCACTAGAGAACTTTAGAAAAGATTTAGTTATAAAAACTTGGATGGATAAAGTATATAAAAGAACACTAATTAGTGATTCTGAAGCAAATAAATACTACCAAGATAATAAAGACCAATTTAAACAACCAGAAAAGATACACGCTAGACACATTTTAGTAAAGAGCGAAAAAGAGGCAAACGATATAATAAAAACTCTAAAAGCCACAAAGGCTAACGAGCTTAAAGATAAATTTATAGCTTTAGCAAAAGAGAAATCTACTGGACCTAGCGGCAAAAATGGTGGAGATTTAGGATTCTTTGGTAAAGGGCAAATGGTTCCAGCATTTCAAGATGCAGCTTTTGCACTAAAAAAGGGTGAAATTACTACAAAGCCAGTTAAAACACAATTTGGTTACCATGTAATATATTTAGAAGATAAAAAACCAGAAGGTACTGCAGAGTTTGCAAAAGTTAAAGATAAAATTATTGCAAAAATGAGACAAGAGCAATTTAGCAAAGCTGTAAAAGATGCTATCGATAGCTCTAAAGAGAAAGCAAAAATTACGAACACATTAAATAGTAGCAAATAGACACTATTTACAATTTGTTCACAAATTTTATGTATAATTACCCATATTAAACAAAAAAAGGGGTTTTAATGAAAAAACTACTAACTGCTTTAGCAGTAATTACAACACTAACTACAGCTACTATAACAGCAAAAGTTATAGGTAGTGTAAATGGTTACTCTATTACAGAAAAAGAGGCTAATAAATTACTAAAAGTATTAACTAACGGTAAAGTAAAGTACTCTCAGCTAAATAAAAAAGATAAAAAAGAGATTGTTAAAAGATTAGCAATGGATAAGCTTGTTATTAAAACTGCTTATAGAAAGTTAACTAAAAAAGAGAGAGACTTTGTTATTGCAAATGCATGGATGTCTAAAAAAACTAGAGGCGTAAAGGTAAGTACTTCTGAGGCTAAAAAAGCATACAATGCAAACAAAAAGCTTTTTGTAAAAAAGGGTAAAACAGTTCCATTTTCTAAAGTTAAGAATGTAATTATTATGCAACTTAAGCAGAAGAAAGTTGTTGATAGAATGATGAAAAGAGCAAAAATTATAGTTAAATAAGGATTTACATGAGCCAAAAGCTATCGCAGATAGTTAAACCAGGTGTTATAAGCGGAGAAGATGTACAAAAAGTTTTCGAATATGCAAAAGCAAATAAATTTGCACTTCCTGCTGTAAATGTTGTTGGAACAGATTCTATAAATGCTGTATTAGAGGCCGCTGCTAAAGCTAACTCGCCAGTTATTATACAATTTAGTAATGGTGGGGCTAGCTTTTATGCTGGAAAAGGCTTAAAAAGCGACAATGCTGCTGTATTAGGTGCAATTAGCGGTGCTAAACATGTACACACTATGGCAGAAGCTTATGGAGTACCTGTTATTTTACATACAGACCACGCAGCTAGAAAGCTGTTACCATGGATAGATGCACTATTAGAAGCAAGCAAAGAGCACTTTAATGCAACTGGCAAGCCACTATTTAGCTCGCACATGATAGACCTTTCTGAAGAGTCTTTAGAAGATAATCTATCTACTTGCGAAGAGTATTTAAAAGTAATGGATAAGCTAGGCATGACTCTTGAAATTGAGCTTGGAATTACAGGTGGCGAAGAGGATGGTGTAGATAATACTCATGTAGATAACGCCGCACTTTATACACAACCCGAAGAGGTTTTCGAAGCGTATAAAAGATTAAGTGCTATATCTAATAGATTTACTATTGCAGCATCTTTTGGTAATGTACACGGTGTTTATAAGCCAGGTAATGTACACTTAGAGCCTAAAATTTTAGATAACTCTCAAAAGTATATTCAAGAGCAATTAAATACAAAAGAGAAGCCAGTAGATTTTGTATTCCATGGTGGTAGTGGCTCTAGCCCCGAAGAGATTACAGAAGCACTAGGTTATGGCGTAATTAAGATGAATATCGATACAGATACTCAGTGGGCATTCTGGAGTGGTGTAAAAGAGTACGAAAGTAAATATCACGACTACCTGCAAGGGCAAATTGGTAACCCAGAAGGCGAAGATAAACCTAACAAAAACTATTACGACCCAAGAAAATGGCTAAGAGCTGGCGAAGAGTCGACAAGAGAGAGAGTTATAAGAGCTTTCGAAGAGTTAAATGCTATAGATAGATACTAAATTGTCTATAAAACTTAATACTCCAACCCCATTAGAGCAATATAGCTTTAGGGGTTTAGAGTTTTTAATTAAAAGAGATGACTTAATTTCTAAAGAGTTATCGGGTAACAAAGCTAGAAAAGTTGAGTACTACTTAAATAATCTTCCTAAAAATATTGATACTATTATATCTTATGGCTCTATACAATCTAATGCTATGTATTCGCTATCTTACTTTGCAAAAGAGATGGGCTTAAAATTTATATACCATGCAAACCATATGCCAAACTTACTAAAAGAGAACCCAGAGGGCAACTTAAAACTTGCACTAGAAAATAGTATGCAGCTAATAGAGGGGTACGATAATATTAAAAAAGGCGAAAACTCTATAGTTATAAAAGAGGGTATTGCCCAAAAAGAGGCCTATTATGGCGTAAAAAAACTAGCCCTAGAGCTAATAGAGCAAGTCGATAAAGATAAAGAGTATCAAGTATTTCTATCTTCTGGTACTGGTGCGACTTCGTTATTTTTAAGTAAGGCTTTAAAAGAGTTAAATTCTAATATCAAGGTTTACACAACACCTTGCGTTGGCAGCAAAGATTATCTAATAAAACAATTTAAAGAACTAGAGGCAAAGAGCAACTACTATCCAACTATATTAGATACCAAAAAGAGGTACCATTTTGGCAAGCTATATAGAGAGTTTTATCAAATTTGGTTAGAATTACAAAAAGAGTTAAATATAGAGCTAGAGCTTCTGTATGACCCTAAATCTTGGCTTATAATATTACAAAACCAAGAGCTATTTAGCAACTTAATATATATTCATCAAGGTGGATTATTAGGTAATATAACAATGAAAAAGAGATACCAAAGAAAGTATGGAGATTTAAATGAAAATTATAAAAACAAGCAGTAGTAACTTTAAAGATGAATTTAGCGAACTTTTAAATCGTGGTAAAATGGATATAGACGGAGTATCTAGTATTGTACAAGAGCTTCTTAACGATATTAAAACTAATAAAAATAGCGCTATAAAGTCGCAAATAGCAAAGTTTGACAGATGGCAACCAAAAGAAGATAAAGAGTTACAAGTAAGTAAAGAGCAGATGCTAAAGGCTTACGAAAATATAGACAGCGAGCTAAAGAGTGCCCTACAGTTAGCGTACGATAGAATTAAAGATTATCACGAAAAACTAATGCCAAAAACTTGGATGCAAGAAGACACTACTGGCACAATCTTAGGGCAAAAAGTAACAGCAGTAGATAGTGCTGGGCTCTATATACCAGGTGGCAAAGCAGCATACCCTAGTTCGCTTCTTATGAATGTAATACCAGCGCAAGTTGCAGGTGTAGAGGAGATTGTTATATGTACACCAGCGCCAGATAACGAACTAAACGAGCTTCTTTTAGCTGCTTGTCATCTGTGTGGCGTAGATAAGGTATTTAAAGTTGGTGGGGCAAGCGCAATTGGAGCAATGGCGTATGGTACACAAACTATTCCAAAAGTAGATGTAATTACAGGTCCAGGTAATATATTTGTAGCGACAGCAAAAAAGCTTGTTTATGGCGTAGTAAATATAGATATGATAGCGGGCCCTAGCGAAATTGGTGTTATTGCAGATAGCAGCGCAAGAGCTGACTACCTTGCAATAGACCTACTAAGCCAAGCCGAGCACGACGAGATGGCAAGCTCTATATTAATTACAACTAGCCAAGAGCTAGCAGATAATGTAAGCAAAAAAGTAGAAGAGTTTTTAAAAGAGCTAAGCAGAGAAGAGATAGCAAGAAAATCTATAAGCGAGCGTGGGGCGATTATTGTAACAAAAAATATTAACGAAGCAATAGAGCTAATGAACCAAATAGCACCAGAACACTTAGAGATTGTAACTAAAGAGCCAATGGCACTGCTAGATAAAATTAAGCACGCTGGTGCAATTTTCTTAGGCGAGAACACACCAGAGCCAATAGGCGACTATATTGCTGGCCCAAACCACACACTACCAACTGGCGGAACAGCAAAGTTCTACTCGCCACTAAGTGTAGAGCACTTTTTAAAGAAAAGCTCAATTATTAACTTTAGCAAAGAGGGCATAAAAGCAGTAGGCAAAGAGTGCGCCCTAATAGCAGATATAGAAGGCCTAAGCGCACACGCTAAAAGCGTAAGAATACGCCTAGAAGATTAAAGAATTTAAATTTACTCATAACACTTTACCAGCACAAGCCACTTTTTATGGTTTGTGCTGTTACATTAAAAATTAGATATAGAGTTTACTACATTAATAAATCTCTTATAACAGCTTTACATTTAAAAATAATTCTGATATAATAGATTTATGGCTACATCTAAAAAGAAAAAATATATTAAAGTAATTAATGAGCAATTTATTGTTTCTCAAATTAAAGGTGGTGGTATTATTAAATTCGAAGCTTGGGAATATAAAGATAAAATAGTAAAATATAATATGGCTTATATAAATAAAAATATATTTCCAAATGATAATGGACGAGTTGTTGGGTATGATAATAGTCACAATTTTCACCATAAACATTACTTTGGAGAGATAATAGAGTTAGATGATTTTACAAGCTATCAGGAGTTAGTAAATAGATTTAAAAATGATTTAAAGGAGTTTATAAAATGATAACTATTCAAAATGGAACAATAGATGATTTTTTTGAATCAGCTATACATAGTGCAAAAGAGATTGATGAAAATAAAAAAGTAACACCAAAACATACTATTTGGATGGAGACAAATGATTTACTAAATATCTTAAAACCACAAAGAACTGCACTTTTACAATACCTTAAAAATAAAACAAAAGTTTATTATAGTGTAATACTTGATGAGCTAAAAAAATCACCTTCAAGTTTAAATAAAGATTTAGAACTTTTATTAAAATATCAGCTTATCGATATATCAAAAGAGGTAAATGCAGGACATGGCATAAGAAAAGTCATTAAACCACTATATACTAACGAAACATTAGAATTTAAAGCAATAGTGTAGTATTCTTATTTTACGCCAAGAGCATAAAACACTAATATACCCCTCTTTTAAAGCCAAAATAGCTTATTTGGCTTTTACTTTTTTAATCATTTTTGTAAGTGCATAATCGTCTATTTTTAGCTCTTTATTTCCATTTGTTACTTCGTAGAGTTTTGCTACCATATCTTCGATGGCACTGCTTTTAGTAGTGTGTGGATATAATATATTTAGTGCTTCTTCGTAGCTAGAGTATGGTTTACTTTTAATTGCATTACTCTTTTTAACTCTTATTATACCTGGTAGTAAAATTGTTACTGCTACACCTAATATTAAGCCTAAAAATAGTGCACCAAAGATAGCGTTTAGTGGGTAGCCATTGCTGTATTTGCGCTTATAGTAGCTTTTATCTAGTAGTAGCTCTTCTACTTTTTTAATCTCTTTTGGCTCTTGTTTTGCTACTTTTGCACTATTTAAAGTTGTACTAACATTAGCTGTTTTTACTTTTGGTTGCTCTTTTGTTGTAGTGCTATCTTTTTTAGTTGTATTACTTGAGCTAAGAATAGAGCTAATACTATTTACTTTTTTAATTTTTACATTAACCTCTTTGCTCTTAAGTGTATATACCTTTTTTCGCTCGGGGTTATAAACTTTGATTTTAATAGCTGGTATTGTAAAGTCTTTATCTGATAAAAAGGTGTATTTTTTGCTATAACTTGTTACTACTACACCCTTTGTCATAATGTGTTTAATCTCTGCATCTTCGTTGTATATAGTAATATTATCTATATTAATTTTAGGGGCTTCGTAGTCGTCTAAGTCGCCTAAGCCTGTAATTTTAATTGTATAGTCGTATGGCTTATTAGCTTTAGCTTTTTGAGTGCTTATTATTGTTTCTATCTTAAATTTACCTACTAAATCTACCTTTTTTGGTATCTCTTTTACATTAAATGTTAGCTTGTTTGTTGTAAGCTTTTTCCACTCTATATCGTTACCAAAAAAACCAAATGGGCTTTGCCCTTGCGCAGCTAGTGCAATAGATACTTTAGCACGAGCTGGCGTAATAGTTAAAGTACCACTTTTTGTTGGTGTTACTAAATACTCTATAGTTCTAATTACACTATCGCTACTCTCTTCTATTTTGCCATCACCAATTGGCTGAAATTTAAAGCCCGAAAACTTTGGAGGAAAGTAGTTTAAATCTTGACTACTAAGATTAATTGGCTCTATGAGTTCTACTTTAACTATAAACGATTCGCCAACTACTAGCTCTTTTTTACTGCTACTCATTTTAAATATAAAGTTACTACTTAGGCTGTTATCTGGCTCTTGGTTAGGAATATTTGGCTCTACTTGTTTTACAGCACTAATATTACTATTTTCTATAGCTTTAGACTCTTGCTTTTTAGGCTCTTTACTAGCAGGTTTTTTATTTTTTGGTTCTGTTTTTTTTGTTTCTGTTTTTTGGGACTCTTGCTTTTTAGGCTTAACTTTAGTAGAAGCTTTATCTTCAGTAGTAGCTACTTTTACTCTAAATGCGACAGTATTAAATTTTTTACCATTTATTAAAATCTCGTACCTAGCCATATCGAAGCTCTTTGTAGGTTTAAGTGTGTATTTAATCACTCTTTTTACAAGTGGTATTTTTGTTCCATTTTTATCTAAAATTCTATATGTAACCTTACCCTTTTTAGATAGCACTTTAAAGCCACCAATGGTATCTATTTTGGGTAGTTTAAACTTAGAGCCTTTTTTAGCTTCGGCCCCTATTAGTATTTCGACTGTATCATTAGCTTTGATATCTTTTTGTTTTACAGATACAAATACTCTTGGTATTTTTGCCATAATTTGGCTTGTAAATAAAACCAAAATAAATATAGTTATAAATTTTTTCATTCTCTCTCCTACCATGGTTTTAACTCTTGAGGTTTGGCTTTAGTATTACCGCTATCTATTCTATACATTAAAACAGGCGCTTTTTTGTCTTTAAGCGATCTATTTAGCATCTTTTTTAACTCTTTTTTAAATTTAGTTTTCTTCTCTAACTCTTTAAGCATTTTAAGCTCCTCTTTTGTTAGCTTTTTATCTTTGTTAGTACTTTTTTTAGACGACTTTCCTTTTTTGCCTTTATTTTGCTTATCTTTAGCGCCTTTGCCCTCTTTCTTTTTTTGTTTATCTTTTTTGCTCTGTTTTTTTAGTCTGTTTTTAATTTTATACGCTAGTGCTAAGTTGGCTTTAGTATCTTCGTCATCTTTTAATTTTAGTGCCATTTTGTATGCGAATATTGCATTATCGTACTCTTTTAACAAAAAGTAGCAGTTTCCAATATTGTATATTCTGTTAGCCTCATCTACGCTTGCTCCAAAGGCTCTTTTGTAGTATTTAATTGCAGCTTTATACTTACCTTGCTTATATAGCGTATTTGCTAAGTTGTAGTTAACCTCTGGAGTATCTGATTTTAGCTCTTTAAAGCTACTATAAGACTCTTTGTAGTTACCACTATTATATAGCAAAGTGGCTTTAGAGATTTTATTAAAATCAACAATAGAAGCAAAATTTAGTGTAACTGCAAAAAACAGTATTAATACCCTTCTCACTCTTTGCTCCTTTTAAAATCTTCTCTGCGAGGAGGCGAGCTAAAAGCAAAAATAAGCAATATTGTTGCAACAATTAGCGGATAGTAAAATAGCTCGATTTTATCTTTTACTTTTATTACTTTTTTGCCATTGCCATATGCAACATTGCTACTTATTTTTTTAGACAATTCATATGTATCGTCTTCGCCGTATTTTGCTATTATGTAATCTCCCCCGCTGCTTTTAGCTATCTCTCCTAGCCTTTCGTTTATGCGGCTAATTACTATTTTGTCGTTATTTAAAATAGCTTTGCCTTTGCTATCAGGCACCGTAGAGCCCTCTTTTGTACCTACTAAAATTGCATATAGTTTAATGCCCTCTTTTTTAATAACAGCTTCAAAGTTGTCTAAATCTTCGCTTTCTGCGCCATCGCTTATAACTATTAGTATCTTTTGCATCTTGCTCTTTAGCTTTTGCTTTGCAACATTAGCTAGCAGTGTAAAGTTGGTTGCACCTTGCAGGTAGTCGCTATTTATGCCATCTACAACTTGTTTTAAGATATCTTTATCTTTTGTCATTGGCGAAACTAGATACAAATCTTTAGAGAATGTTAAAAGCATAACCTCATCATCTACTAAGTTATTTAGTAGCTCTTTTGTCTTAACTTTAGCAAACTCTAGCCTATTTGGATATCTGTCGGTACTTCGCATTGAACCTGAGATATCTAGTGCCACCACTGTCTCTAGGGCATTTAGCTCTATCTCTTTTTCGCCCTTTAGAACATATGGGTGTCCAATTGCTATAATCATAAATAGTATTGCCATAAAAAATATTAAATTTCTAACTCTGCTACTTAGCCCGTTGCCTTCTACTTTTATTCTATCTAGCACCTCTTTAGAGAACACCCTCTCGATGCCTTCTTTGTTTGTTAAAACTAAAATTGCAAACAGCACAAAAGGCACTAGTAGTAAAAAGAGTAGTGGTAGGTTCTCGAAACTCATTTTGCAACCCCTTTTGCACTCTTAAAATATACAAATAATAACAAGAAAATAATAGCAAATATTAACGGAAAGTAGTAATAGTATGTATATTGCTTATAACTCTCGCCCTTAACCTTAGATGTTTCGCTCTTATCTATCTCTTTGTATATGCTACTTAATGCAGAGCTATTTGTAGCTAAGTAAAACTTACCCCTACCAGAGCTTGCTAACTCTTGAAGTTTTGGAACATCTAAATCTTCTCTTTGCCCTATACCTACAATATATAACTTTAGTTTAGATTTAGCTACTGCATCTTTTATTTCGTTAAATGTTGTTGTGCTCATATTATCTATACCATCAGTTAACAATATTACAATTTTCGCTTTAGCCTCTGAGTCTTCTAGTATATAAATACCTTGTAACAATGCATCGTAAATTGCGGTTCTGCTACCTACTAGCCCCACTCTTTGCTTGCTTATAATATACTCTAGATAGCTCTTATCAAATGTAAGTGGCGACGCAATAAACGCACTACTAGAGAAGTTAACTAACCCTACTCTATCGCTACTTCTATCTTTTACAAACTTAGATACAACATCTACAACAACACTAAATTTATCTACCTTT
>Ga0256914_1004611_pt1 | contig 10245 bp, 11 predicted proteins | sample HulkmetaG_FD_191571 | JGI IMG/M metagenome (GOLD analysis project Ga0256914, IMG submission 191571) | Hydrothermal chimney microbial communities from Main Endeavour vent field at the Juan de Fuca Ridge, Pacific Ocean - Hulk | ecosystem: Environmental > Aquatic > Marine > Hydrothermal vents ...
TACGATGCCGATTTCTTTGATGCCGGCCTGTGCACAATATTCGATGGCGTAATGAATGATGGGTTTGTTGGCGATGGGAATAAGGTGTTTGTTTTGGGTGTGGGTCAGCGGGCGTAAGCGGGTGCCACGCCCCCCACTGGTGATGAGTGCTTTCATACGTTAAACCTCGTGTTGGTTCAAGAAATAAATTGAATGAACAGAAAAAACCAAATTATACATTGATCGGGACAAGTTCAAGTATGGTTACAATAAATTTCGAGATAAACCGTTTCTCTTTTACCGATTGTAAGATGTGCCCAAACTCATATAAACTTTTAGGGAAAAATTTAATAAAAAGAATTTATACGTTTTAATATTTCTGCTGAAATAAATACTGCAGTAAAATTAAGTTTTGATATAATTCGATGTCACGTTAAAAAAATTTTTTTGTGCTCACCTGTCTCAATAAGTTCTTTTGCCGTCTTTTTCAAAGCGATTTTTCCCAAACGAAGCACGAAAACAAAGTCGGCAATTTTTAATACCTCATTTACTTTTTGCTCGACAATCAATATGGACATATTAAACTTCGTATTCATTTCCTGAATCATCTGAAATACCTGTTTTACCGCTCCCGGCGATAATCCCAGAGAAGGCTCATCCATCAACAACAATTTAGGTCGCTGGATTAATGCCATTCCCAGAGCCAGCATTTGCTGCTCACCACCGCTGAGTTTTCCTGCTGGTTGTTTCCTTCGTTCTTTTAAAATCGGGAATTCACGAAAAACTTCGTCCAAACGTTGGCGGATTGTTTGTTTATCTTTCAGGATGAACGAAGCGATTTCAAGATTTTCACTTACCGTTAATTCATCAAAAACCTGATTACCTTGAGGAATCATGGAAATGCCCGCTTTGACATTTTTGCTGGGATTTGAATCCAGCGCTTTTCCGGCAAAAAGAATCTCCCCATCCCATTTAGGTAAAATACCGATAATAGCTTTCAATATGGTAGATTTTCCCGCACCGTTATGCCCAATTAATGCAACAATTTGGCCGGTTTTAACCCCCAATGAAACGCCGTCAACAACTAGTTTCTTACCGTAACCGGTTTTTAAATTTTTGACTTCAAGCATCATTAATCCAGATATGCTTCTATGATTTCTTCTCGTTGCAGTACTTCCGAAGGAATGCCTTCGGCAATTTTCTTTCCCTCATCCATAACGACCAACCAATCGCATATTTCACGAACAGCCTCAATATGATGTTCAATAAGAAAAATTCGTTTTCCCTGTTTAGCCAGTTCAACCAGTAATCGCATGATTTTTTCGATCATCTGCGGATTCACGCCGGAAACCGGTTCGTCTAAGAAGAGATACTTTGCATCAGAAGCCAGAACGCATCCAAGCGAAAGTAATTTTTGTTGCCCATAAGACAGTGCTTCGGCAAGGTCATTTGCTTTTTCGATTAGCCCAATAAATTCCAGGATTTCTTTTGCTTTTTTTAAGTTTCTCTGGCGCCCCTGCCAGTACTTTTTTCCGCGTAACCAGGCAGAAAGGGGCTCTTCACCACTACTTTTTTGTTGCCAGAGTAAAACATTTTCAATCACCTGAATCTGTCGTAAAAGGCGCAAATCCTGAAATGTTCTGGCAATACCTTTTTCCAATATTTTGTAAGGTGGTAAACCCAATACATTTTTACCGTTTAAATAAAACTTACCAGAGTCGGCGCGTAAAAATCCGGTTAGAATATTGAATAGTGTGGTTTTACCAGCACCATTGGGACCAATTAAACCGACGATTTGGTATTGCTGCCAGCGAAATGAAAACCCATCGACCGCTTGAATCCCATCAAACGAACGGGAAATGTTTTGAATCTCAAATTCATTCATAGTGCGTCCACATGCGTAAAATTTTTACTGTTTTTACTTCCGGATAGACTTGGTAAACCAAACGGTGCCGGATGTTAATCCTACGGGAATAGGCGCCTTTCAAATCACCCAATAGCTTTTCAAATGGAGGAGGGTTTTGAAAGGGGTCTTTTTCGATAATTGCCAATAAGCGAATTACGCGCATTCTTAAACCCGCTTTAGCAATCTGCTTAGCATCCTTCTGTGCCTGTTTGGTGTAAACAATTTTCCATTTCACCAGCCTGGTTCCTCGGAACATTCTTCTAGTGGCGTATCCATCCCCTCACGGATGGATTCACGCATACCAGGAATGGACATCAGATACAGTGTTTCCTGAATAGCCCGCCAATCCTCTTCGGAAATTAGAATCGCATTGCCGCGTTTTCCGGTGATTTGAATCGGCTCGCTATTTGTTTTGACTTCGTCAATTAATTTGTAGAGAAGCGAACGGGCTTTGGTTGCCGTAATGGTCTTCATTTTGCACCTCCACAGGAAACGTACGTAAAACAGTACGCAAACGCAAGTGTTTTTCCTCTATTTTTTGTGGGAAATTTGATACTCACCTAAGAATCCGCGCGGCCGAAACATCATGAATAATACTAATAAGGCCCCATAGAATATTTGTCGTAAGTTCGCAGCCACGGAATTGGGTAACCCAATGAAACGTAGGGCTTCTGGCAGAATCACTAACACTATCGCACCTAAAATCGAACCACGGAGGCTGGCCATACCGCCGATGATGACGATGGAAATCATGAAAATAGATTCGTTAATGGTAAAGCTCGTGGGATCGATATATGAAATGTATACGGCATAAATTGCCCCGGCAATGGAAGCCAGCGCACCGCCGATGACAAACACCCATATTTTGTACAGGGTAACATTTTTCCCGGCCGCTTTGGTGAACACCTCGTCTTCACGAATGCCTTTTAAAACCAGACCAAATGGTGACTCTACCAGACGTTTAACGATAATATATGTGATGAGCACAAAGAATAAAGACAACAAAAAATAGCTAACGTGAGATTGAATGGGATATCCGAATATCGTGGGTGATGGAATCCCGGGTATACCCAATGGCCCCTTGGTGAATTCCACCCAATTATTGAAAACACTGAATACAATCATTTGGAAGCCAAACGTGGCAATGGCAAAATAGTCATCGTAAATCCGCAAAGAGGGATAAGCGATGACTACTCCGAGTAAAGCTGAAAATATTATACCAATCCAGATATTAATCCAGAAACCCGTACCTAAATACAACCACATGAGAGCCATCGCATAGGCGCCAATCCCGTAAAAAGCGGCATGCGCCAGAGAAAGCAAACCAGTGTATCCTGCGATGAGATTTAACGAAAGGGCTATAATGATGTAGATGTTAATCAGGATTAAAATGTGTAAGAAATATTCCATTTATATCTCAGCTTTCCTCAACGGCTTACCAAAAAATCCCTGCGGGCGGAACAATAAAAACACCAGCATAATGGCAAAGGCGATGGCATCCTGCCACTGGGACGGCAAATACCAGGCAGCCAAATTTTGTGCAAATCCCAATAACAGCGCGCCTAATACAATACCCGGAATACTGCCCACTCCGCCGATAATCATGGCAATCACCCCCATCATTAAGGGACGAAAACCCATGGTCGGCGTCATGTCCGTATCAAGTGCAGAAAGGATACCGGCAATAGCTGCCAGAGCCGAACCATAAGCAAAAACAATGTTGTAGATTTTTTCTTTATTAATCCCGTAAACTTCTGATAGTGTAGGATTATTGGCCACGGCACGTGATGCTTTGCCTATTCTGGTGTATTTGAGTAATGCCCATGTTAAAACAGCTAACACAATGCCTGCAACAATAATCACAATTTGCACCGGCGTAATCCGCGCACCCAGAACATCCAGCCCTTCCTTAACCACACCGGAACGCACGGATTTGGTATCATCCCCGAAAAAGAGCGATACCAGGTTTTGCAACACCGTATAAACACCCAGCGATGCGATGAGCAAAATAAGCGGTGTACCACCGATTTTTCGAATGGGTTTGTAAATGTATTGATTATTGGCTACTCCTAAACCAGCAACCATCAACATGGAAAGTAAAATGGCTAAAGCAAAAGGCACATGCAAAATAATTATTAGTAAATACAAAAAATAAGCGCCAAGCATAAACATGGCGCCATGGGCGAAGTGGAAAAATTTAACATAAAAAAAAATGATATTAAAGCTTATCGCAGCGAGCCCATAAAAAGACGAAGCAATTAGTATATTACTAAACAATTGAATCATTATTAATCAACATTTTTGAATAATAATTTGCAATATCGAACACAAAGTAACTAATAGCCCATGCATATTCGTTCTTAAATATATTATTTTTGTCGTTATTAATCTTATTAATAATAAAACTGTTAAGATCATTAAAATTGTTTTCTCTTTTTTGGATAATGTAATCTTTCTAAATAAAGCGCTAGAAGCAAGAACAGATGCGCTAAGAGAAGACCTACCATTAGGAAGCAAAGGTATCCCTGCGTTGTCCTGTGAACGCCATTTATTACTGGAAAATGTATCGGCTAAATTATTTTCTAGTAAATTCTTTAATTCTAAACATATATCTGATTTAAACTTTATCAATTCTGCAATAACAAATAGAGTATATATCTGCCTACCACCAACTTTGCTTATTCCAGAAGTCCAACCATTTAAATCGTAATCATATTTGGAAATAATATACTTTTCGATTCTCTTCAATATACTCTTAATTTTTATCTCTGTATTCTCAGAAAAAAATATTTCATCATTAGACAGAAGATTTTTAAAGGCCGTATATATTGCTACATCAGTAGCAACTTTTTCTTCCTTCCAATCATAAGATTCAAATGCTATTAATAAATATTCCAACGTCTTTTCAATCCTATCAAAATATTCGGGAATGTCCATCCATAATTGCAAAAGCCACGCAGTATGTCTTAGAGAAGGTCTTATTTTAGGTTCGTTCTCTCTATCAAACGCGAGAATACCTCCATAATCAAAGAATTTATCCCATCTTTTATTAACATACTCGGCCAAATCTTGTAATAGTTTCTGTCTAATCTGAATTCCCTTATTTCGTATGTCTATGTCTGATGAGTTTATTAGTAACTTTAAATACCTTATTAAAGATCTAACAACTACCACGGTCGTCATAACACTATCTTTGGTCTGATCACCAATTTCTTTTCCATATAAATAAATGTGCCATATATATTTTGTCAGAATGTCCCCAGCCATATTTTCCAATACCTTCGCTTAATCTATCATTAAACAAAAATTTAATTATTTTAGATAACGCCAAATTAAATGATTTATCATTCAACAAGTTCGATTCAAAATGTTTATCATTTTTTTAAAAAAATTCTGGATTTTATAATTTCTAAAAGTTCAAATGGGGCAAATGAAATAAAACCTAGATTTATTGTGACACAAAATTCTTATTATTCACTTCCATACTTACACATCTCATTTAATATTTGGTGGAAAACTTTCCCTGCCACTCATCAAATTTACTGGATCAACAAATACTTTCTTATATAACTCTACAATATCTCCAGAAAACAATTCTAACAACTTTGTTTTTTCATCATATTTTAATACTAACATTTCATCATATAATATATAATCCCCCAGAAAAAATTCTTTAATCTCATCCAAATAACACCACTTAAATGTAACATTCTCGTTCATAAAGAACCCCCAATAATCCTTTTTAAACTGTTCACCATTATAAAAATCATTTTTTTCTTTAACTAAAATTTGAATTCGGATTTTACTTTTAATATCTATATTAGACTCATTTACCTCTTTTAAATGTTGTATTACATATTCCCTTTTTTTTGGATGAGAACCAGAAAAAAGATCTTTAGGTTTAAGAATATTGGTTGAATAAATGCTTTTTTTAGCGCGTTGATCAAATTTCTTTGCCCATTCTGCATATTCGCTGATTTCACAATTTTTCTTTTGAAAAACAAATCCAACCTTACCGCTTGAAATAAACTCTTTAATTGCATCTAACTTATCATGATTCCCCAAATTTTTTATATGAGCTATTTTTATTTTTTCATATAAATCTTGTCCTAGAAAATCCTCAAGTTTAAAATGCATAATTTTTGTCAAATATTCATCTATTCTATCTTCCATTACTTCTTCAATATTAATTTCAGTTAAAACATCCTGAGGAGACTCGATAAGAAATATCCATAAAGATGCACTCGAAATAAAAAAAACTAAAATACTAAAAATTGTTGTAACAAAATATTTAAACTTTTCGTTCTCTTTAACATCAAACCAGTTTGGTGCCTGTCTAGGGAAAGCTTTAACTAAAGCATTAATTTCGTCTTTCTCAAATTCTGACTCACCTTTAGCAACATGTTCTACCTTATCCCATCTAATACCGCACTTTTCTTCAACTATTTTCCTAATATTGTTATCTTGACTTTCAAGTGTTTTTAGAGTACTAATTATTTGATCAGAGACTAATCTAATATTGTGCCCATCTAATAATTTCTCACTTATAAATCCACTCACAACGCCAAGAGCTAGAGAAATTAGGAAAATAATAACCTTTTTCCTTGTACTTTTCTTCAACCTACTTCCATTATTACTCATAATGGTCATATCCCTCGATTGATTTTTATGAAAATGCAATCCGAAAAATTTTTGTTTGTAGCAATCTTTCTTTTATGCATTGGTCCACCATGGCAATAATCCCACTGGTCGCAAGTTGCACAAACACCTCTCCGCTTCCATTCAAAATTCCGATAACGTTGATATTTATTTTCCCACACGTCCTTAATTCGCTCTTTTCGTAAATCACCTTCAATAAATTCTCTTGGGATATTGCTGCAAGAGGCCAGTTTACCGTCATATAGAATGCCAAGATTATTAATTCCTGCAATGCAGTGAAAAATGAATGGTCTTACTGTTCCCTCTAATTCCTTACCCAACCATCCACCGCATCCCAACTCTACCATGGTTTCCTTAGGATTAGCATATAAATGACAGTTTTTCTCATATTCATCGCGCAAAAAGTAGATAACTTGTCGTTCTTGTTCCGGAGAAAGTAAATACTCGGAATCAAAAGACGTTCGTCCGATGGGATCAATCGTCATTACTCGAAAAACACGCGGCTTTATTTCTCTTCTAACCAAGTCATATAACAAAGGGATCTCATTAATATTTTTCGAGTGGGCCACTACGGAAACCGTTACAACATAACCATGTTCAACAGCTAATTTTGCCGCTTTAAAAGCTTTTTGGAATGACCCTTTTCTTCGGCGAAAAGCATCATGCGTTTCTTCCAGTCCGTCAATACTCACTCCGATACCCGTGACGCCCACTTTCTTTAATTCTTTTAGAATCTCCGGATGGTTCGCAATATGTATCCCATTGGTTTGAATATCAATATTTCTATAAAAAGGAAATTGGTAGAGTTTTTCTAAAATATAAAGAAGGTCTTTTCTAACAAAGGGCTCACCGCCCGTTATGTTAATATGCCTGAATTTGGACATATCAAAATCAGTGGCAATTTGCGTAAACGCCCCAATAACTTCTTCAGTGGATAATTCTTCTTTTAAATCCACTTCCTCGGAAGGGGAACCGCAATGTACACAATTTAAATTACACCGACGAGTTGCTTCCCAGCTAATAATTTGTAAGGGATGTTCTTTTATCAGATCATTTATTCGCAGTTTCCAATTTTCAAACAGCAAATCAAGTTCATCATTCGGATTCATTCTTGAATATCTCCTGAAAATACTCGACCCCTTCTCTCTCGTCTGGATGGCTCCCATACATGTTGTTTACATACTCAACCGGATTGTACCATAAAAGAATGCGTTTCTTATATAATTTAACGCGTTCTTTATTAGAGATTTTTTTCTTTTTTTTCTTTTTTTTCTTTTGTACTTCTTGCACTTCTTGCACTTCCATTTTTACATCTCCATAGTTCTTTAATTTACAAAACTACCGATTTACCATCTTTTATTGTTCTTTTATCAAAACCTTTGGTCTCCAAATCACCATTTGGTTTAAATTTGATCTCACCGGAAACACCCATAAAGTCAATCCCAATTAAAGTTTCCCGGATATCTTGCGGTTTGAAAGATTTGGCCTTTTTAATACTTTTAACAATAGCTGTGGCCGCATCATAGGCATAAGCTGAAAAAACGTCCGGTTCTTTATGAAATTTACGTTCAAAATTTTTTACAAAACCTTCATAATAAGGACTTTTACTTTGTGTGGGAGCTGTATAAAATACACCATTTGCCGCATCTCCGGCAATTTGCAAAAATTCAGGTGATCCCCAATTATCCCCTCCATACAGGGGAACATTTACTCCCATTTGTTTTAATTGCATTACAAAAGTCCCACCTTCTTTAGGATAAGTTGGGGAAACGATAGCGTCAAGACTTTTTATTGACTTGATTTTACTGATCACTGTTCTGACATCGGTAGTGTTTTCTTCAATTCCTTCAAATAATACTATGTGCCCACCCGATTTAGTAAAAAGTTCTTTAAAATCTTCCGCTAACGGTTTACCCCATGAATTATTGGTATAAACTATTGCCACTCTTTTCGCTCCAGATTCCGCTACCCATTTTGCTAATACTTCAGCCTGCAGGTTATCGGCAGGACATGTCCTAAAAAAGTATTCCCCTCCTTTATTTGATAATTGTTTCGAAGAAGAGATGGGAGAAATCAAGACTACATGATATTTATTTGCCAGCGGGACAATCGCAAGTGAGACTGTACTTCCCGCAGAACCAAACACGACAGGTACCTTATCTATAGTAGCAAATTTATTAAAAATACTAACCGCTTCTTTTTTATCGTTTTTGTCATCTTGAAAATCTACGATGATTTTTTTACCAAGCAGACCACCTTCTTTATTTACTTCTTCGATTTTTAACTCAATACCTTGTTTCGCACTTATACCATAGGAAGCCACATCGCCTGTCAAAGGAAATGTAGCACCAAATTTTATGGCATTCGTTCCTTTTTTCTGACATGAAAAAAGAAGTAAACTCGAGAAAATTAAAATTATCAAAAATTTAATTACCCTCATGGTAATTCTCCTTATCTAATTGGTTCACCACATCACCTTTAATAGCCAATAATTTTCCGTTGCATCGGTGACTATCGAGACTATAAAGTATTCAAACTCAATCCTAAAGCCTTCTTTTAAATCTCTATATGATACCTGAGCTGTAATTTAAAATAACACTATATCAAAATCCACTAGTCGCTGGTTCTTGGGTGACAAGCTCCAGTGCTTTGGCAATTTGCCGTTCGTCTACTCTGTTAAAAATGGTGTTGTCGTGAATTAAAAATCCCGGCGCAACCGCTCGCTGGGCCTACAATTGTGCAAGTGTTAAGTCCCTTCATATAATCAATACCCTGTCCGCGTATGCGTTTAATCTCAATATAAAAACCATGCCGGCTTCTACCGGATTGGATTTAATGCTAAAAATTTTTCGCTTTGCATATATGCCATTATTTTTTTCTTATTAACACTTTCATATTCAACCTGACGTTGATAACTATGGTTATCTGAATATGATTTATGTCTCTAAAGACATTAAAAAATTTAATACTTTTGTGCATAAGGATAATGAAATATTAATGTTCAGGTTCAACAAATTTACGCGGTGCCCTATCGCCGAATAGTTTAGAATTGTTTTATATGATACTGCAGATACACCAAAGCAGGTGGTGGTTAAAAAAAGAAAGTTGGTCGGTATCACATTGTTGCTTTTTATGCTTAAAATAAAAAATGATATCGTATAATAAAATTTCGCCCTAATAAAACTCATAACATCCTATCTGTGGCAGGAATAATACGTACTTCCAATAATAAAAAAATAAATTTAAAAAATCAACAAGCCTCAAGATAAATAGATAATTAATGTTCGTTGTTTTTGTAACAATTTTCTGTGCCTATAGATCTGATAAACGTGAGTGGAATTGCCGGAAAAGAAATATGTGGCTTTAACAATGAGCTCGTATGAATATAATTTCATCATTTTTCAAAAGATGTTAAAAACTACTTAATTTATATAAACACAGAATGTTATGATATTTTTTGAATAATTATAAACAAAGTCGAATATATAAAAAAAGAGCGTTTTACTCTATTAATATCAAAAAGTTATATCCGTTAAAAAAATCGATCTTTCTCATTGCTTTTATTCATTTGACACCCTATATTTTATAAATGAATTAAATGGTTAAAATTTAATAAGATAGCAAAATTTTGAATAATTTTACATTCGCTTAGCGAAAATTTATTACTCAATAAACAGGAGGTTTTATGGAACGGAAACGTA
>Ga0256914_1004612_pt1 | contig 10242 bp, 9 predicted proteins | sample HulkmetaG_FD_191571 | JGI IMG/M metagenome (GOLD analysis project Ga0256914, IMG submission 191571) | Hydrothermal chimney microbial communities from Main Endeavour vent field at the Juan de Fuca Ridge, Pacific Ocean - Hulk | ecosystem: Environmental > Aquatic > Marine > Hydrothermal vents ...
TCTTTTCTTCTATTTTCTATCAATTCTCTGATCATACCTCGCAGAAAATAGCGCTTATATCGAAATACTGCAAGTTTATCTTTAGTTCTGAAGCCATCGATATGAAGTATAGGTAGCTCATCATCCACTACCGGCCATTGCAAACCGTCAACTCTTTTTTCTTCTAATTTTTTATAGTCGGCTCCATAAAATCTTTTTGGTGCTTTTTTCTGTACCTCATTCCAGATATCTTTTGAGTTCTTATAACAAAAATCAAAACCCAAATGTTTTGAAATTCCGTCTATCACTTCCCAGTCATCGGGAAGATCGTTTACGACAAGCGGTTGAGAGAGATGCATCCTTCTTTCGGCATTTATATAGATACCCGTTTTCTCGTAAGTGCTTTTAACTCCAAAAACGATATCCGCGAATTTTGTAATCTCGTTGTCGAAAAGTTCGTTTACGATAAGCATATCGAGTTTTTTCAAAGCTTTATGGATTTTATGCTGATTTGGGTGAATATGAGCAATATCTTCACCCATATTAAAAAGCACTTTTATCTCGCCGTTTAATACGGCATCTATGATATCGGGGGTTTTTTTACCCTCTATATCCGGCTGTCCATAATCAGGGAGATAATAAGGCAAACATCCCATATCGCAGGTTCCCTGAACATTGTTTTGCCCTCGAAGCGGCATAAGCCCGGCTCCCTCTTTGCCGATATTTGATGTCATGACTGCCAGATTACAGATAGCCGCAGCGGCGTAGCTACCGTCAAGATGTTCCGTTACTCCAAGTCCCCAGAGTATGATGGATCTTTTTTTAGCATACTCGGTCGCCAACTCCTCCACCATAGTACTTAAATATTCATAACCTTCGATTTTTTCAAAAAATGCCGGATTCGCATAAGGATCGCTTAAAATCATCTCTTTGTATTCTTCAAAATCCTTTGAACGCTTCTTTATGAACTCTTCGTCATACAACCTTTTAGAGATGATCACATATGCCATCATATTTAAAAATAGTAGATTCGCTTCAAAGGGTATTATAGCGTTATATTTCGCGAACTTCGACAAAGGAATATCTCTTACGTCCACTACTCCTAAAGCGGTACCTTTTTTCAAAGCGGAAATAATCTTGTTCGCGACTATGGGATGTCCTTCGGTCGTATTCGAACCTATTACGAGTAAAAACTCCGCTTTGTAGATATCTCTAAACGGATTCGTAGCCGCTCCTTCACCTATAACCGAACGCATACCTTTTAACGTCGGCGCATGACAGACTCTCGCACAATTATCTATATGCGGTGATCCCAAAACCTCTCTTGTAAACTTCTGAAACAGATATGAACTTTCGCAATTTCCTCTAGCTCCGCCTATAGATGCGAAAGAGTAAGCGCCAAATTGTAATTTAATCTGCTTTATTTTCCAAGCGATTAGCTCATACGCCTCATCCAACTTCGGATATATGTATCCTTTTTCATCGATGCGATAATTTGAAAACTTTAATTTTAAAGATGATGGAAGAAATAGTTCATGTTTTTGTAAGAAAGAGTTTTTTATTTTTACTTTAGGGAGCCGCTTTTGCGAATGGACAAAATCAAAACCGTACTTTCCTTTTATGCATAACTTCCCCTCGCTTACTTCACCGTCTTTCGAAGCTGAAACAGACTCTATTTTATTCTCTTTGACATCAGCTAAGATGTCACATCCCACTCCGCAATAACAACAAACCGAATCAATTGTCATAACTATCTATCGATCCTTATCATAGCCACTTTTTCTCCAACGCTGGACAATTTCTCTATATCTTCGATCGCATTTAAGATATCTTTCTCTCTGCATTCGTGGGTTGCACAAAGAAGTGTCGCTTTTTTATCGTTATCGGAAGGTCTTTGTAAAAAGGTCTCTATGGAAATCTCGTTTTTACCGAGTATTCTGGCTATGGAAGCCAAAACTCCCGGCACATCGTCAACAAACATACGAAGATAATATTCGCTTTCGATATCGTCTTTTGAAACGAGTGTCAAATTCTCACTTTGAAACGGCTTTTTAAATCCCAGCATCGGTGAACTCTGGCCGGCTCTTACAATCTCAACTATATCGGATATGACAGCACTTGCCGTTGCGTCACCTCCGGCTCCGGGACCATAATAAAGAGTTTCACCCACACAATCACCTATGACGCTTATACCGTTCATAACACCGTCGATTTTAGCTATCATTTTATCTTTACTTACAAGTGCGGGATGTACTCGAAGTTCGATTTTTCCATCCGTTTTTTTAGCTATCGCCAAAAGTTTTATACTATAACCGAACTCCTTTGCAAACTCTATATCATCTTTTTTAATATCTTCGATACCCTCGATGAGAATATCTTCGGGCTTCGCGTCTATACCGTAGGCTATCGAAGCTAAAATCAACAGTTTATGCGCCGCATCGAATCCCCCTACGTCAAACGTCGGATCGGCTTCGGCGTAGCCTAACTTCTGAGCCTCCGAAAGAACTTCAAAATAATCGCACCCATCCTCTATCATCTTCGTGAGCATAAAATTACAAGTGCCGTTTAAAATTCCCTTGATCGTCATAATTTCGTTAGCGCTTAATCCGACTTTTAAAGCGTTTATAATCGGTATCCCGCCCGCAACACTCGCTTCATAACCTATGGGAATATCTCCGGCAATCTCCTGAAGATCGAATCTATGATATGCAAGAAGAGCTTTATTCGCGGTAACAACCGCTTTTTTATTCGAAAGCGCTTTTTTAATTATACGATAAGGCTCATCCATTCCGCCCATAAGTTCGACCACTATATCTATGGAATCATCCTCTAAAATTACATCGGGATCGTCAAAAAGAGGTATATTCACATCTCTTTTTTTCGATAAATCGGAAACAACACCCTTGACGACCGTGATCTCTTTACCGGCTCTAGCACTTATGAGCGCTTTATTTTTTTCAAGAATATTGGCAACGCTTTGCCCGACCGTTCCAACTCCGATGATGCCTATTTTCACCATATTTTCAAGCCTCCGCCCGTAACGATTGGAGATATTTTTTTATATTTCTTGCCGCCTGACGTGTGCGTTTTTCGTTTTCAATAAGAGCGATTCGGACATATTGATCCCCATGTTCACCAAACCCTATTCCCGGACTAACGGCAACTTTCGCTTCGGTCAAAAGCTGTTTGGAAAACTCCATACTTCCCAGACGACGTGCATCCGGAGGAAGCTTCGCCCAAACGAACATCGTCGATTTAGGCTTTTGAATACTCCATCCGGCTTTGGAAAAAGCGTCACAAAGAACATCTCTTCTTTTTCTATATTTTTCTATAATCTCTTCCAGACACTCTTGAGGACCGTCAAGAGCTACCGTCGCCGCCACTTGAATCGGCGTAAACATACCATAGTCGAACCATGATTTAATTTTTTGAAGCGCACCTATAAGTTTTTGATTCCCAACGAAAAAACCTACCCTCCAGCCCGCCATATTGTAACTTTTAGAGAGTGTAAAACTCTCTACGGCAACATCTTTCGCCCCTTCGACTTCAAAAATGGAAGGAGTTTTATATCCGTCGAATGTAAGATCCGCATATGCGATATCACTTATAATATAAAACCTCTCTTTTTTCGCAAGAGCGACCAGTCTCTCATAAAAAGGTTTCTCTACCGTAACCGTCGTCGGATTGTGAGGAAAATTTACTACTACAAATTTCGGCCTGGGCATAGACTCTTTAAACGCTTTATCCAAATTCTCAAAAAAGAGCTCTTCGTCGAGTTCGTATTTATCGTTGAAGCTTAGCGGAGAAGTCACGACATTTCCACCCGCAATGATAAAAGCGTGCGTATGAATTGGGTATGCAGGCTCCGGAACGATCGCTACGTCTCCCGGATTCGTAATGGCTTGAACAAGATGTACATATCCCTCTTTAGAACCCATCGTAGCTACCGCCTCTTTTTCGGGATCAAGATCGGCACCGTACTTTCGTTTATACCAATTGCACACCGCCAGTCTAAGTTTATATATGCCTTTACTTGCGGAGTATCCGTAATTTTTCGGCTTTTGAGCCGCTTCGACCAACTTATCCACAATATGCTTGGGTGTAGGGCCATCGGGATTTCCCATACTGAAATCTATGATATCTTCACCTTCGCGTCTGGCTTTTAACTTTATATCGTTTATCTGGGCAAAGACATATTCGGGTAGTCTGTTAATAGTATTAAATTGTATTTCGTCAAACATGAGATTTTATATTCCTGATTTTAAGTGTTATCTTCGGTTAGCAAGATATATCGTAAGTCCCTTTTTCAAATTTTCGAGGGTGTATATATCGCTGATTTTCATATATTTTGCATTCGCCGGTATTTCCAGTCTGACATTATAACTTTTTATATCTTTTGAATAGTTATCCACTATTTTTAAATTTCTATCGTAAAATACGATATAAGGATGCCAACCGTTTAATTTCGAACTATTCAAAAGAACTATCTTCGTATTGGAAACATTTATCCAATAGGGTTCAAGCGGTTTGGGAAGATGTATCTTCTTTTTATAGGGGAGTTTTTGAGGAACGATATTTATATTGGATATGTTTACGAAATATCGCCAGTTGGAGATAGAAAATCGCTTGATTTTTACAATTTCGCATCCTCTTTTCAAAAAAGCGTCCGATATTAAAATCGGATCGGGAGCGGAGTCGGAATAAACGGCGACTTTATACATAAATCCGCTCTCGTCTTTAATGACTTTTTGCAGATCTATACGACTAAATCCTAGTTCGTTCAAAGTAGTTTTTATCAAATGAACGAAAACAAGCGGATGATTTTGTTTCGTGGCGAAGCTAAGTTTTATTTGAGTACTTCTTGAAAGTTTCAGTTTCAAAAGATTATTTTCTTTGAGCTTTTGCAGCACTCTATTATAATCGATATGCGAGCCTTTATAGAACTCTGCGGGATTTTTAAAAATCGCCCTTATGATCTTCTTGTTCGCTATATAACTGTTTTTGCCGGTAATATTCTCTATCTCTTTATAAAACGACGCTCCGTAAAGAGAAAACGATAAAGCGACAAACAGCGTTAATATTTTTACCAATTTACCCCTTTGCTATAAACAAGAAACTCTTTTTTGTTGATCTGCATAATATTTCCATTTTTATATATAAAACGAATCGGCCCTTGACCTCTGAATCTGTATGAATATCCGTTGTTGAATATCTCGAAAAACTTATGCCCGACAACGATAAGCTGCGGCCTTGTTGTATCAAATTTAAATGAAGATTTTATCAAAAAATCTTGTTTCGTAAAATTATCAAGATATATTATACCGATCCAACACTTTTTAATAGGTTTAATATACAACTTATTTTTAGTTTTTGATTTTTCGACCGACGATATTTTTTTGCTTTTAAGATTCTCTTTACTTTTCGTAGAGTCGCTCTTTTTTTGTAAACTCTTTTGTACGATTTTAGCAGGAACCTCTTTTTGAATAGTGACGTTCGTATCGTTTTTCTCTTTTGAAGTCTCTTCTTGGCTTAAATTCGCTTCATCTTCTATGGCGGAAAGCGAAGCCTCGACAGAGAGGTTGTACTCTTTTACCATCTGCTTAACCATAGCGTCAAGATCAAGATCATCGTCCGTTTCGTTTACCGCCCGATTTTGTGAAAGCGAACTTTTTTCTTTTGCAACGATACTCTTTTCAAGAGAGTCGTTCTTTTCGAGTTTTGCCAAGTTTTTAGCGGCCTCTTGTATAACTTGACTGTTCGAATCCCTCAAGACAACTTGTTCATCCGTCTCCAACTCGCTTAAAGAGTCGTTATCCGAAAAGATAAAAAACAAAATTCCGGCTATAAGTAAAAGCGACGGGATCAACCACAACAGATGCTTTTTCCAAGCATCCTCTTTCTCGCCCTGAGCTTCAACTATCAATTTCTCTTTTCTTTTTTGACGATTTTGCTGATAATAAGATATATAAGCTTGGCGAAGCTCCTGAAGATTTACGGGATACTCTCTCTCGAGAATCTTGATAAAACCAAGCGCTTTCGTTCTATTGATATTGGTAAAATCTCCCTCCAAAAAAGAACCTAAATCCTCTTCATTGATAAAGGTTTTATTCGAAACTTTTTTAAGACCTATCTTTTTTAGATAATCTACAGACTCTTCCAAATTCGATACTTTCTGATGCGTCGGCCGCTCTTGCCCAATATCTTCTTCGAGTTCTTCGCTATGTTCTTCACCTTTTTTTACAGTTTGTGACGCAACTTTCGGCTTTCTGCCGCGTTTGGCTCTTGGCGGCTTATTCTTTTTATCTTCCATCGTTATCTCATCCTATCACATATTATCGCAGTCGCTACACCGACATTGAGAGAATCGAACTCTCTTTGCATTTTTATAGCGATCTTTCTATCGCATCTATCAATTATACGAGAAGGCAGACCTTTGCCTTCACTTCCCATAATCAAAGCTTTTTTTCGCATAAATTCCAACTCTCTTATATCTTCACCGTCCATAGTAGCGGCATATGTGGTAAAACCGCTCTGTTTTAATTCGTTGAGCAGGCTCAAAGTATCGGCATACAGTACTACGGGCATTTCAAATATCGCTCCGCTGCTTGATCTGACTAAAGCCTCGATAGCCAAAGATTTAACACCCGAAATTATGATCGCATCCACTCCGAGAGCATATGCACTTCGTATGATGGCACCGATATTTCCCACATCCGTTACCGCTTGCAAAACTACAACGAAAGCACTCTTTTTTACACTTTGAAATTCAGAAAACCCCAGCTCTTTTATACGCATGAAAAAACCTTGATGATTTCCGCCTCTTGCCATCGCCTGCGCTTTTTTCGCATCGAGTTTGACGATCGGTTTTTTCAACGAAGAAATTTTCGAAAAGAGTTTTTTATCTATCTCTTTCGAAAGAAAAATTTCCTCCACCAAAGAGGGATATTTGTCCAAAATGTATAAAAAAATTTGCTTTCCGTATATTATCATAAATTTATTTTACTGCAAAAGAATTAACAGGGTATTAAAGAAGTTCGTTATAACACTGTTTTGGGGTTTTCCCGGTAATTTTAGCGATAAGTTTAGCCGCTTGTTTTTTCGGTATATTCAATGAAAGTATATCGTCAACGCTAATAGTTCCCAACTCTCTTTTATCACTATTGATAACAACTACCCATTCACCTTTAATATTTTGAACTTTCAACATTTGCAAAACTTCATCTGCTCTGCCTTTAAAATGTTTTTGATGCATCTTTGTAGCCTCTTTTATCAAAAAAAGTTCTCTTTTTTCATCAATGTTACAAATTTGCTCAATTAATTTGATAATTCTATGGGGTGCTTCATAAACGATAGTTACGAAACCGTTAAAAAGAGCTTCATGAAGTGCGTTTGAACGATTTGATCCTTTATGAGGCAAAAAACCGTAAAAAAGAAATCTTTTGTCGCAAAAACCACTCGAAGCGTACGCAAGTAAAGCGGCATTTGCCCCCGGAAGCACTTCATATTCAATACTATGCATCTGAGCATAACGAACAAGTTCGCATCCCGGATCCGAAACGGCAGGCATTCCCGCGTCACTGAGATAAAGTACGATTTCATTTTCAAAAGCTTCAGTCGAGAGAGTCTTTAAAATATCTTTTTCGTTATGAGAATGAAGAGATACGAATTTTTGAAACGGGGGATCGATTTTTTGTCTCTCCTTTAAAAGAGAGAGAAGTTTTTTCGCGACTCTGGTATCTTCACAAAAGATTACCGACGCACTCTCAAGGAGCCTTAGACTCCTGAGCGATATATCTTCCAAATTCCCAATCGGCGTTGGGACGAAATACAACACAAGATGCGTTATTTCAGATTATATTTTTTCTTGAATTTTTCCACTCTACCGGCCGCATCGACAATTTTTTGGCTACCGGTAAAAAACGGGTGGCACTCATTGCAAATGTCTATTCTCATTTCGGGCGTATTGGACATCGTCTCGAAACTGTTTCCACAAGCGCAAGATACTTTGCATTCCATATATTCCGGGTGAATATCTTTTTTCATCTATATTTTCCTTCGATTTTCCTGCATATGATAACAGGATTTGGGATTGTTAAGTGCGCAATTCTACCAAAAAGAGTTTAGGATAATCTTAAGCGGTTCTTCTCAAACAAAAAAAAACAGCAGACCATAATCGGTCTACTGCCATATAGGGGGAGGGGAACCATAAGTATAACAGAAAAAACGATTTAAATCAAGAGTTTTGCACAAGTTGCAACCGCAGCGGTCTCACTTTTTAAAATAAGTTCCGTTTTCAAAGATATTTTACGAAAATTTTCGAAAATCTTACGCTCTTTATCGCTAAATCCGCCTTCACAACCTATTAAAACTCTTTTTATCCGTGACCACTCTTTGGACGCATTAAAGTCGAGTATGCAAATATCGTCATACTTTTGAAAAACGTCATCAAGGCTATTCATCGTTTCTATCTTCATCATTTCACTTCTACCGCACTGTTGGGAAGAGTTTATCAAAATTCTCTCCAACCGTTTTTTGTCGATTTTAAAATTTTTCTGACTTCTATCACAATAGACGAAGGTAATCATCCTTAAACCCAACTGGTTTAACATAACAATAGTTTTCTCAACGACTTTGTTATCGATTATACACCAGATAAGATGAAAATCCTTTCGGATCTTACACTCCTCTTCCCTCTTGTTTTTCAACTTTAACAAAGCACTCTTCTTTTCGATATTCACTATCTCATACTCATATGAGTAACGATCTCTCAAGTTTCGTACATTGACGATTTCACCAAGCCGCAACCGACGAACTTTGAAAAGATACTTATGATCCTCGCCTACGATATCGAGTTCTTTTTTGCCCGCGTTGAAACTATAAAGAAACTGCATATGAGAGCAATCCCACACCAGCTATCAAAACCATATCGACGATATATTTTCTCTTCGCATATACTTTAAAAGCTTTTTGCGACTCTATATCAACTTCTCTGGTTTTTTTAAAAAGTCTATGCAGTTTAACGCTGGAGTATGTAATCCAGCAAATAGCCGCTATCATCAAAGCGGCTCGCCAACTTATGGTGAAACTTGTCGCTCCAAGCACTACAAGGCCCGTAAAAAACAGAGCCGCAAGCATAATATAGTATTGCAAAGAGAGACTCTCCACACGATTTGAAAATCCACGAAAATCTTTGTCTGAGGTGACGAAGAAAAAACTTAAAACCGCTATCACAAGCGTAATAACCACAAAAATAACATGTAGCAAAATAGCCATTGAAATCATCTCTTCCATGAGTGCTCCTGCTTTTTGCCGATTATTATAGCTAAAGAAGTTGATACTCCTTATCTAAGCAGTTTTATAGCCTTTTTCTTAATACCGGAATCAAAGCTGTTATCAAAGCTGCTACCGTTAAAACCTCCACTTTTTATACCTGTAGTATCGTTTTTATAGTCAAATATATACTCAAAACAAGGATGCTCGGCACAACTGCTTCCCGTGCTAAAATTATAATCTTCATATTTGCTATACCACAACCAGTTTGGTATATCCACATGATAAAAAATCTTTTGCGCACTCGTAGTATCCGTTTTTGTTACTTTAAACTCGACTTTACCGTCTTTTGGATTCGGCGTATCGACATTGACACCCACACCCGAAACTGCTGTTTGCAACTTTCTACTTTTCATAGGATAGAAATCCGTATTTTGCATAATTGAAATTGCGTCATCGTCATTATTTATATACCATAAAGAGGTATTTTGCACGAATGACAAAGGTACTATTCTACTACCGCTGCCGTCCCAATAAGTTTCGAGCGTCAATTCGCTCTTTACCGGCGAATAGGTCGTCTTTATATCACTTGTTCTTAGTCTGCCGTAATAAAAAGTAGCATTTGCGTCAAATCGTTGAAGTTTCGATCCTTTGACGAGAGTATCGTTACGATCGAATAACGATACGTTTATATCCGATGAAGAGCCGTCGATAAAAAGCGGATTTTTCGGCACTAAACGATCTCTTGTGAAATTGAACTTCAAATCCGCATATGTCACTACGGCTACACCGGCTGTAAAATTCAAATCTTTTACGGAGCTTTCGTTTATATCCGAAGATAGGTTGGGATTATGCTCAATATCAAGTCCGAGATAAAAATCAATATTATTCGCAAAATACATGTTTTGAGGATTTTGATAATTTGTCATAATCGATCCGCTTTTGCCCAACGCTTTGACACTAAACGAAAGGTTTTTTAAATTTGCTCCCATA
>Ga0256914_1004613_pt1 | contig 10239 bp, 11 predicted proteins | sample HulkmetaG_FD_191571 | JGI IMG/M metagenome (GOLD analysis project Ga0256914, IMG submission 191571) | Hydrothermal chimney microbial communities from Main Endeavour vent field at the Juan de Fuca Ridge, Pacific Ocean - Hulk | ecosystem: Environmental > Aquatic > Marine > Hydrothermal vents ...
AAGCCGGTTGGAAAAATGGAGCATCCCGTCCCGCGGGGGGCGCGCGGCGCGCGGGAAGGGCGCCCCAATGCCCGTTGGTGGCGGGCCGGATTTCGCCCGGCGCAGACGGGCTTCAGGGCGAAGGCCGCCGGGCGGGGAGATCGGGGAGGGGCCGGAGGGCTATTTCCGCTGGCGGCGGCGCTTGAATTTGAGCTGGGCCAGGGAATGGGCCAGCGAGGCCTGGACGAGAGAGGTTTCCTCGGGGGAGAGCTTCTCCTTCAGCCGCGCCTCGGCGCGGGCGCGGGCCTCCTCCGCCTTGGTCACGTCCACGTCGGCCTCGTCGGTGGCGAAGACGGTGAGCACCGAGACCTTGTCGCCGGTGATTTCCGCGGCGCCCTTGGTCACCAGGATGCGGTCCTCCTCCGGGCCCCGGCGGGCGACGATTTCGCCCGAGCCGAGCAGGGTCATCAACGGCGCGTGCTGGGGCAGGATGCCCAGCTCGCCGTCCGCGCCGGGGAGATAGACGGAGTCCACCTCGCGGGCATAGACCTGGCCGTCGGGGGTGACGATTTCGAGTTTGAGCTTGGCGGCCATGGGAGCAATCAGTTGATGGCGAGCTGGGCCACGCTGATGTCGAGCAGCTCGGTGGTGATGTCGGCCTGGCGGATCTTGTTGTAGGTGAGGGTGAGATCCTTGATGAGCTGGTCGGCGTTTTCGGTGGCGTTTTTCATGGCCACCATGCGGGCGCTGTGTTCGCTGGCCTTGGTTTCGAGGAGGAGTTGCAAGATTTGAAAGTCCAGGAAGGAGCGCAGCATGGCGCTCATCACTTCACCGGGGCTCGGCTCGAACAGGTAATCCACCGGCGTGGTTTTCGCGTCCGCGTCCGGGGAGTCCTTGAGTTCCTCTTCCCACAAGGACTCCATGGGCAGGAGGGGGAGCCGTTCCGGCTGCTGGTGCAGGGTGTTGACGAAGCGGGGGAACAGCACTTCGACCTGATCCACCTCGCCTTGCAGGAACAAATCCTTGGCCGCGCGGGCGACGGCCTGGGCGTCGCCGAAGGTGGGGTTGTCCTCCAGGGAGAACTCGGCCGCCAGGCGGCGTCCGGTGCGGGCGATGAATTGCGCGCCCTTTTTGCCGGCGCCGATGAAGAGGGTGGTGTCGCGGTCGTAGTGGCTGGCCTCGCGCATGAGGTTCGCGTTGAGGCCGCCACAGAGGCCCTTGTCGGTGGTGAGGAGGATGACCGCCCGTTTGCGGACGGGGCGGACTTCGAGCAGCGGATGCTCGTAATCGTCGAGGCTGCGCGCGGCGTTGGCGAGGAGGCGGATGGCCTGCGCGGCGAAGGGGCGCCCGTTGAGGGCGGCGTCCTGCGCCTTGCGCATCTTGGAGGCGGCCACGGTCTGCATGGCCTTGGTGATCTGCGCGGTGTTTTTGACCGAGCGGATTCGCCGACGAATGTTGCGCGTGCTGCCCATGAGGCGCCCCGGATCAGTTGAAGGTCTGCTTGAATTCCTCGACGGCCGTCCGAATCTGCGCTTCCAGCGCGTCGTCGAGGGCCTGCTTGGCGGTGATTTCCTTGAGCAGGTCGGCCTTGCGGGTGGTGGCGAACTCGGCCAGCTTGTCCCGGAATTCGGTGATCCGCTCGACCGGCACGTCGTCCATGTAGCCGTTCTGAATGGTCCACAGCGCGATCACCTGCACCTCGACCGGTTGCGGGTGGTACTGGGGCTGCTTGAAGATCTCGACCGTGCGTTTGCCGCGCTCCAGCCGTTCCTGGGTCTTGGCGTCGAGGTCGGATCCAAACTGGGCGAAGGCCGCCAGCTCGCGGTATTGCGCCAGCTCGAGCTTCACCCCGCCGGCCACCTGTTTCATGGCCTTGAGCTGGGCGGCGGAACCGACGCGGGAGACCGAGATGCCGACCGAGATCGCCGGGCGCACGCCCTGATAGAAGAGGTCGGTCTCGAGGAAGATCTGGCCGTCGGTGATCGAGATGACGTTGGTCGGAATGTAGGCCGAGACGTCGCCCGCCTGGGTTTCGATGATGGGCAATGCCGTCAGCGAACCGCCGCCGTATTGCTCGCTCACCCGGGCCGAACGTTCCAGCAGACGGCTGTGCAGGTAGAACACGTCGCCGGGATAGGCCTCGCGGCCGGAGGGGCGCTTCAACACCAGCGACACCTGCCGGTAGGCCACGGCCTGTTTCGAGAGGTCGTCGTAGATGATGAGCGCGTCCATGCCGTTGTCCATGAACCATTCGCCCATGGCGCAGCCGGCGAAGGGGGCGAGGTACTGGTTGACGGCGGAATCGGAGGCGGAGGCGGTGACCACGATGGTGTAGGGCATCGCGCCGTGCTTTTCGAGCACGTCAATCACCTGCGCCACGTTGGACTGCTTCTGTCCGACGGCCACGTAGATCGAGTAGAGCGGGCGGAAGTTCGGGTCGCCGGAGGCCTCGCCCTCGCGGTTGAGCCGGGCGTTGTTGATGATCGTGTCCACGCCGAGGGTCGTCTTGCCGGTGGCGCGGTCGCCGATGATCAACTCGCGCTGGCCGCGTCCGATGGGGATCATCGCGTCAATGGCCATGATGCCGGTCTGGACCGGCTGGCTGACCGATTTCCGCTTGATGATGCCGGGCGCGATCTTTTCGACCGGGTAGAAGACGTCGCTCTCGATGGGGCCCTTGCCGTCGAGCGGCTGGCCGAGGGTGTTGACCACCCGGCCCAGCAGGGCCTTGCCCACCGGGACCTCGAGCAGGCGGCCGGTGGTGCGGACTTCCTGGCCTTCCTTGACCTTGAGGTAATCCCCGATGATGACCGCGCCCACCTCGGTCTCCTCGAGGTTCAACGCCAGCCCGGTGATCCCGTTGCCGAAGTCCAGCATCTCGTTCAGCATGGCGTCGGCCAGGCCCTCGATCTTGGCCACGCCGTCGCCGATCTCCCGGACCACGCCCACGTTCTGGCGCATCACGCCGGTTTTCACTCCGGCGATCCGCGCTTCAATTTCCTGCAATACGTTGCTCATGGCGATAATCGCTTCCGCTCGTCAAAAACTCTCCTTCAACGCGGCCAGCCGGGCCTGCACGCTGCCGTCCAGCACGTAGCTGCCCACCTTCAGCCGCAAGCCGCCGATCAAGGCCGGTTCGGCGGCGAACTCGAACGTCAGCCCCTTCCCGAACAAGCGTTCGAGCTGGGCGGTCACGTTGGCGCGGACCGGCTCCTCCAGCGGCACCGCGCTTTCCACCCGGGCGGTGCGCCGCTCGATCTCCAGCTTCACCAAGCGGTAGAAATGCGCCAGCACCGGGAGGTAGCCCCGCGGCTTCTCCTCGACCAGCAGCCGCGCCGCCTCGCGAACCCGCTCCCGCTCCAGCCCTTCCTCGCCCATGCAGGCCAGAAACAGCCGCTTGGCCTCGCTCCGCGCTTTCTTGGTGATCTTCATGGACGGGACGGCGCGGGACTAGGCCGCCAGTTCCTTGTTCGTCTCCTCGATCAACCGTTGCTGGTCCTCGAGGGTGAGGATCTTGCCGGTGACCTTGGCGGCGGCTTCCACCACCAGCCGGCCCAGCTCGGCCCGCAGCTCGGCCTTCATCCGGGCCACCTCCGCCTCGCCGGCCTGGCGGGCCCGCTCGACGATTTCCTGCGCGGCGCTCATGGCCTTCTGGGTCTCTTCCTCGAGCAGCTTGGCCGCCGCCGCGCGGGCTTCCTCGATCAGCTTGCTGGCCTGCTGCCCCGCCTCCGCGAGGACCTGTTTGCGCGCCTCCTCGGTCTTGGCCAATTCGGCCTTGATCCGTTCGGCGTTTTCCAGGCTTTCCTGAATCTGCCTCCGCCGGTCCTCCAGCACCTTCAGGATCGGCTGGTAGGCAAAACGGTGCAGCAGGAAGGCCAGCACGCAGAAGCTGACGATTTGCGAGGTCAGCAACGGCCAGTTGACCCCGAACCGCTGCGCCACCTCCTCCACCATGCCGGGAGGGGCGCCGGCCGGAGCGGCCGCCAGCAGGAGCAATGTGTTCATGATCGGGTTTCGCGCCACACCGGGACGGCAACCGGAAGTCCCGCCGTGCCCGGTCAATTCAGGGTCACTTCACCAGGAAGATGGCGAAGAAGACGATGCCCTCGGCGAACGCCGTGCTCAGCAGGGCCTGCACCAGAATCTTGGTGGAAGCGCCGGGATTCCGGCCCACGGCGTCGGAAGCCCTCATGCCGATGAGGCCGATGCCGAGTCCCGCGCCCAAACAGGCGCCGGCGACGTGGAGATTGCCGCTGATCGCGGCGAGCATTGACAACATGGTTTGATCCTTTCTTGCGGTTCTGTGGTTTTTCTTGGTTCGGACGCCGGCCCCCACGGTCTCGCCATGGCCGGACCGGCAAAGCTCAATGGCCGCCTCCGGACGTCGGGGCGGACTCTTCCTCGTGCATGCAGATGGTCAGCACGAACACCGCGGTGAGCAGGGCAAACACCAGCGCCTGCACCAGGCCCACCATCAATTCCAAAAAATAAAACGGCAGCGCGAACAGCCAGCCAAACCAGGGGCTGATCAGCGCCATCGTCTCCAGCATGTTCTCGCCGGCGAAGATGTTGCCGTAGAGACGGAAGCTCAACGACACCGGGCGGAAGAAAATCGAGATGACCTCCAGCAGGCCGGCAAACAGAAACAGGCCGATCATCATCAGCCGCATCAGCCCGTGACTCTCGCCCTTGACGCCGAAGATGTGGTGCAGGAACCCCTTCACCCCGTTGGCCTGAAAGGCCCACACCGTCCAGCAGACGAAGAACACCAGCGCCATCCCGAGGGTCATGTTCAAATCCGCGTTGGCCCCGCGAAGCAGCGGCTCGCTGATGTGGTGCAGGGCGCCGGTCTCGGGATCGGGCGTTCCCCAGCCGATCGAGCCCACCCCGGGCAGCAGGCCGAAGTAATTGGCCGCCAGGATGAAGATGAAAATGGTGGCGAAGAACCAAAACGTCTTTCGCGCCAGCTCGTGGCCCAAAATGTCCGCGAAAAACTCGTAGAGCCCGCCCACCAGCCATTCCCAAAAATTCTGAAACCTGCCCGGCACGGGCCGGGGATCGCGGGTGGCCATCTGGGCGCCGAGGATCAGCAACGCCGCCACCGCCCACGTGACCAGCATGGAATTGGTCACCGGCAGTCCCAGCACGTGGAACAACACCGGCGCGGCGGGCGTCAGCCCTTCATGCCCGCCTTCGTGGGCCGCGGCCTCCGCCGCGTGAGCCTCCGCCGCGTCCGCCGGCGCCCCCACGGCGTCCCGCGTCCCCGCGAGCGGGGCCTCCGCGGCGGCCAGGCGGACGCTCAAAAACGCCAGCAGCAGGAGCGCCAGCGCGTATCGCAAACAATGCTTTGGACCCATTGGTTCGTGGCCCGGTCCGGCCGTTTGACTGCCCTTCGCCGGACAAGGGCTTTTCAAGGTGCCGAAACCCTCCCACCTGCTCAAGGTTTTTTTACCCCGCCGCGAAGAGAAGCATTTCCTCCGCTTATTCGCCCTTGTTTCCCGGGGGCGCGGGCCGTTCCCGGGCGCCCAGGCGGATGAATTCCCGGGCGGTCCCGGCGGGGGCGAAAGAAACCGTCCAGTGGCGGAAGGCGGGCGGACCGGGCGCGGGCCGCGTGGTCCGGGGCGTGGCCGGCTCCCAGTGGCGCAGGTCCGCGCTTCGCGCCCACGCCGGCGCGACGTCCTCCACCACCGCCTGCGCGCGAAAGGCGTACGCGGGCGCGGCGCCGGGTTCGCGCGGCGGCTCCACGCGCAAGGCGGGCGGGTCGGGCCGGGCCGGCGAGCCGCCCACGAGGTATTCGACCGCGTTGGGCAGCCCGTCGCCGTCGGCGTCCGCCTCCGGCCGGGCGGGGGGGGCGTCGGGATCGGCGAACGCCAGCCGCTGCCAGGCGGCGAAGGAAGCGCCCCGGGCGCGGGCGATCCGCGCGGACCACGGACCGGGCGAGTCCTCCCGGGTGTCCACCCAGACCGTCACGCCGGGCGTCTCGAGGTTCAAGGCGGGCACGAGCCCCTGATAATCCCCCACCATCCGCCCGCTGGGAGTCAGCGGCGCGCGGCTCAGATCGGACGAAACCGAGCTGATCCGGCGGTTGGCTTCCCACGACTCCCCCCCGTCGAAAGATTCCGCCAGATACAGATCCACGAACCGGCCGCTGCCGTCGTCGTGGCGTTTGTCGTAAAAAATCACGGTCACGTGCTGGCCGTCCGGCGACACGGCCACCGTCGGATTGAAGACGGAGCGTCCGTCGGGGGTGTCGTTGACGGCCACCGGCGCGGACCAGGTGCGGCCCTGATCCCGCGACCGGGAAAACAGCACGCGCGGCGCGTCGGTCGTTCCCTGCCAGACGAGATACAGCCCGCCCAGCGTGCGGTCGGCGGTCAGGGCGGGAAGGAACTGCGCGCTCCGGGCCACGGGGTCGCGGTGCGGGGTCACCGCGGCCACCTCCCGCGTCGGATCGAAGGTTTCCCCGCCGTCGGGCGAAAAACGCACGCGCAGGGAGCCGCGATCGGCGTTGACGAACACCCACCACGCCACCGCCAGCGAGCCGTCCGGCAGGAACACCGGTTGCGAGCCCTGGCAGTTGTCGGAGCTGATGATGTTCAACTCGGACCACGTTTCCCCCTGATCGTCGCTGAAGGTGAGGGCGATCGGATGACGGATCCCGTGAATGGGGCTCAGGTAAAAACGGGTCAGCGTGACCACGAGCCGTCCGGTGGTGGGGGTGGCGGGAAAGTTGTTCACCGCCAGCCAGTTCTTGTCGAGGAAGAGATTGCTGTTGGTGCTCGCCGTCACGATGAGCGGCGGCTCGAACGTCCGGCCCCGGTCGTGACTGAGGTGCAGGGTGATGCTGGTGAGCCAGTTGGGCGCTTCGCCGCGCAGGCCCAGCGTGCTGAGGTACAACGTGCCGTCCCCGCCCACGGCGGCCACCGGATCGGAGGCCCGATCGAAAAGCCCCACGCCGTTCGCCTTCACCAGGCCGGGGATCAGCGCCCGCCTCCACGAGGTCCCGCCGTCTTCACTCACCGCGTATCCGCAGCTCACCGCGCCGCCGTCCTCGAACCGGCCTTCCTGGAAGGTGGCCAGCAGGAGGTTCGGGTCCGCGAAGCTCCGGGCCAGATGGGGCTCGGCCTGGGCGCGCCGGTCCGGCGGCAGGGTGGCCGGATCCTCGCCCACCGGGAGGTTCGGCGGCGGCGTTGCGGCAGGGGACATGAGCCCGACCCGGGAAGGGCCCGGGAACTCGAAGGGGAGCGCCCGCGCCCCCGCGGGCGGGGTTCGGCGCCCCGCCGAATCCGGGAGGGCGTCCGCCGCGGCCGTCGAGCGTGAATCGGAAGAGGAAGGCTGGCGGAGCCACCTCGAGTCCTCGGCGCCGGGCGCGGAGCCCCCCCTTCGCGGCGGGGCCACCAGGGTCAACCCGCCCGAGGAAAGCCGCTCCCGCGGGAGCCAGTCGGGCGCGCCGGCCTGAAGGGCGCCGCCCGCCAGCAACCCCGCCATCGCCCCCCGGAGCCACGAAAACTTCCGGACCGCGCCCGGTTTTCGGGGGTGGGGGCGGGCATTCCACGGAGGCCGCCCGGAGCGCCGCCGCTCCGGTTGCGGATTTGCGCCGCCGGGGCGCGGCGAAAAGGATTCGTCCGGTCGGAGGCGGACCCGCCCGGCCGGGGGCGCGGACCCGCGCCCGCCCGTCGCGGAGTTTTCCTCCGCCCCGGCGACGGAGTTTTTCCCGCCCGCCGGGAGGGAGAAAACGCGACCGGAGGAAAGGCGGCGACACCGCAGGCTGAAAGCCCGCGTTTCGGGGGAGGACGCCCGCCGGAGGACGGCGTCCGCTGATCGGGGGAAATAAAGAAGCGGCATCAAGAAAATGTCATTCCGGGGCGGCGGCGGAGTCGTCCCTTTCGCCGGCGGCGTTCAGGGCTTCCAGCAGACGCGATTCAAAATAACCCGCCAAGTCCATCACCAGCCGGCAGGCCGGATGGGGGCCGGGCTCGGGATCGTCCCAATCCGGCAGCGGGTCCGGATAACCGAGGGCCGCCCACGCGCCCACGCGGGCTTCATTCAGGGCCTGGAGCAGGCGGTCGAATTCGTCGGCGCTCAGCCGGCCCAGGACGGATTGTCCCGGCTCGGGCGGTTCGAGACGCAACAGGAGCCGGGCGATCCAGCTTTGCAGCTCCCCCCGGTGTTGCGCGTCCAGTTCGCGCCGCAGGATCTCCGCTTCCCGCAGGGCGGGATCTTCCTCCGCGGCGGCGGAACGGCTCAGCCGGTGGTAATCCGGCGGGGTGGACCACTCGCTGTTCAGCACCAGCCGCAGTTGTTCCCACTCCCAGGGGGTGAGATGAAGCAGGTACTCCCCGGGTTTGCCGGTGGGCCGGATCATGCCTCGTCCTTTTCCAAGGTGGCCTGCAACCGGAACTGCTGGAGGCGATGCACGTAAAACTCCGCCCGCTCGAGCGATTCCCGCGCCAGGCAACTGCGGCCCCGGTGGTGCACCTCGAGCATGTGCCGCTCGGCCTTCTGGCGGTTCCAGCCGAACACCTGCTGAAACACGTGGGTCACGTACGACATCAGATTGACCGGATCGTTCCAGCAGATGACCCGGTAACCGGGCTCCCGTTTCCGCTCGGGGGTTGTCTCCTCGTCCTGATCCAAATCAGGCCGGGCGATGTCTGGACGCGCGTCCGTCACGCCCCCAGCATAACGGACACCGCGCCGCGCGACAAATCCGGCCGCCCTGCTCCCGCCCCTTTCCGGGGAACGCCGGCTTGAGTCCGACTGCCTCAGAGCCGGTCGGAACACGCCGGGCCGGGAGAGTCCGGCCCGCCCGCCGGAGGCGTCCTTCCCGCGGCGGAAGGTTTCGTTTTTCCGACAGGCTCCAAATCCGACCGCTTCGCCGGCCGCGGAGATCGGGCGCCCCGCGCGCGTTTTCCGCTTCCGCGCTGGACGCGGACGCGCCGAGACGAAACACTGGGGCGCGTCATGGCGGAAGTGGTGCTCGACAAGGTGAGCAAGGTGTTTCGCGCCGCGCGCGGGCGGGAGGTCCGCGCGGTGCGGGAGGCCTCGCTCACGGTGGCGGACCGCGAGTTCGTGGTGCTGGTGGGGCCCTCGGGCTGCGGCAAATCCACCACGCTGCGGATGATCGCCGGCCTGGAGACCATCAGCAGCGGGACCGTCACGATTGACGGGCGTGTGGTCAACGACGTCGAACCCAAGGAGCGCGACATCGCGATGGTCTTTCAGAACTACGCCCTCTACCCGCACATGACCGTCTTCGAAAACATGGCCTTCGGACTCCGGCTGCGAAAACGCCCCAAGGCGGAAATCAAACGGCGCGTGGGCGAGGCGGCGGAATTGCTGGGACTGACGGAGCTGCTGGACCGGCTGCCCAAGGCGCTTTCCGGCGGTCAACGCCAGCGGGTGGCGGTGGGCCGCGCCATCGTGCGCCAGCCCAAGGTGTTTCTCTTCGACGAGCCGTTGTCGAACCTCGACGCCAAGATGCGCGTCCAAATGCGGCTCGAACTGGCCCGCCTGCACGAACGCCTGGCCGCCACGATGATCTACGTCACCCACGACCAGGTCGAGGCCATGACCATGGGCGACCGGATCGTGGTGATGCACGAAGGCGTCATCCAGCAGGTGGCGCCGCCTCTGGAGCTGTACCGCCACCCCGCCAACCGCTTCGTGGCGGGCTTCATCGGTTCGCCTCCCATGAACCTGCTCGAAGGCCGTCTGGTGGACGACGCCGGCGCCCTGAAGTTCGAGCTGGCGGAGAGCGGCATCCGCCTGCCCCTGCCGCTTTCCCCGGAACGAAAAACCGCCCTGGCCCCATACGCGGGTCGGGCGTTGACGCTGGGTTTGCGGCCCGAAGCCCTGCGGCTGGCGGAAGACTCCGCCCCGCCGGAGGCCGTGTCCGTGACGGTCGAGCTGCTGGAACCGCTGGGCGCGGAAACCCTTCTGCATGCGCGGCTCGGGAAGCATCCGCTGGTGGCGCGGGCCGCGGGCGCGCCGGCCCTCCGCCCCGGCGTCACCGTGCCGTTGACGATCGTCCCGGACGCCGTCCGCGCCTTCGACCCGGAAACCGGCCGGGCCGTGGCCCCGCCAGACTCCGCCGAGATACTCGCCGATTGAGGTTTCATCACTTTGCGGGAAGGGTGAACTGCGTACAAAAACGACACCGGGTGGCTCCCAAGGGAAAATCCGAATCCCGAATCCCGAAATCCGAAACTTCCCCGCGCCGAAGGCGCAACACCCGTCAGCTCCGGGCAACGCCCGGGG
>Ga0256914_1004614_pt1 | contig 10238 bp, 9 predicted proteins | sample HulkmetaG_FD_191571 | JGI IMG/M metagenome (GOLD analysis project Ga0256914, IMG submission 191571) | Hydrothermal chimney microbial communities from Main Endeavour vent field at the Juan de Fuca Ridge, Pacific Ocean - Hulk | ecosystem: Environmental > Aquatic > Marine > Hydrothermal vents ...
CGGCGGAGAAAGCGTCCGAGGAGCCGCGCCGCCGCCGTGGCGGACGCCGCACGAGCGTGAAGGGTGCGAAGAAGGCGAAGGAATCGCCGTCGGAGGGTTCGGAGCGGGAGGCAGGTGGTTCGGAGGCGTCGGAGGCGGCCGAGGAGGCAGCGGCGGAGAAAGCGTCCGAGGAGCCGCGCCGCCGCCGTGGCGGACGCCGCACGAGCGTGAAGGGTGCGAAGAAGGCGAAGGAATCGCCGTCGGAGGGTTCGGAGCCGGAGGGGGGAACCAGCCGGGATGCATCGAGTAAGGGGAAGAAGACTCGAAGTCGGGGGCGGTCTCGCAAGACGGCTGCAGCTCGTTCGGAGGCGGGAGGGGCGGACGGAACGTCGGGGAAGGCCGGGGGGGCCGTATCTGAGACGGGTGAGGCAGCGCGTGTGTCTGGTCGCGTGGAAGGAGCGGACCGGGACGAGGGGACCGAACGCGGGTGAACGCGGGCCGTTGTGAGGCGTTGGTTCGGTGAGCCCGGGAGGTGGAGTGGCGATGGTTTTCACTTGACACCACCGGGCGGTGCCGTCTACAGTGGCGCACCAATCAGCATGAAGGATCTAGTCGAGGAGTCATCCATGGCCAACACGAAGAATCTACCTCGGGACCAGCGGAAGAAGGTGAAGCGTGAGCAGCGCAGGAAGGCGAAGACCCTGTTGGCGTCGTTGTCGCCCAAGGAGAGGAAGGAGTTCCGTCGGTCCGAGAAGAGCCTGAAGGCTTTCCTGGCGGAGCGGGAGAGTGCGTAGGAGCGGCAGCCGGGTTCAAGGCTTGTCCAACGTATTCGTTCCGCGCGGAGTCGGATTCCAGGTGCCGGCTTCCTCCCGTCTTCACTTGCAGCGTTCGAGTTCCTTCATCAGCTGGAGTCCTTCCTTGAGCACGGTGGTCTCCGGCGCCATGCGTTGAGGGTGTTCCGACAGGAACCTCCGCCAGCGTCGGGCGCCGGGTGTGCCGTGGAGCAGGCCGCCCAGGTGTCGGACCAGCCGCCAAATGGGCTCCCCGGTGCGAGTCAGCGATTCAGCATGGTCGACAAGCTGCTCCAGCACCTCCACTCGGGTCGGAACCGGGCGGCTCGAGTCCTCGAAAATCTCCTGGTCTGCCGTTGCGAGCAAGAAAGGATTCCGGTACACGGCTCGACCGATCATGACGCCGTCCACCTGCTCCAGGTGCATTCTTGCTTCAGCCAGGCTCTCGATACCGCCGTTGAGTTCGATGTGGAGGTGAGGGAAACGGGCCTTGAGTTGATGAACGAGGTCATGTCGAAGGGGGGGGACGCTACGGTTTTGTTTCGGAGTCAGGGAGCCCAGTTCCGCGAGCCGAGCATGGACGATGAACCCGTCGCACCCAGCGTCTGCGATGGTGGAGACGAACTGGTCGAGGTGCGATGCTGAGAATGTTCGGCCGGTGCCGAGGCGGTGCTTGACCGTGACCGGAATCGCCACGGCCTGCTTCATTGCCTCGACCGCCCGGGCCACCTGGTCGGGGGTATTCATGAGGCAGGCCCCTATTCCGGCCTGTCGCACCCGGCGACTGGGGCAGCCCGCATTGAGATTGACCTCGAGGAATCCGGCGTCGGCGATGATCCTGGCTGCTTCTGCGAGGCGTACCGGGTCGCTGCCTCCCAGTTGAGCCACGGTGGGACCATCTGCTTCTTCCCAGGCGATCTGACGGGAACATCCACCCCGCAGGAGGCCGTCGACCGGGACCATTTCCGAGTAGAGGAGCACGTGGCGTGAGATGGCGCGCAGGAAGACCCGGCAGTGCCGGTCTGTCCAGTCCATCATGGGTGCGACGCTGAGCCGGTGTCGATGCCTGTCCAGGGAGCCCATGGAGGGAGCATAGCGCGGTGGTGCGCGAGCGGCTACCAGGAAAAAAAAGCGGAAGGGGGCGGTCGCTCATGAATAATCAGCCGGCTGCCGTCGTCCATGGTCACAGACAGGGTTGAGCGAGAGGAAACCGTCCGAGTCATCCTGGTTGGCGCACGCTGCAGCCTGGAGAGCGACGGCCTGTTGTGGAGGACGATTCATGATTACTCGAACGAAGCATCGCCGGACAGGGGTGGGTGCCGGACTCGTGGCGCTCCTGGTCTTCGGTTTTGTGGGAGCAGCGCATGCATCGACGGATGAGGTGGTGTCGAGCGACGCGCAGGCGCCTGTATCCCTGGTTGCATTCGACAATGACGTGATGGCCACCCTGGACATGGGGCAACTCGACCTGGCCCACCGATACGGCCCTCCACCTCCCCGGTATCGTCATTATCGCGTGTACCGGCCCTACTGGCGTGTCCGGGTCGTACCACCCCCCCTGTTTGCACCGGGCTGGTTCGGGTTCTATTTCCTGGGCGTTCAGCCGCCCCCGCCGGCCGCCCCCGCGCCTCGAGCCGCCACTCCGCCGCCGCCTGACTTCCGGCATGTGCGGCAGTACAGCCTGACCGTGTCTGCTGGCGCATACGGCGGACAGTACCTTTCCGGACCGGAGTATTCCGATCCGGGCGTGCGGTTCGCTTTGGCCTATCGGAACGCCCCGGTCGTGGGCGCCGAGTTCGCGGTGGGCCTGTTCGGTTCCGACATGCGCTATGATGGGATGGGAAGCGATGTCCGGAGTGACATCCCGATTCAGCTTTCGGTGGTTCTCCACGCCTTCCCGCGGTCGCCCATTCAGCCCTACTTCCTGTTTGGTGGGACCGGCGACCTCCGAACCTACCGGAAGTACAATGGAGCCGAGTACGGGGACCTGTACGGCGAATTGCGGGTGGGCCCCCACGTGGGCCTGGGCATCGAATTCCTGGTGGGACGCAACGTCAGCATCACGGTGGACGGGCGGAGCATCCACTACACGCTGATCGACCGGCGTGCTGCAGATCAAACCGTTCAGAACGATGTGACCGGAACGTTGGGAATGAGCTTCTACTTCTGAAGCCGAAAGGGCGCCACGAAATCGTCTCCGCCACGAGAGCCGCCGCCCTGGTGGTCTCGGCGCGGGGATTTCCCGCGCCCGCCAGCCGTCGCGTCTACGGCTCCAGCTTGAGCCGCGCCCGAACCCGCCGGCCCACTTCCCTGGCCAGCTTCGCCGACCCGGTCTTCCCCGGCGCATGCGGGATCTCGATCGGACAGGGGTCGTACTTGGTGCAGCCGATGAGCCCCGGGCACTGAGAATCAGGCTCCGGATCCCCGTCGCCCCCGTTGCCCAGACGAGGGTACAGCAGTTGCTCGATACGTCCTTGTTCCTTCATGACTCCTCCTCCATGAGCTTCAGCCATTCGTGTTCGATGACCAACTGCTTATCGAGACAGAACCGCAGGGGAATACACTCGTCCACCACGTCCCCTGTGCTTCTGGAAATCTCGGGGCAGCCCCCGAGACAGACGGGCAACAGGCTGCAATCGAGACATCCCTTGGCCTTGGTCGGACCGTGCCGATCATAGTACGCCTGGTTCGCTTCCTGGCCCGGGGAACGGTCCGACGTGAAGATCGACCCCACCGCATACCGCCCATCCGGTGTGACCCGGCCCGGGCAGCCGTAGAGGCGTCCTCGAGGCCCCACCACGAAATGACTCCTTCGATGTGCACCGCAAAACCCCCCGCGCGCAGGCGGAGGCAGGCGCCCTGGAGGAAAGCCATGTTCCATCGCTGCAACAGAAAATCGAATCGCGGCACGGGCAAAAGTATCCCGGTTCAGCGTCGGCGCGTGGAGACTCCCCCGTCGGATCTCCGGCTCGAACACACGGGCGGGATACACCTGGATTTTCCCGGACAATCCCTCCGCCGCCAGATCGGCCAGCAACCGTTCCGTCGCCTCCACGTTCTCCGCCGTCAGGTTCACGCGAACCTGCGTCTCGCACACAGGCGCCACCGCCTTCAGTCCCTCGAGAATCCGGCGGTACGTCCCGTCTCCCGTGGCGGCAGGCCGACTCCGATCATGGTACGGCTCAGGACCGTCCAGCGTGATCTGAACGTGATTCACACCGATCGACCGGAGCTGTTCGGCCAGTTCCGGTGTCACGCATGTCCCGTTCGTCGCGATCGCGTGCCGGGCAACCTTCACACCCATCGACTGGGCGATGGCCAGAAGCTCGCCACTCAGAGCCCAAAACGCATCCGGATAAAGCAATGGCTCTCCACCCATCCAGTCGATCGAGCACGATGTGCGACCCGTCAACTGCTCCTTCCACCAGGCGAGCAACCGCTGCTGAACCCGCGGAGACATGTACCCAAGTCCCTGCGTGACCGGAACCACGCAGTACGGACACGCAAGATTGCAGTCCAGCGTGGCCAGTACGGTGAGCCCCAGGTGCCCGGTCGCCCGGCGCTCTTCCTTCAATCGCGTCAGGAGTTCGGCGACCTCGCGCCGGGATTCCGGCACGAAAAACCCTTCTCTCACCAGTCGGGCCGCCAGGCGAACTTCATCCGTCCCTTCGTCAGAAAATACCGCTCCCCGCTCCGGCGCAACGGCCTTCCCCTCCCGGTCCAGGCCTGGAAGTCCGCCGGGATCGGACGCCCAGGCATCCGCCAGACGCGCTTCCCGGGCATTCAGCACCACCCTCGCCCCTGTGGCGCTGTTGTACCAGAGCGCCCGGCCCTCCTCGTCCCGGGTTGTCAGGGTGTATCTGGACAACTTGTACACCGGTTCCCCCAGTCAGTATCCCTGGCACAGACCTCCCCACTCACGTCCGCTCTGCAAAACGGACCCGGAAATCCGCTCAACACCTCCGTCCTGGATACTCCGCCACCTAGCGCGGCTCGAACGCAAAAAACGACTTGCCACCCGCCGGCGTCCAGCACACGATCCCCGTGGCGTCCGGATCCCAGTCGGTGTTGAATGTGCCATCAAGACGATTGAGTATGTGCCCCTCGTTCCTCGAGTTTTCCAGCCGAATGAGCACAGGAAACATGGGAAGACCCGACAGGTCGTCTACTCGCCCAAGAAGCTGTCCGCGGGCCCGATGCACCACGATCTGCATCCGCTCGTCCCGCCCCACCAGGAACGGTCGCTCGGAACGCCGGCGCGCCACAACCTCCCGCTCGGTATACGCCCCAACGCTTCCCCCCCGATAGGCTGGGGCAGGCACCGAACCCGGGTAGACCACGTCCAACCAGGACCTGAGAAGCTCCGTCCATCGACCAAGATGAGTAGAACGCGACGCCTCCGCCGACGCCGAATTCCGCTCCCCCTCCACCACCTCGGTCGCCGAAGAATACACCAGGAACGCCCGAAGGCCCAGTACCCCCTCCCGGCAGGTCGCACACTCCTCCAGATGGCCACCCACGACCCGGGCAAGCGCAAGGCTCAAGGAACCCTCGCAGAAAGCAGGATACAGCGGCTCCAATTCCTTGCAGGTGGATTCACTTCTTCGCGGTGGAACCCCTGCGTTTCGCTTGCTTGCCATCGATACCCTCCAACTCCAGGAGCTTCCTCACGTTCGACGACCGGCGGAGCTTCTTGCGTGCATCCGACAGAATCTTGTAGTAGTGGGGAAGGGTTACCCCCAGGATTCGAGCGACGTCTTCTGGAGGCAAGCACTCCACAAACGTCAGATAAATGGCTCTGTACGAGTAGCTATCTGTCAGTAAGACTTGAAAGAGGGCAAAAAGCTTACGAAGAATGTCACGTGCCATCGCCTTTTTTTCCGGCGTCTCCGTCGGACCGGACAAAAAGTGGCGCAGCGTCTCCCCACACCCCGCCACCCCCCCTCGCTCCAGCAGCGTATCAAATCCCGTGGCCGCAACCGGCAATCGCACCGCCTCTCGGCCCTGGTCCCGGATCACGTTGTACAGGATCGAGGTGAGCCAGGTCTCGTAGGTACAATCCCCACGGTATCGGGACGCTCCCTTGATCCCACGCTCCAGTACCGTCTGGACGATGTCCTCCACCACCGATGGATCGGTGGATGCGCTCCGCGCACGATTGATAAGCTTGCGCCGGAGCGTCGAGTACTGAACGGTCCGAAGATAGCGAAGCTCGGCAAGATTGCGAAGCCGCCGGGTGAGACAGTCCCGGAGCATGCTCTCGTCGCCCGACGCCTCCCACTCCTTCACGGCACAGGTTGGAAGATCCTGACAGGCAGACTTCAACAGCCATCGCCGATCCCCGGACCCGACCACGCGATCCCGAATCTGCTCCTCGACGATTTCACCCGCCAGACGCTCTATCACTTCGTCCACCGAACGAGAACGAGGCGCCTCCCCGCTCCCAGCTCCCTCCGAATTGGACGCGCCTTGCGATGAGTCCTCCGACTCCCCTGGGTACCTCATGCGCTGCCGTACTCCTCGAGCTGCGCGAGATTTCACTTCCGGATTCGACCTGAAAAGATAGTACTTGATTCTGGCGGGTTCTTGCATGAGATTGCAATCAAAACCTGGGGATTCATGCGTCATATCGTCCATCATCCCTGTCACCATAACAACTGGTTCGACCTGTCGTCGCCGTACTTTGGAGTCCCTCGTGTCACCACGTGCCTCCGATTCGGTGGAGAGCGGTAAACTCGAAACCGCTTCCCTCGAGACCCTCGACTGGCCCCTGCTCCTCAAGGCCCTGGAAGCCCGTGTCGGGAGCACACCGGGCCGGGAGAAGATCCGTCACTTCCAACTCGCCTCCACCGTGGACGAAGCCCGGAGGCGTCAACAAGAGACCACTGAACTTCGAGCACTGCTCGACGACGGCATTGCCGTGCCCGTCGGGGGAGTTCGAGACATCCGGCGGCATGTGGAAGCGGCCACCAAAGGACAGATCCTCGTGCCGGGCGAACTGGGCGACGTGGCCGACACGTTGGAGGCCTGTCAGAGGGTAAAAGAGACTCTGTCCTCTCATGCTGGCACCTGTCCCACGGTACTGGCAACGGCGTCTCGGCTGCATGATCTGCAAGATCTGTGCCAACTTTTGCGCCGATCCTTCACCGCCTCCGGGGAACTTTCCGGCGAAACCTATCCGACCCTCGCAGACCTGAGAACCCGTATCCATGCCTCCCACCAGCGCATCAAGGACCGCCTCGCCGCCCTGCTCGCCTCGGAAGACCTGGCACCGCTCGCGCAGGACCGGTACGCCACCATCCGCAACGATCGCTATGTGGTGCCCTTGAAGGTGCAGGCACGCGCCATGGACATCGGGATTGTGCACGACACCTCGGGCTCGGGCCGTACAGTCTTTGTGGAGCCGAAGCAGGTCGTTTCGCTCAACAACGAGTTGAAGATGGCGGAGGCGACACTGCGTCGGACCGAGCGGAAGATCCTCGCCGAGTTGACAGGCCGGGTGGCCACCGAAGGGGCTCGGATTCTCGAGAACGTGGACCTGTTTGCCCGGATCGAGGTGATGGTGGCTCGTGCCCGCCTGTCTCAGGACCTGGACGCCTCCCCGCCCCGGATCTCGGATCGACCCCTCATGCGCCTGAAGCAGGTGCGGCACCCCGTGCTGGTCCTTCGTGGGGTTCGGGTGGTTCCAAACGACCTGGAGATCGGGGTAGAGCACCAGGCGATCTTGCTGTCTGGACCGAACACCGGCGGCAAGACCGTGGCGCTGAAAACCATGGGGCTCGCAGCCTTGATGACTCGAGCCGGTTTGCATCTTCCAGCGGAGGCGGGGAGTGAGGTCGGTTTTTTCGGCCGAGTGTTGACGGACATCGGGGATCGGCAAACGGTGGAGGAGGATCTGTCGACCTTTTCGGCGCACATGCTGACGCTGAAGGGGATCCTCGACTGCCTGGACGCCGGGGGCGAGGACACGTTGGTGTTGATCGACGAAATCAGCGTGGGCACGGACCCGGGCCAGGGCGCCGTACTCGCCCGCGCGTTGCTGGAGGCCCTGGTGGATACGGGAGCCAGGGTGGTGGCCACGACCCATTATCCGGAACTGAAGGCGCTGGCGGTGCGCGATGCGCGGTTCATGAATGCTCGAGTGGTCTACGATCCGGTGCGTCTGCGCCCGACCTTCCAGGTGGAGATGGGACTTCCGGGCCGCAGCTATGCGTTCGACATCGCCGGGCGACTGGGGTTGCCCGCCCGCGTGGTCCAACGGGCTCGAGGCTGGTTGGAGCGAGGGGAGCGGGCTCTCGAGGATCTGCTGGGCGAACTGGAGCGATCGCTGGCCCGGGTCCGTGCCGAGCGTGTGGAATTGTCTCGAGCCCGGAAGGCTCTGGAGGCCCGGAAACGGGACTACGAGGCCCGACTCGCTCGCCTGGAGGAGGAGCGGGAGCAGGTTCAACGGGAGGCGTTGAAGGAGTTCGAGGAAGAAATCAAGCAGGCCCGGGAGCAGTTGCGGGCGGTTGTCCGTGATCTTCAGCGGGGTGGAGACCGGCCTGCCCAGCGGGTCGCCCGGGCGCGGGCTCGTGTGGAGGGACTGGCCCGCAAGGTGCAATCGCTGGCACCGGCGCCCAGAGGAAGGAGGGAGACGCCGATCCCGAGGTCCAAGCTGCGCGTGGGGATGAAGGTGTGGATAGCAGGGGCAGGCAAGCAAGGCACCATCGTGGCACTGCCCGCTCACGACGGGGGAATGGTCGAAACGATGGTGGGGGGTCTGCGTATCAAGACCTGGCCGGATGACCTGTTCCGACATCCCCCGGCTGGACGCGCACAGCCAACACCTCCCCCCCCGCGGACTGCCCGGGCCAGGGCGGCCACACCTGAACGGCCCAGGCTGTCACCCCCTCCTACCTCCGAGGAACTCGCTCATGCCATGCAAACGTCGGCAAATGCCCTCGACCTGCGAGGTCTCCGCGCCGATGAGGCCCTGGAGGAGATCGACCGGTTCCTGGACAGGGCGGCGCTCCAGGGCGACACGATCGTATTCATCATACACGGACACGGCACCGGGGCACTCAAGAAGGCCACCCGCGCACACCTGGCACAGTCCCCTTACGTGGCCAGGTTTCAGCCGGGCGAAAAGCACCAGGGGGGGGATGGGGTGACCGTGGTCGGGCTGCGCTGAGCACGATTCGCCGCTGCCGGATCGGACCGGCACGGCCCCGGCCTCCTCAGTCGCGGAGCCACCCCGGGGGAACCCCCGCCTTGCGGGCTTCCTCCGGAATGACCTTGTTCAGCATCTCGTCGGCTAGCTGGATCTCCGCGGTCAGTTCGGTCCGCCGCGCCTCCAGGTCCGCCATCTTCTTCTGAAATCCCGGAGGGGTCAGCGTGCGCGTGCGCAGCATCTCCTCGTCGACCGTCGCCAGCTCCGCCTCGGCCGCCGCCTTCCGGTCCCGCCACTCCCGAATACGCGCCTGCCAGTAATCCTTGCCCTCCAGTGCAGGCGCTTTTCCGGCACCTTCCCCCTCCTCGCTCGACCCAACGGTGGCGCCCGCAGATTCCGATTCATCTTGACCAGATACACCCGCCCCCCCAACCTCGAGCGTCATGTCCCGCGTCGGAGCCAGCCCTTCCGGCACGGCGATCAGGTTGACCGTCCCCCCTTCGCCGTCCCCAATCAACTCCCCCTTCTCCGCACGCTCCGCCGCCTGCACCCGGTATTGCTCCGGCACCAGGTCGAGCGAGTCGACAAAATGGATGGTTCCTTGCTCGTCCTCGTAGCTGTAGATACTCAGGCCCGACCCGGACGAGTCCCCGGCCTGAGACCCGGACCGGGACGAGGCTTGATCCGCGTCGGCCTGCGCTCGAGCCATGCCCCCGCCCAGACACAGGAGCGCACCAACGCCCACAACCCATACGCCTTTCCTGCCACCCATGACAGCCTCCTTCGGTAGGCAGACCCACTGTCGATCATACCCCTGTCTCCACACCTTGTAAAGGCAATGCCCCGTATGCTCCCCTGCTCCGGTTCGGAAGTCGGTCCCCCTTTCCCGGCCCCGGACGATTGGGTCCCAGGGCCGCCCTCTCCCGCGCCTCCTCTCCCTCTCCGTGCCTCCAGGCATGGGATCCTGGGGCGGCATGCTCACCCCAAAGGGGGGGTGGGTCAAGGGATGCGCGGGTCGGAGGCTCGGAACTCGAGGGGGTGGGTCAAGGAACGCGCGGGTCGGAGGCTCGGAACTCGAGGGGGTGGGTCGACGCAAGAATGGTGTTTTGCCACGACACCCTCGAGGTCTCCCCTCCAGATCTTGACCCCGACAGGCGACATCTCCATGGGGGAAGGTGTCACTGCCCGGGACGGAGGGACGACGCCCTCGAGGTGTTTTTGCACCAATACCGAATGGTCCCCCCACGCCTGTTTCGAGGTCCCCCCACGCCTGTTTCGAGGTCCCGCGACGCCTGTTTCGAGGTCCCGCGACGCCTGAT
>Ga0256914_1004615_pt1 | contig 10238 bp, 8 predicted proteins | sample HulkmetaG_FD_191571 | JGI IMG/M metagenome (GOLD analysis project Ga0256914, IMG submission 191571) | Hydrothermal chimney microbial communities from Main Endeavour vent field at the Juan de Fuca Ridge, Pacific Ocean - Hulk | ecosystem: Environmental > Aquatic > Marine > Hydrothermal vents ...
CCTTGCATGTTCACATATTCTCGGCATCCCTCACCCGCCGGGAACCCCACTTTATGTGATTCTTGGCAGATTTATGGATATTCTTCCCCTGCCTCTTGCACCCATTTTTAAGCTATTAAATGGAAATGAAGCGGTTAATTCTGTTTTGAAAATCACATCAGTTTCCATGCTTTCAGGAGCATTTACTGCCGGTTTTGCCTATCTCATTGTTGTCAAACTTATTGACAGATGGAATGCGCCTGTACCACGAGTTTTTGCCCATATTGCAGGAATTTTTGCCGCTTTTATTGGTGCCTTCGCAAGAACAGTCTGGATGAATTCAATCGAGGCGGAGACCTATACCCCATCAGTATTCGTTATGGTTTTCCTTACCTGGGTCGCCCTTAACTGGTGGGAGCATAAGGATAGTCCGAAAAGTATCAGATACATTCTCTTTTCTCTTTATGTCCTTTTCCTATCAAGCGGTATCCATCTGATGCCACTGATATTCTTCCCCGCTCTTTTCCTATTCGTCTGGGCAGTTAAACCTTCTTTAATCTGGGATCTTGAATTTCTCGTTGTAACTGCGGCTACCTTTGCCCTGATCTCGTTAATGAAACTTACCTATGAGCCTTCAACTGGATCTGTTGCACTCCTCGTGGTGTCCCTCCTCGTAATGGCCTGGTATCTTTACTACAAGAAATTATTCGATATAAACGACTTTCAAATAATGCTTTTTATCGGCGGTTTTGTCGTAACGCTGATCGGTCTTTACATCAAAAACTCTCTGCTTTTGGTTATCGGAACCTTCATTGACATTATCATCCTTTACCTAAAAGCGCGGCTATACAAGGACTGGAAGGGATTTGCACTGATCCTCATCGTTGTGGCATTTTCCGCAGAATTTACGATGATGGTACGCGCGATACACAATCCGAAAATAAACGAGACAGACCCATCGAACTGGCGTGCATTCATGGATGCACTACTGAGAAAGCAGTATGAACCTGCAAAACTTTTCCCCCGTCGCATTCCTTTTACTGATCAGCTCCTTCTTTTCTGGAGGTATTTCTCCTGGCAATATGCAAGTCTCGTACTTCCCCTCACATTCCTCGGGCTTCTTGGTGTTGTAACACACTTTGGGAATGACAAAAAATCCTTCTGGCTCGTCGGTACTGCTCTCCTCATGGGTAGTCTTGGGCTTATTCTTTACCTGAATCTAAAAGATTCTCCCACCCAGCCTATCAATCCCATAAACCCGAGAGAGGTAAGAGATAGGGATTATTTCTTTGCTCCTTTTTACACATATTTTGCCATTTACATGGGAATCGGGCTCTGGGAATTGATGAGACTCCTTGCAGTATATCTCAAGAAATGGATAATAGGGTTGGTAACCGGGATCCTCATTGCAGGTGCACTACAGGGTTATCAGTTCAAATATTTCTGGCCCATAGTTGACAGGACACACAACTACATGGCTGAAGACTACGCGTACGACCTTTTGATCTCTCCCATGAAAAATCCAAACGGTGGGCCTGTGATCCTTTACACAAATGGGGATAACGACACATTCCCCGTCTGGTTTGATCAGGAGGTTCTTGGATATCGTAAAGATGTAATAATTGCTAATCTTTCGTTGATTAACACAAACTGGTATGTAAAACAGCTCAAAGATTGGGGTGCTCCCATCAGTTTTTCAAAGGCAGAGATAGACAAATTCCCACCTGCCCTGCTTATGCCCGGTGGAAAAGTCCTCTATCTCAGAGACATAATGATCCGTGATATGATCGCGACTTCAGCAGGCTATAAGTTTGGTCCTGACGACTATGTACAGCTCACGCCCGGACTCAGGGTGCCGAAGCTTTATTTCGAACCTGCAGATTCATTTTTAAATAAGGTCATCAAGGGTGCAAAGTTCAAAATTCCCATTTACTTTGCACTTACTGTTACACCTGATGTATATAAACCCTGGAGCAGATATCTTCTGAGTGAAGGGCTTGCATTCAGACTCATGTCTGAAGATGTATCAAGTGGCATATTCCCGGAAGGAATAAACATCGAGAGAACAAGGTACCTTCTTCATGGGAATATGAAAGTCCAGGAATTTCTTGAAAAATACGCCAATTCAAAATCTCCATGGGGTATTTTCCGTTATAGAGGCATATTTGACAACACCTACAAGGATGAGACTCATCTCAAACTTGTCAGAAACCTTGCCTCAGTTGCCCTGAGATTGGGTTATTATTACAGTTTCATGGATTCTCTCGATCAGGCGATCGACGAGCTGTATTTTGCCAAAAAACTCGCAGAAGTTGTAACAAAATATCAGCCTGCATCTGATGTAACCAGACAGATTCTTGCCATCGATCTTATGATAGGAAATCTGTACAAAGAGAAAGGTGACCTCGACAGGGCGATTGAATATTACGAGGAGGCTATGCAAATCCAGAAAGTACCTTTACTTTACAAGCAAATTGGTTTAACCTATCTTGAAAAAGGAGATACGGCAAAGGCTATTGAAAACCTTGAGATAGCAATGAGTATGACACCAAAAGACAGGGAGATTTTTGAAGCGCTTAAATCAATTTATAAGTCAAAAGGAGACAGTGATCAGATAAAGCGGCTGTACAAAGAATGGATTAAGAATAATCCAAACGATTCAGCCGCGATGAAAGAGTTGAATAAATTGGGAGGAAATTAACATGGCTCATGCTTATACACCGGGTTTAAAAGTAACTAAAGCCACAATTTTAAGGAAAGAAAGAAGGCTTCCCCTTCCTGGAGAGGTTCTTGTTAAAAAGGGAGACAGGGTAAAAGCAGAAGACATTGTTGCGAGAACAGAATTACCTGGCAATGTAAGACCGATAAATGTTGCGGGCCAGCTTTCTGTCCCGCCCGGTGATCTACCTAACCTGATGTTGAAAAAAGTGGGGGATCCTGTGAAAAAGGGGGAACCTATTGCCCAGTCAAAGGGAATCTTTGGACTCTTCAAATCCACCGTTACATCTCCAGTTGACGGAACCATCAAAAGTATTTCCAATGTTACCGGACAGGTGATAATAGAGGAGCCGCCAATTCCGGTAGAAGTGATGGCATACATTGATGGCGAGGTTGTTGAAATTATTCCCAACGAAGGGGTTATTGTGGAAACAATTGCGACATTTGTCCAGGGTATTTTTGGAATAGGCGGAGAAAGGATAGGACACTTAAAAATGGCTGCAAACTCACCTGATGACATCCTGACACCTGATAAGATTACTGAGGAAGACAGAGGAAAGGTGCTTGTTGGCGGTGCATTTGTCACTTCTGACGCCCTGAATCGGGCAGTAGAGGTCGGTGCAGCTGGCATTGTTGTAGGCGGTATTGACGATAAAAACCTGAGAGAATTCCTTGGATACGACATCGGCGTTGCAATCACGGGATCCGAGCAAAAGGGGATCACCCTTATCATAACAGAGGGCTTCGGTAAAATCAGCATGGCGAAGAGGACATTCGAACTTCTAAAAAGCATTGAGGGCAAGAAGGTCTCTATCAATGGTGCAACGCAGATAAGAGCAGGTGTTATAAGACCTGAGATCATAGCTCCTGGTGCCAATCCTGAAGACCTGAAATCAGATGAAGAAAAGCTCAGTGCCGGGCTTGACATTGGAACCCATGTAAGGGTTATCCGTGAGCCTTACTTTGGAAAGATCGGGAAAGTTACCGCTCTGCCACCTGAGCTTCAGGTCATTGAGACCGAGGCAAAGGTCAGGGTCCTCGAGCTTGAATTTGAAGACGGAACGAGGGTACTTGTTCCCCGCGCCAATGTGGAAATAATTGAGGAATAAATTGGAGAAGAAATCCCTCAGGAAAGCCTTCGGGGAATTTTTGATCGAGATCGGGGAGAGGGATCCCCGTGTTGTCGCACTTGCCGCTGATCTTGCTAAATCCACCCAAACAGAGATGTTTAAAGCCAGATTCCCTGATAGACACTTTGAATTTGGCATTCAGGAACAGAACATGATGGGAGTGGCGGCGGGCCTCGCCTCTACAGGAAAAATCCCTTTTGCCTCTACCTTTGCCGTGTTTGCTGCAGGAAGAGCCTATGATCAGGTGAGATTATCAATCGCTTATGCAAACTTCAATGTCAAAATTGTCGCAACCCATGCAGGTTTAGCAACCGGCGAAGATGGCGCTTCACACCAGATGACAGAAGACATTGCCCTGATGGGTGCCATTCCCGGTATGGTGGTCCTTTCTGCATCAGACTACTACTCTACAAAATCGGTTCTCTTGGCTGCCTATCAGTATGTGGGACCCGTTTATGTGAGGCTCATCAGACCATCAACTCCCGTAATTTACAGGGAGATTTTTGATTTCAAAATAGGCGATGTTAAAAAATTAAAAGACGGGCAAGATCTGGCAATTGTATCGTACGGATACACCCTCCACAAAGCCCTTGAGGCAGCTGAAAAACTTAGAGAGAAAAAAATCGGTGCGGCCGTTTACGATTTCCTGACAATAAAACCCATAACCGAAAATGTACTTACAGAGTTGGGAGCATATCCCCATATTATCGTTGTCGAGGACCATGTAAAGTGGGGAGGTCTCGGAGCCAATCTCTCAGCTTTGCTGAGCGAGTCAGGCTACGGGACAAGAGTAACAATCATCGGTATTAACGATCAGTTTGGACGCTCAGGATCACCTGAAGATCTTTACGCACTATATGGGCTTGATACTGATAGTATTGTTCGCAAGGTTGAGGAAATTTTGTGAGTTATATAAATTTTAAAAATGTCTCAAAAACATACAGAGATCGATGGTACGCACTCCAGGATGTGAGTTTTTCGATCGATAAAGGCGAATTTGTCTTTGTCATCGGTCCTACAGGTGCTGGAAAAACAACGCTCCTGAGTCACATCTATTTTAAAGAATTCCCGACTTTCGGGACGGTTGAAGTTCTCGGTTACTCGACGGATACCGTGAAAAAAAAAGAAATACCCTTCCTGAGACGCAAGATCGGCGTAATCTTCCAGGATTTTAAGCTTTTAAGCGACAGGAATGTCCTAAAAAATGTCTCTATAGCCCTTGAGGTAACAGGAACACCTGGAGGTGAAGCCGAGAGAAGAGCAAGAGCAATTCTAACTGAACTGGGCATGGGAGACAAGCTTTATAAGATGCCCAACGAACTTTCAGGCGGCGAGGGTCAGAAAGTGGCAATTGCAAGGGCTCTTGTAAGAGAACCTTTTATACTCCTTGCCGATGAACCCACAGGGAATATTGATCCCGAATCATCAGAAGAGATCCTGAAGATCTTGAAAAGAGTCAACGACAGGGGTACAACTGTTATTGTTGCAACACACAACTATGGATTCCTCGAAAAAGTGGTGAGAAAAAGGGTTCTTGCACTTCAAGCCGGGAGGCTTGTTAAGGATGAAAGATTTTATATTAAATGAAGCTCTGGGAGCTTACAGATCCGCACGTGGAATGGCATGGGTTTCAACTGCTGTCTCATTTACTTTGATACTCATTTTTGGTGCCAGTCTCTATATCTCCATGCTGGTTTTTAACATCTTTGTAAACGAAAAAAAGAACATCAAAATTGATGTCTATCTCAAGGAAGACCTTCCGGAAGAGCTAAAGTTGAGCCTTTACAGGGCAATAACCCGGTTTGCTGGTATTGAAGAGGTTAAGCTTGTAACAAGAGATGAAGCTCTGAAGATTTTCAAAACAAACTACCCTGAATACTCTGACCTTGTCAGCGTATTTTCAGATATTCCTTTTCCAGAAAGTTATGTGGTCAGGATCAAACCCCACTGGAAAGACCCTCAGCACATAAAACACATTGTTAAAGAGATTTCCGCTTTACCGGGCATTGATGAAGTATATGCAGGCACTGAATGGATTAACCGTTTATCGAAGGTCTCTATTGTTTTCATATCCATATCCTTTGCATTACTACTGGGGCTATTTATTGCCATCAACTATGTGATTTATCAAACTATTAGATTGATCATAAACGCAAGAAAAGAACTCATCGAGATTCTTGATCTCGTTGGTGCAACAAGATCAACAATAGAGATTCCGTACCTCATCAACGGTACAATTTATGGCTTCACAGGCGGCCTGAGCGCTGCTCTGGCACTGAAATTACTCATAAGTTTTTTATCTGCTGTCCTATCGTACAACTTACCGGACTTTCTTTTGATTTATCCGTTACTTATCATTATCGGAACAATTACCGGCTTCATAGCCTCATTTTTCTCATTTGAAGAAGTACTGCCATGAAAATACTCCTGATTTTCCTTATCCTTTCATCGGGTGCTTACGAAAAGAAAATCAGACTTTACGAAAAAAAGCTGAAAAAACTCCACAAAGAGCTCGTATCCTTACAAAAGCAGAAAAAAGATGTGCTGAAAAAGATTGCTGTCATAGACAGACAGCTGGATATCCTTGAAGAGATGCTTGACATCCAGAAAGCCCATGAAGACAGCTTAAGAAGATCCATATCGAGTTTGAAAAAGGACATAGACAGTCTGCAAACTGACCTCACCTACAAAGAGGAGATCCTCAAAACCTATCTTGTAAGATTGTATAAATACGGTGAGCCGGGATTCCTCCAGATCTTGATGAAAACAAAGGACCCCTACGAGTCGTACAGAAAAATAAGAATTTACACATATATCCTGGAAAAGGAAAAACAGCTCCACGAGCAGGTTCGCAGTGATCTCAGGGAACTTGCCCGTAAGAGAGAACTTTTAAAGAAACAACTTATAGAGGTCAACCGGGTCCAAAAAGAAATCTCCTACAGGAAAAGACAGCTTGAGGAAAAGAAAAGGCAAAAAAGGGCACTGCTCAGGAAAATAAAAAATCAGCAGAAGAGAAAGGAGTATGAAATAAGGAGATTGGAGCGTGAGAAGAAGAAACTGGAAAGAATTCTAAAAAGACTGGAGAAAAAGAGGAAGAAGAGCAAAAAACGCTATGTTCCCAAGAGCAAAAGATTTATCTGGCCTGTAAGGGGGAAAATAGTTGAAAAATTTGGAGTTATAGTTGATCCAAGATATGGTACAAAGATAAACAACCCGGGAATCGACATTAAATCCTCTCCCGGTGCTGAGGTAATTGCATCCAGAGATGGAGTGGTTGTATATGCGGGGAATTTTATATCATACAGGGGAGTGGTTATCATTGAGCACGGATCAGTTTACACGGTTTACGCAAGATTAAGAAAAATCCTCGTAAAGGAGGGACAGGTCGTCAGTCAGGGTGAAGTTATAGGACAACTCTCAATGAAAAATCCAATATTACATTTCGAAATAAGGGTTAATGGGAGGGCGGTAAATCCATTAAAATATTTAAAATGACCAGGACAACAGAAAATATAGCATTTTTTATCACTGCACTTGTTCTTCTTATAATTGCAATCTATCTTGGTTTTCCAACAGAATATCTGCCGATTATCCTCTCAGGTCTTGCTGCATACCTCTTTTTTCTTGCGAGAGAAAACCCGACGGCGAACACGCTATTTGCCATTACTCTATCATTCTTCCTTTTCCTGCTCATCAGCAGGTTAAAAAATGTCCTCTTTCCCTTCGGACTCGGGCTTCTCATCGCATTCCTTCTCTCACCGCTTGTGGACAGACTGGAAAAATACAGGATTCCACGGATGCTCACCTCAATACTGATTCTGGTTGTATTCCTGGGATTTCTTTCTCTCATAGGTTTTTATGTGGGACATCAGTTTTCTAAAGAGTTGAGTATTTTTTCACAGAAGCTCCCAGGATTTTTGAGCAATTTAAGAGCCCAGGCTCTCGAAAAATTTGCAAAGTACGGAGAGCTAAAAAAGATTTTCGAAAACCTACCAGATATTGGCACAATTGCTGGTGAATTCCTCAAAAGATTACCATCATTCTACAAATCGGCAGCCCTTGTAGCATCCTACATTTTTTACTTCATTCTCTCCATCATTGTTACCTTCTACACCCTGAATGACTACAACAAGATAAAAACGAGGGCATTTGAGATTTTTGCAAGGTCCGAGCGTGCACATGAGGTCTTCACCGAGATTGCAGAGATTCTCCGAAGGTACTTCAGAGGCCAGCTAATTGATGCCTTTGTGGTGGGCCTTCTTACTGCTGCCTTTCTTGGACTCCTCGGGATTGACTTCTTCATAATCATTGGTGTCTTTGCGGGACTATTCAACCTTGTGCCGACACTCGGATTCTGGATGAGTTATCTCATTGGGGTTATGCTCGGCCTTATGGAGCCAAATCCAATATCAGGTTTTTTAAAGGTTACAATGGTTTTCATCATTGTGCAGTTGCTTGAAAGTACCGTTATTTCGCCGAGAATCATAGGGGGTAGTGTGGGACTTCACCCGCTCATTATACTGATATCTCTTCTCATAGGAGCTAAATTTTTCGGGCCCCTCGGATTCCTTCTTGCAGTCCCGGTCGCTGCAGTCCTGAAAGGTTTGTTTTTTAAGAAAAGACCTGCTACCTAAGCCTTAAGTTTTTTAAGTGTCTCCTTAACCTCTTCAACATGTCCCTTAACCTTCACATTCCTCCATTCGTGGCGAATGACACCATCTGGATCGATCAAAAAGGTACTCCTCTCCGTTCCAAAGTACTCCTTTCCGTAACGCTTTTTCAGTTTCCAGGCTCCATAAGCTTCAATCACTTTGTGCTCCGGATCACTGAGTAAGGTGATCTTCAGGTTGTGCTTCGTCTGGAAATTTTTGTGACTTTTGACTGAATCTTTGCTAACACCCAGAACAACGGCACCGAGTTCCTCGAAATCCTTTAAATTCTCAGTAAAGTCTATTGCCTCTCTCGTACAGCCACTTGTGTTGTCTTTGGGGTAAAAATATAGTACAACCCACTTACCTTTAAAATCTTTCAAGCATACCTCATTGCCATCCTGATCAGGTAAACAGAAATCTGGCGCCTTTTTTCCTACCATTTTGCACCTCCATTTTTAAATATGCAGAAAATGTAATTTTCCACATGGCTATTTTAAGGATTTTCGAGCGAACATTCAGGATATAATCTCCAGAATACATGATTTAATGCGGGTTTCCAGGTAAAAGGTTTTATATACAGTTAATCTCTTGCCTTAGGCTATCTGTTTCAGTATGATTAATCTGAAGTGGACGAAAAGATGAAAAAGATTGTAATTGATGCCATAAAAAAGACCAAAGGGGGATGGAGATCAGAGTATATAAAAAAGCTTAAAACTCAATACCCCGAGCTATACAGTCAGCTTGTCTTCCTGGAGGAACAGATCAACGCCAAAATCGTTGAAGGTGCCAGTGAGGATGAGATAAAATTACTTGTGAACAGATGGATTGAGCTGATCGAATCAATCAAGGAAAAGATTAAATGATCAACGCGTCCTTCGTCAGTGAACTTATAGCAAAAATGGTTGAGGAAGATGCCTCAGAAGGTGTATTCGCAGCTGGAGCAAAGCCCTTAATACGAAACGACAACGGTATCTTTGTCTTTAAAGACTATACTTTTACTCCTGACGATGTGGTGCAATTACTTGTACTCCTCCGTCAGAAATCGAAGTTTGCAAATTCACCTCTCGAGGATTCCGGGACTTTTTCGTTCGGTATAAAAGGAGTGGGGCGGTTCACCGTCGAATACCTCCAGCAAAGGGGCTCGATAGCCGTATTTCTTCGAAGAATCAGGGATAAAGTTTTCAATCTCAAGGAGGTAATCACCACCCGGGAATTCCTGCCCATTCTTGTTCACCTTCTTGATCAGGGTGAAGGATTGTTCGTCATATCCGGCAAAAATCGCTCTTTGAATATGACAGTATCTGCATCCATTATCGAATACATTGCAAAGAGAAAACCTGCGATTATTTATACAGTTGAAAATCCGCAGAGCCATCTGCTCAGACACGAAAATTCGGTGGTTATCCAGCGAGAAGTGGGATCCGATGTGGAAAGCTTTGACAGGGGCATCGAGCAGGCATTGAATGCTATGGTGGATGTGCTCTATATCAACGACATACCGGATGAACTTACATTAAACAGCGTATTTCGGGCTATTGAAAAGGGGATTCTCGTTATAGTCACCATCTCGGCAGCTGGAATCCCACAAACTTTTATGTACCTTGAAACCATAACACTGAATCCTCTGACGATGCGGGAGTTTCTGGCTCAGTCGCTTCAGCTCATCATGAATCCAACAGGTTTTGACAAAAAAGCCGGAGTCCTAAATTTTCAATGGATAATAAAGAAGGAGGAGGCTGCGAATCTTATACGCCTCGGG
>Ga0256914_1004616_pt1 | contig 10237 bp, 13 predicted proteins | sample HulkmetaG_FD_191571 | JGI IMG/M metagenome (GOLD analysis project Ga0256914, IMG submission 191571) | Hydrothermal chimney microbial communities from Main Endeavour vent field at the Juan de Fuca Ridge, Pacific Ocean - Hulk | ecosystem: Environmental > Aquatic > Marine > Hydrothermal vents ...
TTGGTAGAATCGGCAAAAAATATGCGTTTTTAGGAGAGGAGATAGAACCGCCTACGATACCTTAAATGAAACTTTACACGGCAAAAGGGTGTTTTATTTCATCCGTATAAATCGTAGGCATTTTTCAAGTTTATCTAAAACTCCTCTCTTAAGATTCCCCAGTCATGGATATCAAGATAAACTTCGGCTTTTTTGAAGTGCTCTCTTCTGATACCTTCTGGCGTCATCCCGGCTTTTTGCATCACCCTGCCGGATGCGGGATTCGTATGGAAGTGATGGGATGCGATACGATGCAACTTCAACACTTCAAATCCATACCTTATCAGTTCTCTCACGGCTTCACTCATATAACCCTTTCCCCAGTATGGTTTACCCAGCCAGTAACCTAGTGTCGCATGATTGTGATCATGTGAGAATATTAGGTCGATATTGCCCATATAATACCCCTCTTGTTTGTCGGTGATGACAAAACTCATAAGTATTTTATCCTCAAACTTTTTCATTGCCGACTCTATCCATTTTTTTGCATCCTCTTCATTATATGGATAAGGTAAAGAGGAGAGATTTTTGGATACCTCTTTATCGTTTGCAAGTATCGTCATCTCTTTTATATACTTTTTATCAGGTATTTTCAAACACAACCTTTTTGTCGAAAGTGTCGGAAATCTTTTTGGTAAATCTATCATTCTATCCTCCTTTTTTTAGATTTTAAGCCTCTTCCAGGCACCTTTTTTAAACTCTCTCCAGAAAATCACCGCTTTTGCCACCGGATCTGCAACCATACCGATGTAAACACCGATAATCGAACTAAAACCATAAACGGAGACAAGCCCGGGGATGATTCGAAACACCCACATGGTGATAAAATTGATCCAAAATGTCCGCTTCGTATCCCCCGCACCTTTGAGTGCACTACTCAAAGTAAGATATACCCCAAGCGGTATCTGTATCGCTGCGACAATGATGAGATACATACTCGCTTCATAAATGATTCGGGACTCATTTGTGAAAAGTTGTACCAGCGATCCGGGAAACATGATAAAAAGTATCGAAACCGTAAACATGATAGCTACACTATAGCGCAAAGAGAGCATCACATTACGATACGAACGCCCGGGATCTTTAGCTCCAAGTCCCTGCCCCATCAAGACCGAAGCCGCCATCGCAAAACCAAATCCGGGCATATACGCCAAACCTTCGATACGAAGTCCAAGCTGAAAGCCCGCACTAACCTCCGTTCCAAGCGCTAAAATCATCCCTGCTAGCAACAACATCGCCGTTGAACCTAAAACTTTATCGACCATCGCCGGAAAACCGATACGAAGCACTCTTTTTATCAAGCGCGACGAAAAGTGACGCATAGGTGTAAAATGTGTCTTTCCTCTGAGAAAATAGAGAGCAAAAACGATCGTTTCGAAAATTATCATTACCAGTGTCGCTATCGCCGCACCTTCCACACCCATTTTTGCAAAACCAAAATGTCCGAAAATAAGTACATAATCGGCCAACGCGTTTAAAAAAACGATAGTTAGCGTGATATACATCGCTGTTTTGGTATTGCCCTCGCTCGAAAAAGCGGTAAAAAAGATCGAGTTGACATACTCAAACGGTATTGCGATAAACACTATCGTCAGATACGCTTGAGCTAGCTCATCTACAGATGGACTCGCACCAAAGAGATCAAATACCCACAATCCGACATAATTCCAAAAAAGGATCACCGGCAAACTGATCACCGCAACAAAAATCAAAAGCGTCGAGATCACCATCGATGCCCTCCTATACTCTCCCGCTCCGACAAAACGACTCATCAGAGCGTTTTGTCCGGTATAGATCAAAGACATAGTAGCATAGAACATCCCCCATACCTGCATTCCAAGCCCTACGGCAACAATAGCGTCCGTGTTCAAACGAGATACCATAGCAAAATCCGTATAGATTACCATTGTATGAAGTAGATTGTTTAAAGTAACCGGCACAGCGATGCGTAATACTTTTTTGTGTCTTGATAACATAATTAAAACCTGAAAAAATAAAAAAACGAAAAACCGGCTCGAAAATTTGAGCTGACAGTGGACTAAAACGAAAAGGTCTTAGAGGGTAATAAAAAAGAAGTTATTACACCGGATAGACTGATGGGGAATGAAGTTAAAGCGTTTGATATACTTCATGATCAGTCTCCTTTATGTAATATTTTGATTTAAGTGACGAAAATATAACATGAAATTTTTCTTTTGTCAATAGGTTGTATCTTTTTTTAAACCCGTTTTCTTATAATAAAAGATCAAAATAAGGAAAAATCGAATGAAATTATACGGTATCAAAACCTGTGACTCGGTTCGCAAAGCTCGAAAATTTATGAAAGAAAACGGGATCGATTATAAATTTATTGACTTCAAAGATACGCCCGTAGGTGAAGAGACGATAAACCGATGGCTCAAAAAAGTCTCAATAGACAAGCTTTTTAACAAAAGAGGTATCACCTATAGAACACTTAAACTAAAAGAGTTAAATCTTGACGAGAAAGGTAAAAAAGAGTGGCTTATCAAAGAAAATATGCTCATTAAACGCCCGGTTATAGAGTACGGCGATCAAATAATTGTCGGCTCTGATGCGATAGATGCGCTTGTAAGTAAAAATATCCACTAAAGGGAATAAAAAATTTTGTAAATAAAATCAACAACCGGCGTTTTGGAGCTTAAGAAAGATATCTTTCTAAAATAATCTGTGCCGCGATAGAGTCGATTTTCCCATCTTTTTTTTGTCGCACAACTCCCGCCATTCGCTCTTTCGCTTCGATCGAGCTGCCGTATTCATCCTGATAGATCACATCGGCTGAAAAATCAAGCAACGATACGAAGTGCTCTATGCGTCTTCTCATCTCATCTTCACTCGCCCCACCTATCGGCACTCCTACGACAAGCTTTTGAATATTCCACTCTTTTAAAAAAGCATCTACCTCTTTTGCCGCCTGATTTCTATTTTTACGAAGGATGGCATCTTTTGGAAAAACGACTCTACCGTCAGACACCGCTAGACCGATTCGTTTAAGTCCTACATCTATGGCGGCATATTTCATAACGGATAGACCTTTAAATTTTTGATCTCCACTTTTCCTTCCAATTCGTACTCGTAAATTTTATCTCCGAATCTCTTAAGCGCATCGTTTAAAGTTGGGAAGTTTTTGCAAAACTCCATTATCTCATCTTGTTTGTTCACAATCGAACCAAACCGCGATATAAACTCGTCTATGTCATAAATCAATTCGGCTTTAGACTCTTTTAAAAGTTTGTTGGTGCCGTTACTTTCGTTTAATCTTTGAGGTATCACATATATCTTTTTACCGAGTTCTTGCGCTATTTGAGCGCTTCTCATCGTACCGCTATTTTCATGCGCTTGAGTTATAATTAAAAAATCCCCCAAAGCGACTACGATTCTATTTCTGACAACGAAACTGTACCTTGTCGCAGGTGTATTTGATTCGTATTCACTTAATGCAAGAGAATTTTTATAGATATCTTTTATAAGTTTTTCGTTAACTTTCGGATAGATGATATCCAGCGAATTCGCCATAACGGCGATCGTATTTGCCAAAGCGGCTTTGTGAGCCGTCGCATCGACACCCATAGCCGCGCCGCTGACTACACAATAACCTATATCACGAAATCCGCGAGCTAGCGCCGCGGTGATGTTTTTGGTATAGGAGGAAGCTCTTCTACTTCCTACGATCGACACTTTGGGCATATGTAAAAGATCACTTTCACCTTCAAAAAATAGTTGCTTGGGCGGTTTTTTGAGCTTTGAGAATTCTATTGGAGAAAAATTTAGTGTTTTCATTCGTACAACTCGTCGATATAGACTACTTCCACCGCGTCAAAGAGTTTCTTCGCCCGCAATAGAGCTTTAAAAGTGCTCTCTTTAGGATGACAGATGGCTATAGCTAAATGGTGATTTTTCGCATACTCCACGCTCTCTTTTATCCTCTGCAAGATCGCATCTACATCGTCTATATTGTCCAAAAATATATTTCTTTCATATATTTTTAGACGATACTCTTTTGCCACAAGCTTGGCCTTTGTCTCAGCCGAAGTTTTACTATCAACGAAATTGATACCGTATTTTTTCAAAACGCTAAAGAGATCCCGCATAGAATCAATATCCGAGGTAAACATACTGCCGGTGTGGTTGTTTATGGCGCTGAGATTCGGAAAATCTTCTTTTATCTTTTTAATTCGACGCTCTATAAGTTCTTTCGAATCGCCCGTATTCAAGGTATCTTCCTCCGGAGACAGATAATGATAAGCTTCCATAGGCGTATGTACCATATAAGAGCTAAATTCTTTGGCAATTTGCGGAGTATCCGGATGATCGCAACTTGCGGGAAATATCGAAGGTGTAATTTTGATCGGTATCTCCTTTATCATTTTAGCTTGAAATTTCGAACAGATATCGTCCATAATTATCACGACCTTGGGGAGTGAATCCGCTTTTTTATCCTTTTTTATCTTAACAGCGCGTTTGGAAATATTCTCCTCTATTTTTTTCTCTCTAAAAAAGGTTGATTTTTTAATCGCGGAAATATTTATATCCTTTATTTTCAACTCTTCCTTTTTTACGATCTCTCTTGAGCGTATATAATCTTCGATTTCCGATGCTATGGTTTTATATCTTCTATCCAATGTTTTATTACATTCATGTCTAAGGGTAATCGTATCTTTTTTTATATATCCTTGTTTAACGATCGTGGTTGTATTTTTCTCGATCGATCTTAGTGAAGCGGCATTGTTAGTATAGTATTTTATAAAAAGCAAAAAAGAAGATAGCACAAGCAGCACCAAAAGTGCCACTTTCGTCAATAAAAGATTCATCTATTTGTCTAATTGAATCTCAATCTCGAGCATGTCGATGTTTTGATTGTTTTCGGATTTTATCTGTATATCTCTGACTTGAGTATATTTTTTGATAACTTTTAAGAGATCTCGCTTAAGATCATCGAGATAGGGTACGGCACAATCGGCTCTCTCATGAGCTAACATAATGGTTAGACGATCTTTGGCTTTTGTCGCAGAGTTGTCTTTTTTACCGCCAAATATCCTCTCAAAAAGTGTCATCCGAATATCCTTTTCAAAAATCCCTTCTTTTGGGTTATATCCATAAAAGGAATCTCTTCGCCAAGTACCCTTTTGGCAATATTTCTGTAAGCGTTGGACGCGGGAGATTTTTGATGATAAAATATAGGTTCGCCTTCATTGGTTGAAGTGATGATATTTTCATCTTCCGGGATAATACCGATAAGCGGAAGCGCCAATATACTCAATACATCCTCCACACTAAGCATATTGCCTTTATCGACCATATCTTGTTTGATTCTATTTATGACAACATGCTTTTTAACCTCTTCGCCCGCTTTCGCTTTATCGCTTTTTGCGTCGATAATACCAATAACCCTATCCGCATCTCTAACGGCGGATACATCCGGAGTCGATACTATAAGCGCTCTATCGGCCATAAAGATGGAGTGTTCAAAACCGCTCTCTATACCGGCAGGAGAATCAAGGATAATAATATCAAAATCTTTTTTCAACTCCTCCAAAAGTTTAGCGACCTTTTCCCTCTCCAAAATATTTTTATCGCTAGTTTGCGAAGCCGGTAGAAAATAGAGATTTTTCGCCCGTTTATCGTTAATAAGAGCTTGAGAGAGGTTGCACCGCCCCTCCATCACATCCACGACATCATATACGATACGGTTTTCAAGCCCCAAAATCATATCGAGATTTCTAAGACCTATATCAAAATCGACAGCTACTACTCTTTTACCGGCTTCCGCCAGACCGACGGCGAGATTCGCCGAAAGCGTAGATTTGCCGACACCCCCCTTTCCGGATGTTACGGTGATTACTTCTCCCATACTCTCTACCTCTTGCTTTTGATTAATTCTTTTCTTGGTCGATGATTTTGTTGGCAGTTATCCAAGGCATCATCTCTCGAAGCTTGTTACCTGTTTGCTCAATCAACGAAGCCTTTGCGTTATTTCTCTCCGCATTCATTCTCGGATATCCTGTTTGTCCTTCAAGAACAAAATCCTTAGCAAAAACTCCGTTTTGAATCTCTTTTAAAATCTCTTGCATAGCTTTTTTACTCTCTTCGTTTATGACTCTCGGACCACTTACATAATCACCATATTCGGCAGTATTGGAGATAGAGTATCTCATATTCGCTATACCGCCCTCATACATTAAATCAACGATGAGTTTCAATTCATGCAAACATTCGAAATATGCCATTTCAGGTGCATATCCCGCATCCGTAAGTGTTTCGAAACCAGCTTGCACAAGAGCGGTAACACCGCCGCAAAGTACCGCTTGTTCTCCGAAAAGATCAGTCTCGGTCTCATCCTTGAAAGTAGTATGTATTATTCCGGTTCTTCCCCCACCAATGGCGCTTGCGTACGATTTTGCAAGCTCTAGCGCATTACCGCTGGCATCTTGAGCGATGGCGATTAGATCCGGAATACCTCCGCCCTTAACAAATTCGCTCCTTACCGTATGTCCCGGAGCTTTCGGAGCCACCATGATACAATCTACGCCTACCGGTGGGATGATTTGACCGTAATGGATATTGAAACCATGACCAAAAGCGATCGTGTTTCCTTTGTCTAAATTCGGCTCTATCTCGCTTTTGAAAATAGACGCCTGAATTTCATCCGGCAACAATATCATAACCACATCGGCCGCTTTCGTAGCTTCGGCGACACTCATGACGTCGAAGTCTTTAGCCGCCGCTTTTTTCCAAGAACTTCCGCCCTCTTTTAGCCCAACGATAACCTCTACACCGCTATCTCTGAGATTTTCCGCATGAGCGTGTCCCTGGCTTCCAAAGCCTATCATCGCCACTTTTTTACTCTTTATGATACTTAAATCACAATCGCTATCGTAATAAACGGTAATTGCCATATTTCTCTTTTCCTTAGTTTAAAATTTACGCGATTTTACAACAAGAATACTTTATCAACGGTAAAGGTGTGAATTAAATTTTGTGGCTTATTTATATGAAAGTAACCGAAAAAATTTTCAGCCTGTTCGTCGTTAAAAGAACCTCTTTCTAGTCCTTAAAATAGTTTCAGAATTTAGCGAATTTTTCAAGCGAATTATATTGTTTGGATGTGAAAATCCAAATTTGTCATCGAAAACGATTCCCTTTTTTACAAATGCGTCCGGTATGAACTTTTTGATCTTCCTTAAAAAAGCAGCTTGCGAGAGATTTCTTTTCGATTCGATCGCATAGACTCTAATGAGATCGTCGTCTTTTTGAACGATTAGAGAGAACGAACGAAGTTTTTTTTTGATTTTTTCAACTGCGGCATCGTTTTTAAACGCTCCGACCTGAACGAAAACAGCATCCTTATAATCACTCTTTTGAAAAGTGATATCCGCGTATGACAAGTTCGCACACAACATTATATATATAAAGCAAAAGATGCCGATTCTTTGATTCATTTTTAACTATTGTCTCTTTATTGTATGTTTTTTTAAATTATTTAATCTTAAGTCAGTATTGATAATAATATAACTTCACTTAAGTTTGTTTAATTCGCAGTTCAACATACTTTAGATAAAATTTAATTTAAATCAAATAATTGTATTTTAAATTAATTGTTATTAGATTTTTTAATCTGTATAATCATCATCGAATACAAATTTCAAAAGGAGAAAAATATGAAAGTTTACAAATTATCTACCGTAGTAGCCGTTTCACTAGTAGCTGCTTCAAGTTCGTTGACTGCTGATGCGGTTGAATCCAGCGTTATTCCTAACGCCCAGCCCGGTGAGTGTTACGCGAAAGCTCTAATTCCCGCCAAGTTTACGACAAGTACGGAAAAAGTTTTGGTAAAAGAGGTTTCTGAGAGACTTGAAATTGTACCCGCACAATTCGGCAGTACTTCTCAGAAAGTCATGACTAAAGAGGCTTCCGAAAAAATCACTATCATACCGGCCACTTTTAAAAACATCACTGAGAAGGTACAGGTAAGAGATGAAGAGATATTTTGGAGAACGGGACTTAAAAGTTCGGTTCCGGTAAGTGCCGAGATCCTAGCGGCGGCGAAAGCCGGCGGCGCACCCGTCGATACGCTCGGTGTGGGTGAATGTGTTAGAGAGTATTTTCAACCTGCAAAATATAACACTACCACCGAAAGCTACATTAGAAAAGAAGCGTCGCAAAAGCTTAGAATAATTCCCGCGAAATACGAGTATGTAGAGGAGAAAGTTCTTGTAAAAGAGGCTTATGAGAAACTTGTCAAAGTTCCGGCTACTTACGAAACGGTTACGGAAAAGATTCTTGTCGAACCTGAAAAAACAATGTGGAAAAAATCTCAATGTAACGGTACCGACGATTGCGGCGTTATGTGTCTTATAACGACTCCGGCAAGATATAAAACGGTTACAAAAAGAGTTGTAAAAACTCCTCCTACGACAAAAGTCGTTACCGTACCGGCCGTTTACAAAACGATCAAAGTTAGAAAACTCGTCTCTCCTGCGAGAGTGGAGAAAATCGCAGTTCCGGAACAAACGGCTTCTTATACCAGAACCGTTAAAGTATCCGATCCTATATTTACATGGACGAAAGTCGGTTCGGCCACTCCCAAAGGTTATAAATATACAGGTCACCAAATTTGTAAACTCGCTCGTCCGGCGGCATACAAGACACTTACGAAAACAGTCGTCGATACTCCTGCAAGTACGAAAGTTACGGAAATTCCGGCACAATACACTACAATTAAAGTTACAACGGTCGTGAAACCCGCGGAAGTTAAAAGAGTACAAATACCGGCACAATACAGAGAAGTTACAAAAAGAGAGATGGTATCTCCTAGTAGAGTCGTCTGGAAAAGAGTCGTATGTAAATCCAGTATAACTTCCGGAACTATCATAGAGCTTCAAAAAGCCTTAAAAGCAAAAGGTCTGTATAACGGACCGATCGACGGTATAGTAGGTAGTATGACCAGAGCTGCGGTCAAAGAGTACCAAAGAGCCAATAATCTCCCCGTAGGAGGGATTACTTATCAAGTATTAAAATCTTTAGGGATTACCAATTAGTACGCTTTTTCGGGAGTAACGAGAGTTACTCCTGTATATGCTCCACCGTTATACATTCGTAAATCTTTTCGATCAACTCCTTCGTATCTACGGGTTTTATCAAAAAATAATCTATTTTGCAATCGTTGATTTTACTTAGATGAGCTATTTCGCTATATGCTGAGACAACTATCACTATCTGATGGGGATTTATCTTTTTTATCCTTTTAATAAGTGAAAAACCGTTGAGTCTTGGCATATTTATATCTGTTATAACAAGATCGTAACTCTTTTTTTCATACAACTTTAACGCTTCATGCCCGTTTAGCGCATAATCAGCTTCAAAAAATATATCTTTGAAAAATGCAAGATTAGTTTCGCACAACTCCTTATTATCATCGACATATAGCATCTTCATAGATTTAGCGATATTCTCCAATTTTTTTATCATTTGACCACATCCTGTTATCTAGTTACAATTCCGTTCAATAGTAGATCGAATAATACGAGATAATTTTTTGCGGGTAAAGGAGTTTAAATGCCGCGCTTTATCTTCCGTTTCGCAACTGCTTATAAAAATGAGAGCAAATATGAAATTAACACAAACAAAGAGAAAAAGAGCTCTTTTTTAGATTTTTTTATAAATATTACAATTTGTATCACTTTAGGCTCAAAGAGCGATCTTCGAGCCTAAAAGATCATTTTTGATTAGCCCTTTTTACGGCCTCTTCGATTTTAGCGACGATTGAAGGATCCTCAAGAGTGGAGATATCTTGCGTAATCTTTTCACCTTTTGCGATAGAACGTAAAATTCGCCTCATAATCTTCCCTGATCTGGTTTTAGGAAGTCCCGGTACCGCTACGATATCGTCCGCTTTTGCGATATTACCGATCTCCTCCGAGAGAAGAGTGTTTATATGTGTTTTTATATCTTCGTTGACTTCGCCCTCTTTCAGCACTAAAAATACAAAAATCGACTCCCCTTTTATCGTATGCGGTCTGCCTACCACCGCAACTTCGGCAACTTTTTCATCTTCGGCAACCGCAGCTTCGATTTCGGCCGTTCCTAACCTATGACCCGAAACGTTTATGACATCGTCAACTCTACCGGTAATCGTGATATACCCGTTTTCATCGACCATAGCGCCATCACCGGAAAAATA
>Ga0256914_1004617_pt1 | contig 10236 bp, 11 predicted proteins | sample HulkmetaG_FD_191571 | JGI IMG/M metagenome (GOLD analysis project Ga0256914, IMG submission 191571) | Hydrothermal chimney microbial communities from Main Endeavour vent field at the Juan de Fuca Ridge, Pacific Ocean - Hulk | ecosystem: Environmental > Aquatic > Marine > Hydrothermal vents ...
ACATCGCTTTATCCACTGGTTTTAAGCTTTGGACAATTATTAACCGTTGGTCTTCAGGAAATACCGGGGGGCTTCCTCTGCTTTTCTCGATTGTTGAATCCCTTGCAATAATTACGATTAATTCCGAGCGTCTCCCGCCAAGTCGTTTTGCATCTTCTAGATACTTGATATGTCCTGCATGGAGTACATCAAATTTTCCTGCTGCTATAATTCTTGTTTTTCTGAATAGCCCCATTTCGAGTCACATCGATTAATCCTCATCAATGGATAGAAATTCCTGTCCGCTACGAATTTTTTCAATTCGTCGCTTTGTTTTTGTTATTTGACTTACATGAATTATTCCATTGATTTCCAAGCTCATTAATGCTCTATTCAATTCTGCAGGGCTTAATTCTCCATATTCTCTGCTTAAAATACGTTCTAGATCATCATCTATTATAACACCTTGTCTTTTTTCTAAGATGTTTATTATTAAATTCTTTAGTGGTATTGAAATCCAAATGTTGTTTGTCATTTTTTCACCTCAATTTTTTATTGTATATATGGTGTTTCGTTCTTTCCATATTTTCCAGGATGACGTTTGAAAAGGTTTTCTGCATTCTTATAATAGTTAAGCATTTCTTTGGTTATTGTTGGATGTACTCTATTTACTGCATTTCTGAAATGTTTCATGGAAACTTTTTCTGCATTGATGTCTTCTCTTAATGCGAGCATTCCTGCTTCTCTACATACTGCTTCTATATCTGAACCCACATATCCATTTGTTAATCGTACGAGTTCATTAATATCGACATCATCATCTAATGGCATTTTCTTCAAATACAGTTCAAATATTTCTTTTCTTTCTTCAATAGTCGGTGGTGGTACATACACAAATCTATCAAATCGGCCGGGTCTCATAAGTGCAGGATCAACCAAAGTGGGGCGATTTGTTGCTGCAATCACAACGACATCTTTTAATGATTCTAAACCGTCCATCTCAGTAAGTAATTGACTTAATACTCTTTCAGAAACTCTATTATCGCCTTGTGAGCTCCCTCGAGCTGGTGCTAAAGCATCAATTTCATCAAAGAAAATAATCGCTGGGGCCGCAGTACGTGCTTTCCTAAAGACATCTCTAATTGCACGCTCGGATTCACCAACCCATTTGCTAAGTAATTCTGGTCCTTTAACACTAATGAAATTCGCTTTACTTTCGGTAGCTATTGCTTTTGCGAGCATGGTTTTTCCGCATCCGGGCGGCCCATAGAGTAATACGCCTCTAGGTGGGTGTATTCCTATTCTTTGGAATGCTTCTGGGTATTTTATTGGCCATTCTACAACTTCAATTAATTCTTGTTTTGTTTCTTTAAGGCCTCCAATATCTGACCAATGAACATTGGGTATCTCTACAAAAACTTCTCTAATTGCGGATGGATGAACCTCTTTAAGTGCTGCTAGGAAGTCTGATTGTCTTACTTTCATTCGAAGTAATAGGTCCTCTGGAATTATTTCTGTATCTAAGTCAATTTCTGGTAGATAACGTCTTAATGCTTTCATTGCGGCTTCTTTACATAATGCTTGAAGGTCTGCACCAACAAATCCATGTGTCATATTTGCTAATGCTTCCAAATCTACTTTATCGGGACCTTCTTTAGCTAATGGCATACCCTTTGCATGAGAATGAATTTCTAAGATTTCTAATCGCTCTTTGTTATCTGGAACACCAATTTCAATTTCTCTATCGAATCGTCCTGGTCTTCTTAATGCAGGATCTAATGCATTTACTCTATTTGTAGCTCCAATTACAATAACTTGTCCGCGTTCTTTTAATCCATCCATATTTGCTAATAATTGTGCTACAACTCTTCTTTCTACTTCGCCTTGCACATCTTCTCTCTTAGGCGCTATTGCATCGATTTCATCCACAAAAATTATACTTGGTGCATTTTTCTCGGCTTCATCAAAGATCTTTCTTAAACGTTGCTCAGATTCGCCATAGAACTTTGACATAATTTCTGGGCCATTAATATGAATAAAATGTGCTTCTGATTCGGAAGCTACTGCTCGTGCTAATAGAGTTTTTCCACAGCCTGGTGGCCCATATAGTAGAACTCCTCGGGGGGGATCAATTCCTAATCGCTTAAATATTTCTGGATGTCGTAACGGAAGTTCTACCATTTCTCTGATCTTTTCTTTTGCTTCACTTAACCCTCCAATATCTTCATACGAAACCGCTGATGAACTAATTGCATCAGCTACGCCTCTGTCTGATATTTTCAAAATTGTATTTCCGCGAATAATTACTACGCCTTCAGGTTTAACTTTTAAAACTTTAAATGGAATTGCACGCCCTAATATCGGTATCGCCACAATATCGTTTTCAGTAATCGGATTATTGAGGAGGCGGCGTTTAATAAATTCCTCATATTTTGAATCTGGTTGAAATGGTACATATGTTGGCGCTAAAAATACTTGCTTTGCGGTCTTTGTTTCTGCTTTTGATACTTCGACCTTATCTCCTATACTTACACCTGCGTTTTTCCTAATGCGCCCATCCATTTTTATTATATTTTCTTCTCTAGTGCTCTGAAATACAGGCCATGCGATTGCAGCAGTTGTGCTTGTTCCTTTTATTAAGACTACTTCACCAGATCGTATTCCTAATTTTCTCATATTTTCGCTAGACATTCTAACTATGAATCGTCCAATATCTCTATGTTCTGCTTCAGCTACTTTCAGAATGATACTCATAGAAGCCGCCACCTCATATCAATAGTTTCTTTTATTATATTTAAAAACAATTTCCTTAATGACAACAACTTCCGGGGAAATTTACCCCGGAAAATTGTTTGTAAAAATCTATAGGCGAGTCATACCCGCTACATCAACTTGGCTTACTCCGGGTATCTGTTTAATAAATTTCTCAAAATCTTCGGAATCCCGGTTTTCATCCATAACAACATTAATTATTAGCGCATTAAGTCCAAAAGCGATTGGCTGTTTATCTACTCCAGCTACTTCTACACCTTCTGGTGCTTTGTCTTTAATTTGTTTTGTTATTGCTTCCAAATCGGTGTCTACACCATCTGGCATTACTTTATATGTTATTAAAACACTACCCATTTTTTATCCTCCTTTTACGGGCCTTCGAATCCACATTTTGGACAGCGATACTTATTAGAGAACACTCTACACTTTTCGCATCGCCATATTTCAACTTGACCGCAATTTGGGCATTTGAATTTGACTGATAATTCATCAGGTGCAATTATATTATGACATGAGTTGCATTTTGGCATTTTTATTGACATTTATCATCCCGCCGAAATTTTTAATTTCGCCCACGGCATTGTGTTCAAACTTTAAATTTGTTTTAAACCTTTCGAGAGTTGCATTTCTTTAAATTTTTAAATCAATAAGAGATAAATTGATAATTAGAAAACAAATTCTGTAAATGAGATAAAAGTATTTTGTTTTATACTTGATGGAGCTGACTCTTATGGGTACTGACTTGGGCAAACTTGTGCCTTCAAAAGAAATTCGCTTAAATGAGTTATCTGGGAAAAAAATCGTAATTGATGCATTTAATGTTTTATATCAATTTTTATCTACAATTAGGCAGCCGGATGGAATGCCATTAGTTGATTCTAAAGGTCGCATCACAAGCCATCTGACTGGTCTGTTTTATAGAACAATTAGTCTTATTGAATCTGAAGTTATTGTTGCATTTGTATTTGATGGGAAGCCACCATTATTAAAAGCAAAAGAAATAGAAAATCGTAGAAAGATACGTGAGGAATCTTACGTAAAGTGGAAAACTGCTCTAAAAGAAGGACGAATTGAAGATGCATATAAGGCTGCTAGGTCTTCTTCACGCTTATCTGAAGATATCATAGAATCAAGTAAGCAATTATTATCATATATGGGGATTCCTATTATACAGGCTCCATCCGAAGGTGAAGCCCAAGCTGCCTTTCTAGTCAAGAAAAACAAAGCTTGGTCATCTGCAAGTCAAGATTTTGATTCTCTATTGTTTGGATCTCCTCGTTTGATACGAAATCTTACACTTTCTGAGCGCCGAAAATTACCTGGAAAAAACATCTATGTTCAAGTTTATCCTACATTGATCGAATTAGACCGGGTTCTCTCTGAATTAGATATTTCACATGAACAGTTAATTGATATTGGTATTCTTATAGGAACCGATTTTAATGATAAAATTCCTGGAGTGGGTCCCAAAACAGCTTTGAAATTAATTAAGAAATATGGCTCATTTAATGAAATAGTTAAAGCTAAGAACTACTCTATTGATTTTGATTATGAGACAGTACGGAATATTTTTCTAAATCCCGAAGTTATTGATTTGCCAATTCCAGATCTTTCTGTTCCAGATCCTGATAAGCTTGTTGAATTCCTTTGTGAAGAGCATGATTTCAATCGTGAACGAGTTGAAAAGGGTATTTCTCGTCTAAACAATGCTTACAAAAAGTTAAAGGGATCTGGGATTCAAACGAGCCTTGAGGATTTCTTTTGAAATAATTTTATTCTTTTATTTTTTATAATAATAGTAGTTATTATATAATAGCAAACAAATAAATTTATGAGTAAAAAATATGAGAATTTTAATAATCTCAAAATTGGAGATTTTGAATATGTTTGGTAGATTTAAGCGGATTCCCACAATACGTGTACTCATCAGTGATATAAAACAAGGTGAATTTTTAGATTTACAAGAAGGTAAGCGAATTAAAACACCATCCGGATTAAGTGTACTTAGAGTTTCTATTGTTGGGATGATTGTTGCAGAGTTTGGGAATCCTGAACGTTCATTTCGATCACTAATATTGGATGATGGTTCCGATACGATCGCTATTAAAGCATGGAGAGCTGAAATGGCACTTCTTGCAGATATTGAGGTTGGAGATTTAGTACGCGTTATTGGGAAGGTTCGAGAGTCGGGAAATGAACGATTTATCTCTCCTGAAATAGTATCAAAACTCGATGATTTGAATTGGGAAACATTGCACAGACTGGAACGATTATATGCTATCTTAACAATGGGTGAGAAAAGCAATATCTCTGATATTTCTACTGAATCTACTACACCTGAGGCGCATGTCGTACAAGAAATGGTTGTAGATGATGATTCGCCCTTAGACATACGCATCCTTAATATTATAAGGCAAGGAAAATCTGCAGGAGTAGCGTATGCGGAAATCGTCAAAAATCTCCCCGGTGTATCAGAAGATAAAATTAAAGATGCATTACGTAATTTAATATCTGAAGGTGAAATCTACGAGCCAACTCAAGGAAAATTCAAATCTCTAGAATAGGTGATTATAAAATGGAACTCAAAGATTATGAAGAATTACTAGATCGTGCCCGTTCTCAAATTCCAGAAGGCGCATTTGATAAAGGAGAACGATTTAAAATTCCAGAAGCCGTGTCATTTATTGAAGGAAATCGTACGATTGTTCGAAATTTCTTTGATATTGTAGACATATTAAATCGTGATGTGCATGAAGTTTTAAAGTACATATCTGGGCAACTGGGTACTGCGGGTACTATTGAAGGCCATCGTGTGGTTCTTCAAGGTAAATTTTCAACAGATTCAATTAATGAATCAATACGTGAATATACAAATATGTACGTAATATGCCCAGTTTGCCATAAGCCTGATACTGAACTTAGGCGTGAAGGGAAAACATTGTTTCTTGTTTGTCATGCATGTGGTGCTAGAACATCTGTAAAATTGATATAATTGGTGATCGTTAGATGGTGAATGTTCATTTCAGTATAAAACGACGTGAAAGTCACGTCATTGTCACCCTATGTGATTACGAATTACTTGGAAAAACATTGAAACATGGCGATATCGAATTTAATATTAGCGAATCATTTTACGGTGGAAAAGTAATTCCATTAGATAATGCAATTGAAGCATTAAGTGTAGCAACAATTGCAAATCTTATCGGAAAGGAATCCGTACAAGGTGCGATAAAAGCTGGATACATTCATGAAGAAGCGGTTCTCTGGATTGGTGATGTTCCCCATGCTCAATGGATGAGACTATAAAGGATCCATTATGGGGTGTTTTGATATGCCTAATGTATGCTATGTTTGTGGGGGTGAAGGCCCATTAATTGATGGGCAATGTATTGAATGTTACAAACACGATCACCCCTTGTCTAATCCAATTCCTAATATCACATTAAAAATCTGTAGGGATTGTTATTCTTATTGGCATAGAGGTAAGTGGATTGTTCCTACGACAACTAATTATGTTGAACACTTAGAAATGGCAGTTTCAAAAATAATAAGAGACAAGTATATCAAAAATAAGGATTATACAATTACCGTAAAAATTTTGGAGCACGATAACACTCATGCTACGGCAGAAGTTGTTATTTATGGGACCACACATCGATTAATACCCCCTTATCCTGAAAAACATGTGGTGCCTATAAAAATCGAATTCTCTTTATGTCGTAGTTGTTCTCTTAGACATGGCGGGCATCATGAATCTATTTTACAAATTCGTGCAGATGAACGTAAATTAGATGAGAGTGAAGAACGAGAGATCACTTCTATAATATATAGTATGTTAAATAATGCTTATGGTCATGATTCAAAAGCATATATTTCTGAAATCACTCACGAGCGATTTGGCGGGTTAACTCTTGATGTTGGCTCTGAGCATCTTTGTAAAGCAATTGCTGTTGAAATAAGAGATCAGTTCTTAGGGACGATAAAAGAATCCTTCAAGTTAGTTGGAGTCGACCCTAAAAGTGGTGAAAGAAGATATTTACGAACTGTTGTTGTACGGCTTCCTCGCTTCAGAAAGGGTGATTTTATCGAAGTTGACCGAATTCCATCCATGGTTTTACGCAATGAACGAAAAAGATTAGTTTGTCTAAATCTTGTCGAGCATAATACGTTTTCTGTATCAATTGATAGTAACAAGTTTCAAAAAATTGTTTTTCTCAAGGATGGCTCTGAAACGCGAACATTAATGGTTCTTTCGGTGACCCCTACCAGTATCCAATTAATGGATAACGGAAATTATGAAATCATTGATATTGATCGCAAACAAGTTCCATTAATTCTTTCTCCAGGTGAATCTGTACATAGCGTAAACTTAAAAGGCAGGCTTTTCTTTATAAAAGATGAAGAACGGGAATTATAATTTATATAATTCACAATCCTTTTCATATTATTTCCTAAAATATTTTGGAGGCTATATCTCAATTTGACTAAGAAAAAACAAAATGACGCGGCATCACAAACGACTGGTCGTGTTAGGGTTCCGAACCCTGAAGAAGGTGAAATATTAGGTGTTGTTATACAAATGTTGGGTCATGACCGTGTAAAAGTAAAATGTGCTGATGGTCATATAAGAGTTGGACGTATACCTGGTAGAATGAAAAAGCGTGTATGGCTTAGAGTTGGTGACATTGTCATCATAGTGCCTTGGGACTTTCAAAGCACTGATAAGGGCGATGTTGTCTGGCGATATTTAAAAACCGATATTAATTGGTTGAAGAGAAAAGGATATTTATCTGACCTATAATTTGGTGATGTTTAATTGTCTGACGATATTTTTGACGAGTTTGCTGATTTAAAATTTGAAGACAATCTCAAGCGTCGTAAAGACAAATCTCAATTTAAGGTAATTGAAGCAGTCTTAGATTCTTATACCTTAAAAGTTTTGTATAAATTACTCAATCATAATGTGTTTGATGAAATGGTTGGTGTTATTAGCTCTGGTAAAGAATCTGGTGTTTACTTAGCAAGACAGGCTGATGGCTCACCGGTTGTTGTTAAAATTTATAGAATGACTACTGCGGAACCTGATTGGATGTGGGATTATATTGCGGGTGATCCTAGATTTAAAGCGTCAAAGCGAACACCTCGAGTATTAATTCCATTGTGGGCTAGTAAAGAGTATCGTAACCTCAAAGAGTTTTATTCTGCTGGTGTAAGAGTTCCAAAACCTATTGCTGTGGAGAAAAATGTTCTTGTAATGGAATATATTCATGTTGATGGGTCGCCTGCACGTCAATTAAAGGACTCTGAGATTAATGATCCAGAATCACTGATGTCTGAAATCATTGATCAAATTAGACTAGCATATACAAAAGCAAGACTTGTTCATGGAGACCTTAGTGAATATAATATCTTGATGAGAAATAATGAGCCAGTAATCATTGATGTTTCACAAGCTGTCTCTATCCGTCATCCATATTCCGAGCGCTACCTTGCACGCGATATAAAAAATATATTGCGATTTTTCGATAAATTAGGTATTGGAATTCCTTCATATGAAGAAGTATACGATTATGTGATTGGAAAAAGCGATTAAGATGGGATTTATTATGCAAGCTGAAATGCAGGTAAGGATACCTGAAGACAGAATTGGTGTTATTTTAGGTAAAGATGGCACCGTAAAAAAACAAATTGAATCATATAGTGAAACAATCATTAGAGTTGATAGTAGAACTGGTCTAGTTATTATCCATCCAAAACCAAACAATGAAGATCCAATAAAAGTTTGGAAAGCTCGAGACATTATAAAGGCGATAGGTCGCGGTTTCAGTCCTGAGCGCGCATTTAAACTACTGGATGATGATTATTATCTTGAAATAATTTCTCTTCGTGATATTCTCGGAAATTCAAAAGCTCGAATCCACAGAATTAGAGGACGTATAATTGGCGAGCGCGGAAAGACAAAACGAATAATCGAAGAAACTACCGGAACTTTTGTATCAGTTTATGGATATACAACCGCAATTATTGGAACCTATCGTGAGCTCCGTATTGCAAAACATGCAATCGAGATGCTTATTCAAGGTGCTCCACATAAAACAGTATATCGTTATCTGGAAGATCAACGGCGTCAGATGAAAATTGAAGATTTAGAAATTTGGGAACGACCTCCCGAACCTAAATAATACCCATTTTTTTATTTTAAATCTTTTTAATTTTTATGTGGTGGATTTTATGGAATCCAACTATAAATCAATGAGTCCTTCAGAGTTTTTTTACAAAAATAGACAAATGGCTGGTTATAGTAATCCGTCTAGGTCTTTATTCACTATTGTAAAAGAACTTATTGATAATTCTTTAGACTCTTGCGAATCTATTGGGCGATTACCCAATATTTTGTTAACGATTGATTCTAAAAATACTGATTTTATTGTAATTTCTGTTATTGATAATGGTAGTGGAATTCCTGTTGAAAATGTACCTTATGTGTTTGGAAAAGTTTTTTATGGTAGTAAATTCGGTTATCGTCAGTCTCGTGGCGCTTTAGGTATGGGTGTCACAATGGCTATCTTATACTCACAAATTTCTACAAATATGCCTGCTGAAATAGAAACGTCTGTTGATGGCATATTTCGATACTATTACAAAATTAAGATCGATATTAAAAATAATGAGCCGATTATTGAAGAAATGAAAAAGGTCAAAAATACAGAGAATTGGATTGGTACATCTGTAAGAGTTTATGCGAAAGGCGATTATGTTCGTGCTAGGCAAAAAATTCTCGAATATCTCAATTTAACAGCACTAATTGCCCCCTACCTTTCTCTAAAATTTATTGAGAATGACAAATTAATTCTAAAATATGAACGTGTTACTAAACTTATGCCTTATTGTCCGCCAGAATGCAAGCCGCATCCTCATGGAATTGATTTTGAATCATTTATGCGATATGCACAAGAAGATAATGATGCGACAATTCTCAAATTTTTCACATCTACTTTCCAGCGCGTGGGTGTTTCTACTGCAAAAAAATTTCTCAAATTTGTAAATATATCCCCTAATATAAAGGTTCATGATCTTTCACAAAACACTCTTTACTCTATCTTTAAAGAGCTTTCCAAATTCGACTTTCCAAAGCCAGATGCAAAATGTCTTAGTCCTTTAGGAAAAAAACTTCTTGCCGAATCTATTAAAAATAGGTATTCATCACAACAGTTTGTTTATGAAATTTCTCAACCTAGTTCGCATCATGGGCATCCATTTATTATTGAATGTATAGCATTTATCAGTGAAAAATTTTCTTCTAATAATGAACCTAAATTAATTAGATTTGCAAATAGAGTTCCACTTATCTATTCTCAATCTGATGATGTATTTTATAATATTATAAAAGGATTAAAATTTAATAAACGCATTTTTAAAGAAAAATATCCAATATTTTTATTTCATATATGTTCTACACATGTACCTTTTAGAGATATTGAGAAA
>Ga0256914_1004618_pt1 | contig 10233 bp, 7 predicted proteins | sample HulkmetaG_FD_191571 | JGI IMG/M metagenome (GOLD analysis project Ga0256914, IMG submission 191571) | Hydrothermal chimney microbial communities from Main Endeavour vent field at the Juan de Fuca Ridge, Pacific Ocean - Hulk | ecosystem: Environmental > Aquatic > Marine > Hydrothermal vents ...
TTATCCTTTCCCTGTCTCCTGACTGATCAAAAAAGAAGTAGATCCCGTTACGCTCCATCCAGCGGCTGATAAATTCGTAATGGCTCTCGCCATACTGGCAGGCATACTCCCAGGTCACATACTCCCCCTGGAGCCTGAATTCGAAGTCAAGGGAGGTTAGGCCGCCGTCTTCAAGGACCTGTTTTATGATCCCTTGGGGCGTGGAGTTTAAGAATATCTGGTTGTGGTGCGTCCTTGTCAGGCGCCAGAGTCTTGGAACGAGCAGTACCCGATACAGATAAAAAGAGCCAACGGTCCGTACAAGTTCAAATTCGGCTATCATGCCGTGAAACGGGACTTTGCTTTTGTCTGGCCTGTGGATATAAAACGATGCCGGCTCCAGCATCACGGCTTCCATGTCTATATTGGCATCACTGGCAACCAGCATGATATCAAATTGGTACAGGCGGGACAGGCCTTCGGAACCTGTAAAGCTCACTACGCCAAACGTATCCTTGTCGAGAGCAAGTGACTCAAAAGAAAATTTTTTGTTTTCGGAAAGATAGTTCATGTAGAACTCCTTAATGTGACCTGTGCCTGATCTTCATTTGATCACAGAAGTATTGGGTCATATCCTTTAAGGTTTAAGGAAATAGAGTGTCCTTATGCGAAATTAATAGAAAATTCTCCCTGTTTATCCACGTCTATGGTGACTGCAGACGGCATCTCGTCATCACTCATGTGGCTCAGGATTTCCCGTGACAGCCTGGGAAGAACATTGCAGTTTAGGATGTAGTCAATATTCCTTGCTCCGGTTTCCACCTCGGTACACCGGTCTGCAATCTGCTTTACCACCTTTCCCGTGTAAGTCAGCTCCATCCCGTTGTTGTGCCTTAACAGATCCTTGAGGTCGTCAAGCTTGATGGTAACTATGTCCTGCATGGTGTCCTTGTCCAGACTGAAATAGGGGATTACCGTGGTCCTTGCCAGCAGTGCCGGCTTGAAGTACTGGGAGAGCAGGGGGCGTACTGCACCAAGAACCGATTCCACCGGAGGTCTCTCCTCTCCTGATGTCATTTCCTGAATCACATCGGTTCCAAGGTTGGATGTGAGGATAATGATTGTGTTGCGGAAGCTGATCTCCTTTCCCTCTCCGTCTGTGAGCAGGCCCTTGTCAAAGACCTGGTAGAAGAGGTTCATTACGTCTATGTGTGCCTTTTCCACCTCGTCAAGAAGTACAACAGAGTAGGGCTGCCTTCGCACGGCCTCTGTGAGCATGCCGCCTTCACCAAACCCCACGTAGCCTGGAGGTGAACCGATGAGGCGGCTTACCGTGTGGCTTTCCTGAAATTCACTCATGTTCACAGTGACCACATTCCTTTCACTGCCAAACAGCAGGTCTGCCAGGGCAAGGCCAGTTGCTGTCTTTCCCACTCCCGATGGGCCTACAAATAGAAAGACGCCCATTGGCTGGTCAGGGTTTTTTATGCCTGCCTTTGATGCTCGGATTACCTCACCCATGGCCTTGAGGGAGTGGTCCTGACCCTTGATCTTTCTGGTCATGAGCGATTCAAAGTTGATGATATTATCAGCCTCGTCCCTGAGCATCTTGCCAAGGGGTATGCCTGTCCAGTCTGATACCACCTGGGCAACTATGTCAGGATCCACCTCGATATGGATCAGGGGGTTGTCACCCTGAAGGTCTTTCAGCTCTTGGTCAGCATCGGCAAGCTGCTGTTTTAGGGTATTACGGTCTGGAATCTGGGATGAGTGCAGTTTTTCACGAATTTCAAGCACCTTCCAGGCAACCTGCTGTTCCTGCTGCCATATGTCATAGAGATCATCGCGTTTGCCTTGCAGGTCTTCAATTTCCTTGCTTATCTCGTGGATACGTTTCTGATCAATATCAATGTTATGTTCCCGGTCACGCAGGATGGCCTGATGTTCCCTTTCAAGTGCGGCAATGGATCGTTCCATGTCTTCCAGGGCAGGAGGTTTGGCCCTGAGGTTGATGCCGATTCTTGCGCACGCCGTGTCAAGAAGGTCAATGGCCTTGTCTGGCAGAAAGCGCCCCTGAATATAACGGCTGGCCAGTTCCGAGGCAGTCTTAATGGCATCGTCCCTCACAATTACCTTGTGCATCTTCTCATAACCGGGCTTGATCCCGCGAAGGATCAGTGTGGTGGTGTCCGTGTCAGGTTCATCCAGCCTGACCAACTGGAACCTTCGCGCCAGGGCAGGGTCTTTTTCAAAATATTTCTTGTATTCAGTCCACGTGGTGGCAGCTATTGTACGAAGCTCGCCACGGGCAAGTGCCGGTTTTAACAGGTTGGCCGCATCGCCCCCTCCGGCAGAATCTCCGGCCCCTATGAGGGTATGGGCCTCGTCTATGAACAGAATGATTGGTTTTTCAGACTGCTTTATCTCGGTTATTACACCGTTAAGTCTGTTTTCAAACTCTCCCTTCATGCCTGCTCCGGCTTCGAGAAGTCCCATGTCCAGTGCAAGCAGCCGCGTATCCCTCAGGACATCCGGTACGTCGTCTTCTATGATTCTGAGAGCAAGTCCTTCTACTACCGCGGTCTTTCCAACCCCTGGTTCACCTACACAGATGGGATTGTTCTTGCGTCTCCTGGCAAGTATGTCAATCATCAGCCTTATCTCATGGTCTCTGCCAAATACCCTGTCGATCTTGCCCTGCCTGGCATTTTCAGTGAAGTCGGTACAGAAGCGGGAAAGGAAATTTTCTGAAGAGCCGCTATGTTCATATGGTGAAGACTGTGCTGTTCCGGTTTTAATGCTGGTCTCTACAGACGGTTTGGTAATATTCCAGAACTCCTTGAGAAGTTCCTCACGATTGATGGTGCGCAGTATGTCCATGTACCTGCCTGTGGAGTAGTAGGCAGGTTTGGTGAGAAGGGCTGCCAGGATTGCCCCGGATCTGATCCTGCTGTCATCAAAGTCAATGGATGCGATGAGCCATGCCTCCTGTACCAGGTCCAGAAGCATGGGTGAAAATACAGGTTTTCCAGAGTTGCCTGTCTGATAGTCTTCCAGCACCTCTTCTAAGGCCTGCCGTATCTGTCCCACCTCGATATGAAATTTTTCAAATATGATTGGCCAGTCAGATTGCGGGTTTTCAAGCAGTTTCAGGAGGAGATGTTCTACAGTTACCTCATAGTGCGCGCGGGATACAGATAGTCCTGCCGCTGCCTGCAGGGCGTTGGTGCAGATGTTGTTGAGATGCAGCAGCAGAGATTTTATATCAATATTGATCATGGGGTTGTTCCTCCTGGGTGTTTCATGTGTGGCGTGTGCAGGTTCCAAGCAGTGGAACCCTGCCATCTGCAGGAGCCTCGCTGCCGGAAAATAGCCATGTATTCCAGCCAAGTTTCCCCAGTTGGGCAGAGCCTATGCATGCCGTTTTGATGTGCTGTCTGGCCACGCTGAGTTCAATATCCCACAGCAGGGGCTGATCCACGTAAAACTGTACGGTTTCCAGTATCAGGCTATAGGCAGGTGTGTCAGGCAGTACTGTCTGGAGCCGTTTGTGGTCCAGTGGGCCTATGATCAAACGGAATTTGCCTGCCATATCCTTGATACAGCACCCTATATGGGCGTCCTGTCCTATGCTGGTGTTGCGCACCCCAAGGGCAAGATGTTGTTTTTTGGGTATGTCCGTCTTGTGTTCCACGCATTGCTCCACCTCTACCTGGTCAAGTTGCAGCAGATCCGAGATGAGTGTACGCAATCCAGATGCTGACCTGGGGGCCTGAGTGGCTATCCCTGTGTATGATAGAAATTCCGTGCTGTGATCCAGTGAGTCCTGGATATGGGAGCCGGCCAGTCCAAGGAGGCAGAACAGGTACTCATGGGACCTGTAATGGGGATTTTCCGCAAGCCGGTGGGCAATTGAATATTTTTCCCATATGTTAAAGAAGTGTTCGTAAAACGGATGGTTGAAGATGTCGATGAATTCACGGGTGATGGATCTGTCTTCCCTTTTTTCATCTATTAGGTCTTCTGTATAAAAGGTGGGAAGGGGGGAAGACGGGCCGTACAAGCCCATGAACGAGGCTGTTACACGGAAGGCTGTGCTGTCATCACGTTCTATCTCCTCTACTCTCACAACGTCTGTGCCCGGGAAGGCAAGTCCCAGTTCTGGCCGTATCCTTATGAAATCAAATATTCTGGTATCAGACGGGTTTGTATCCTCACGGGCTGCAATAATGAGCCTGAGCAGGCGAAGTACCTGAACAAATGATATCTTGTGTCCACTTTCTGTAAGCAAACGCTTCAGATCAATGGTTTGCTGCCCACTCGTATCGGCCATGTGTATGTCTCTCCACTGACATTGTCTGTAAGCTCAAATTGTGTAAAGCTGTTGAAACAGCAATATTCTGCAAAAAAGTTGTCCATTACCATGCCGAAGAGACAAAAGTCCCCACGGCTTGCAAAGTGGTCTCCCCTTGCTATCATTTTGATCTTCTGGCCCCGGAGCATGTGGCCCCTGGCCATGAAACTTTCCTGTGTTACCGAGAACTCTTCTATGCCGTCTATGCGTTTTCTGTTTGATGAAATCCTGCCCTTGTCCCTGTCCTGGCTTGAGATGTAGAGTCCAAGCAGCTCCCTGAGGTTGTCCCTGTCTGCAAGACTAAGGAGATTTAGAGATAGCTGCGACAGAAGACGCCATAGAAGATCACCTTCCAGAGGAGGGTCTATGGGCATTGTTGGTTGTATGAGGTTGGTGAATTCAATCAGTTCCGGGGTGGAGGATGTGGGCAGGCAGATATCCCCTGGTTTCAGTTGCCTCGGCAGGTCACCGTCTGTACAGATGAGTTCTATGGTGAGCGTCTCTTCGACAAGAGGAGCTTCCTCGTCAGGATAGGTGAACTGGAGCGAGATTTCCGGTCGGTTATATACAGGGGACATGGAGTGTACGGTGCTGTACATATGTATGTTCTTCTCGGATGAAAATCTGGAGGCCTCTACATAGTTCACCTGTTTCATGGCCCCCCGTGTAAAGCCGGTTACCTGTTCTATTGAGTATATCTCTGGGCGTTTACCTGATCTTAACGCAGGGGTAATGCGGATCTTGTCCATGGTGTGGTCCAGGGGTACTGGTTCCGCGTTGTGCCTGTAGATGTTTATGGCAGGTACTGTGGAGAGCAGGAAGGAATCCTTGGATACCCCGTCTATCCTTACTGTGGAGGGGGAAATTTCAAAACTGATCAAAAATTTGTCTCCTCTTCCCCGGTCTTTCCAATCCTTGAGGCCGTGGAGTTCAAAAAACAGGAATTTGTGTGGCAGTAAGAAAAATTCTTGAAGTATCCTGTAACCGGAAAAGGCATTGCCAGGGTATGGAAGCATCTTTCTGTCTCTGCTGAAACCTGCAGGTTTTAAAGAAGAGGCCTCAAGAACAATGCGCCGTTTGGCATCCATGGACTGAACAGTGATCTTCTTCAGTCTCCTGGCCAGTAGGTAGAACAGGTCACTGGCCCTGGAGTAGCTGCCGCCAATGAAAAAGGTGAGTGTTTCCGGAAACCATGCCTGCAGATCTGGTCCTGTGAGTCTGAAGGTAAGGTCTATCCTGTGCCCCCTGCTTTCAGAACCGATGATGGAGATATCGGTAATTTCCAGAGGATGTACCAGACAGTCGAAACTTGTCTGAAATATGCATGATACATCCTCAACCGGCACTGATTCCATCTCGGTACCTGCAGGCACCAGGATGGATTCCTGCATCCCCCTCCTCGGTGTAAAACGGACGATGGTGGTTGAGGGAACTGATCTCAGGAACTGGGGAAAGATAAAGTGTGTCAGTGCATGTATGAGTTCGGGAAACTGATCATCAATCTTTTCCCGTAGCAGACCGCTGAGAAAGGCAGTTCCCTCCAACAGACGCTCTACATCAGGATCGGCTGACTGAGTGCCAAGCATCGGAGCAATGGCAGGATGCACCTCGGCAAATTCACTGGCCAGCCTGCGCAGGTGATATAATTCCTGTTGATAGTATTTGGAAAACACCTTGTGCCTTATGAAGAGATTATTATCCGGCCTTCAGTGGAGACTACAGTCTCAAATATGACCGGAATGTTGTCGTGTTCAGCAAGGTTGGCTTCCAGACGAAACCTCAGGGAAAAGTTGTCCCTGTCGTCCTCCTGCATGACCATCCTGACATTTGTCAGGCGCGGTTCGTATTTCCTTACCACCTCCTCAATGATGTTTTCGATGCGTTCCCTGATATCCCTTATGTTGTTGCCTGGGATGTTGGTAATGTCAGGAACACCGAAATCAGGGGCAATGGCAACGCTGCCCTGTCTTGTGTTCAGTAGGCGCGTCAGATGGGAAATAATGGAATTCAACTGCCGGGCAGTGTGTGCGGGCTGGTCGGGATATCTCTTTTTCTCAAGGTTTGCAATCCGTTCCAGAAGCCTCTCCTGTATCATGGATCAGGTCCTAATATCTTTTATGAGTTTGGTTTTTTCCAGTCATCTTCAGACTCGATCCCGTCAGGCTCGTATGTCCATACAATTTTTTCGTATGAAAACGAAACCTCTTCCATGTCATGGTAAGGTTTGTTCTCTTCCAGAAACGTGATTGGTGTATATTCACGCATTCCTACAATAACTGCATTTTCGAGCTTGATTGTGAAATAGTGTTCTTCCTGTCCCTTGTCATTGACACGGTAGAAGTCAAGTTCGAAGTTGGTGATATGCTCGCCTGTGCAGCATGCCTGGAAGAGCAGTGGACTTGCCTGGTCCTTGTGCTTGAGAAGTTTCAGAGGCTTGTGGATTCTCTGTCCGCTGGGCAGGCCCGTATGGGTGTCGCGCGGTATTTCCACCTCATGATCCATGCTATAGACCAGAATGGTGTTTTCCCTGCCGGACTGTGCGCAATCACCTTTGATGTCACCCTGGCTTGCGCCTTTAACCTTGAGATACATTGTATTAGCCATCTTGTTCCTCCTGTGATGAAGTATGAAGTGTTAAAAAGTGTTTGGTTGAACAACAAACCGGGGCGCAGGTATTGCCTTTAACTGTTGAATGCCCAATTCTATAGAATTGATGTGGTCGGCAGGTAAACGGATAACGTACCTTGGCCCCTTGCACGATCAGCCCATCTTGGTGAGTTGGAACCATCAGGATTTGTCAAGTTTCCCCACCAGTGACAGGGTGAATGATGCCCCCATATATTTGAAGTGCGGTTGAATCTCCATATTGACTCTGTACCAGCCAGGTTCCCCTGCCACGTCAGAGACAGTGATCTTTGCCTTTCGCAATGGACGTCTGCTACGTACGCCCTTTCCGGGGTTCTCCTGGTCTGATACGTATTGGCCAACCCACTTGTTCAGTTCGTCTTCCAGTTCGCCCCTGTCTTTCCACGTCCCGATATTCTCACGCTGTATCACCTTGAGGTAGTGGGCCAGACGGCTGACAACAAAGGTATAGGGGAGCTGTGTTCCCAGTTTGTAGTTCAGCTCTGCCTGTTTCCCCTCTGGCGTGTTGGCAAATTTTTTGGACTTCTGAATGGAGTTGGCAGAGAAGAAGGCCGCATTGTCGCTGCCCTTTCTCATGGTAAGGGCAATAAAGCCCTCCTCGGCCAGCTCAAACTCCTTGCGGTCTGATATTTCGATCTGGGTGGGAATCTTGTTCTGTATCTCACCCATTGCCTCATACTGGTAAATGGGCAGGTCTTCCACCGCGCCGCCTCCCTGCGGTCCGATTATGTTTGCACACCACCTGTATTTGGCAAAGCTGTCTGCAACCCTTGTTGCAAAGGCAAATGCGGCATTCCCCCAGCAGAAACTGTCGTCCCCGGATGATACGTCTTCCTTGTAATTGAATGTCTTGGTAGGGATGTTGTCAGGTCCGTATGGGAGCCTCAGCAGAAATTTCGGCAGTGCCAGGGAGATGTTTCTTGCATCCTCCATCTGGCGTAATGACCGCCATTTTGTGTACTGCGGCCCCTCAAATAATGATTTGAGATCCTTTAGATTGGGAAGGCCGCTGAAATCATCAAGGCCAAAAAAGGATGGACCTGCTCCCCCGGTAAACGGGGCATGGGCCATGGTGGCAACACTTGCCAGGTTTTCTAACAGTGCCATGTCCTGGTTCCCTGGGCCGAAATCATAGTTGCCAACCATCATTCCATAGGGCTGGCCACCGAACTGACCGTATTCAGATGTGTATACGATCTTGTACAGTCCGGATTTGACAATCTCAGGAGAGTCTTCAAAATCGTCAATCAGGTCCTGTTTAGACACGTTTAGCAGTTCAACTTTGATATTTTCCCTGAAGTCCGTGTGATCTATCAGATACTTGAGGGAGCGCCATGACGACTCAAGTCTTTGGAACTCCTCATTGTGCAGGATGGTATCCATCTGGCGGGAGAGTTTTTTGTCTATATCGGCAATCATCTCATCCACCAGTCCGGGGCTTATCTTGGCTGTTTCCCTGCCAGGTTTAAGAAGTTCGTCAATAAAGGCCTGGACTCCCTGTTTGGTAACATTGTAGCCTTCATCTTCAGGTTTTATCCTGGTGGCCTGCACTATTTCGTCGATCAGGGAGATGTCCTGCTGGACGTCCTGACCGGTTTCCGAAACCTTCTGTTGCATTGTTTCCATGGTTGCCCTCCTACTTGTCATCCAGGCCAAGCTCGGCAAGCAACTTGGTTCTGGCCCCCTCATCTGAAATAAGGGCATTCACCTTCTTCTTGAAGTCAGGGATGTTGCCGAGAGGACCTTTTACGGCCTTGAGTGCCTCTCGCAGTTCAAACAGTTTTTTGAGTTCCGGCACCTTTTTGATAATGTTATCCGGCTCGAAATCCTTTATACTTTTGAAGTCGAGTTCCACGTGCAGTTGTGATTCCGGATCATCGTCCAGTTCATTGTTTACAAAGGTGTCTAACTTGAGTTCCTGACCGGCCAGGACATCGTCAAAGTTGTTCTTGTCCACGTTTATGGGCTGACGTTCTTCAACAGCCCTGTCGTCCTCACGCTGGGTGAAGTCGCCCATCACCAGAATCTTGAGAGGCAGTTCCACCTCTTCCTGGGCATCTCCAGTGGCGGGTCTGTAAACCACATTGACACGTTCCTTGGGTGCAACCGATGCTTCTTTGCCCATGCTTCCTCCTTTTGGCAATCAACCAGAGAGTGAAATATTGAAAGTTTGAATAATCTTATAGTGGCTAGTAAGTCCCGGCTTGATCCTGAAACTTCTAACTATTTTGAAACCGCTGCCGGATTCCCGATTTTGCATGATCTGCTGCATCTGAGTCTTCGCTTACCTGCCGGATACTTGAAGTACCACACTACATCTGCGTCTCCTCCTTGCATCTCATGCAAACTTGGGAATCGTTCAATTTAGGTTATAGAAAGAGTGACCAGGTTAGCCGCCTTTTCAGGTGCTATCAGTATTATCCGCTGCCTGAGTTTTTCCGTCTTTTCCACCGTGGCCTTTCCCTTGTTCTGTCTGAATATACGGTAGGCGGCAGACAGGGCCTGCAGTGCAAGATCAGGTTCCCACGAGTCCATATCCATTCTGTCCACCGTTTGGACAAGACGGTCTGCGAACGGAAGGGCCAGCTCAACCTGTCTGGCCTTGAGCATGAGACGGCACATTGCAAGGTCGTGCATAAAACGCTCTCTCCCGCTGTCCGGTGCCCCCATGTCTTTCTTGAAGAATGAAAGTGCCTCTTCAATGCCCTGCTTATCCACCATCTGCATGGCCTCTGATTCGGTGTGCTGTATCCTGTCTGAACCAGGGGTAACCGTGATCGTCCCGTTCCCGGCAGGATTGGCAAGTTCCATTAGCCACTGCCTGGTATCCTCGCAGGCAAAGGGCATTCCGTTTGAGAAACAGAGATTCTCCAGGGAATGCATGCGGGTTATGAACAGCAGGGTGTCATTGGCAACCGCCATGGATGCGGTCCTGGCATGGATCATGTCTAATGCCGTTGCCACGTAGAAGCTCAGATCCAGCCAGAAGAGATACTGTCGCACATAACTTTCCGCTGTGACCAACAGTACTTCCCAGAGGCCGGATTCATACTGTCCCTTCAGGAGCGTGACCAGTTGTTCATCTGGCGGAGGCAGCATGGTCTTGCCGTCTGTGGCAGGTGGTAGGGCGTCTATGCCGCTCCAGGCAATAAGTCTGTTTATCTGGTAGCCTATGGGCCGCTTTATATCCTGTTTGAGGAATTTGGTAGCTGCCTGCCCAAGGAAATCAAGTCCGCCTGCAAAATATTTATCGG
>Ga0256914_1004619_pt1 | contig 10230 bp, 6 predicted proteins | sample HulkmetaG_FD_191571 | JGI IMG/M metagenome (GOLD analysis project Ga0256914, IMG submission 191571) | Hydrothermal chimney microbial communities from Main Endeavour vent field at the Juan de Fuca Ridge, Pacific Ocean - Hulk | ecosystem: Environmental > Aquatic > Marine > Hydrothermal vents ...
AGTGGAGGAAGACCAGGCCATAGCCCCCCGCCTGCAAGGTCTGCCCCTGTTGCGTGGCCCCATCTTGCCGGTAGCCTTCCCCACCCGCTCTGTGCAACACTTTCGCGCTTTCCATAGTCGTTGCAGCAATGACCGATTCTCTCTCTCCCCTGCTCAAGGGCAATCTGGCGACGCTGGCCGAGCGGCACGACCGCTGGGGCCGGCTCTATGGCGCGGGTCTGGCGCTGGCGCTGGCAGAGTTGGTGCGCAAGCGCCGCTCGCTGGTGGTGCTGGTGACGCCGGACAGTCACACGGCGGACCGGATGACGCTGGAGACCCGTTTCTTTCTCGGCCAGAAGGGGGATCAGTTGTGGCATCTGCCAGACTGGGAGACGCTGCCCTACGACCTCTTCTCACCCCACGAGGACATCATTTCGCAGCGGCTGGAGATTCTTCATCGGCTGCCGTCACGCCGCAGCGGGCTGCTGATTCTGCCGGTGAGCACGCTGATGCAGCGGTTGGCGCCGGTGGCCTATGTGATGGGGACGGGGTTCGATCTGAAGCCCGGCGACCGGATCGATACCGAGGCTTTCCGCCAACGGCTGGAGAGCGCGGGCTATCGGGCCGTCCATCAGGTGGTGAGTCACGGCGAGTATGCGCTGCGCGGCGCGTTGGTGGATGTGTTCCCGATGGGTTCGGAGTTGCCGTTTCGCATCGATCTGTTCGATGACGAAATCGAGTCGCTGCGCAGCTTCGACCCGGAGACCCAGAAGTCGATCACCCGCCTGGAGGAGATGCGACTGCTGCCGGCCCACGAGTTTCCGCTCGACGAGGCGGGGATCAAGGCCTTTCGCCGCCGCTACCGCGAGCGGTTCGAGGGCGATCCGCAGAAGTCGCGGATCTACACCAGTGTCTCGGATGGCACGCCGGTGGGGGGCATCGAATACTATCTGCCGCTGTTCCACGATTCGGTGGCGTCGCTGTTCGACTATCTGCCGGAGAATGCGCTGATCTGCCGCCTCGACACGGTGGACGAGGAGATCGACCACTTCTGGACCGAGCTGGAGGGCCGCTACGAGCAACGCCGCCACGACATCGAACGTCCACTGCTGGCGCCGGACGAGATCTACCTCTCCCCGGACGAGGCCCGCGCCGCCCTCGGGGGGCGACCGGCGCTCACCCTCTCGCGCAACGAGCAGATCGGCGGCGACGGCGTACTCAACTTTGCCACCGCCGCCCTGCCCGACCTGACGTTCAAGGTACGGCAGGAGAGGCCGCTGGAGGCGTTGCAGAACTACCTCGACAACCACGACGGCCGGGTGCTGTTCCTGGCCGACTCGCCGGGGCGGCGCGAATTCATCATCGACGCACTCCACCCCGCCGGGATCCGTCCAAAGACAGTCAACGACTGGCATGGCTTCACCTCATCGAAGGCACGGCTCGGGATCACCGTGGCGCCGCTGGAGCAGGGCGTGGCGCTGACCGCCGACGGCATCGGCATCATCTCCGAGAATCACCTCTTTGCCGACCGGGTCAACCGTACCCGCCGGCGCCGACGCCCCACCCGTGACGCCGACGCCATCATCCGCAATCTCACCGATCTGCACATCGGTTCGCCGGTGGTGCACGAGGACCACGGCATCGGTCGCTATCTGGGCCTGCAGCGCCTCGACGCCGGCGGGGTGGAGGCGGAGTATCTGACGCTGGAGTACGCTGGCGGCGACAAGCTCTATGTGCCAGTGGCCTCGCTGCACCTGATCAGCCGCTACACCGGCGCCGACGAGGATCACGCACCGCTGCACAAGCTCGGTGGCGAGCAGTGGCAGCGGGCCAAACGCCGCGCCGCGGAGAAGGCCCGCGACGTGGCCGCCGAGTTGCTGGAGATCCACGCCCGTCGCGCCGCCCGCAAGGGGCATGCCTACGCCATCGGTGATGCCGAGTATCAGGCCTTCGCCGCCGCCTTCCCGTTCGAGGAGACCGAGGACCAACAGCAGGCCATCGACGCCGTGCTGAAGGATCTGGAGTCGTCGCAACCGATGGACCGTGTGGTCTGTGGCGATGTCGGTTTCGGCAAGACCGAGGTGGCGATGCGGGCCGCCTTCGTCGTCGCCAACGCAGGCCGCCAGGTGGCGGTGCTGGTGCCGACCACACTGCTGGCCCAGCAGCATGGCACCAACTTCGCCGACCGCTTCTCCGACTGGCCGATCCGGGTCGAGGTGCTGTCGCGGTTCCAGACGCCAAAACAGCAGAAGACCATTCTCGCGGATCTGGCCGCCGGCAAGGTGGACATCGTCATCGGCACCCACAAGCTGCTGCAGAAGGACGTCCGGTTCAAGAACCTCGGCCTCGTCATCATCGACGAGGAGCAGCGCTTCGGCGTCCGCCACAAGGAGCGACTCAAGGCGCTGCGGGCCGAGGTGGACATTCTCACGCTGACGGCGACACCGATCCCGCGGACGCTCAATATGTCGCTGTCGGGGTTGCGGGATCTATCGATCATCGCCACCCCGCCGGTGGAACGCCACGCCATCAAGACCTTCGTCACCCAGTGGGACGCCAACCTGATCCGCGAGGCCTGCCAGCGCGAGATCCGGCGCGGCGGTCAGGTGTACTTCCTCCACAACGAGGTCAAGACCATCGAAAAGGCGGCGCGGGAGCTGGCAGAGCTGCTGCCGGAGGCGAGCATCCGCATCGCCCACGGGCAGATGCGTGAAGCCGAGTTGGAGCAGGTGATGCTCGACTTCGTCCATCAGCGTTTCAACATTCTCGTCTGCACCACCATCATCGAGACCGGCATCGACCTGCCCGGCGCCAACACCATCATCATCCAGCGGGCCGACAGGTTCGGTCTGTCGCAGCTCCATCAGCTACGCGGACGGGTGGGGCGCTCTCACCACCGCGCCTACGCCTATCTGATCACGCCGGAGCGGCGCGCGATGACGCCCGACGCCGTCAAGCGGCTGGAGGCCATCGAGTCACTGGAGGATCTCGGCGTCGGCTTCACCCTGGCCACCCACGACCTGGAGATCCGTGGCGCCGGCGAACTGCTCGGGGAGGGCCAGAGCGGGCAGATCCAGGAGGTGGGCTTCACGATGTACAACGAACTGCTGCAACGGGCGGTCAAGGCGCTCAAGTCCGGCACCCTCCCCGAGACACTGGACGATGCCCGGCATGCCACCGAGGTGGACCTGGGCGTGCCGGCGCTGCTGCCGGAGGACTACGTCCACGACGTCCACGAACGGCTGATCCTCTACAAGCGCATCGCCAGTGCCGCCGACGAAGCGGCACTGCGCGAGCTGCAGGTGGAGCTGATCGACCGCTTCGGGCTGCTGCCAGAGGCTGCCAAGACGCTATTCGAGGCGGCCCGCATCAAGCTGCGCGCCGCGCCACTGGGGATCACCAAGATCGACCTCGGCCCGGTCAGCGGACGCATGCTGTTCGCCAGCGAGCCCGATATCGACGTACCGGCCCTGATCGAGCTGATCCAGCAGGAGTCACAGCACTTTGCCATGGACGGTCAGGAGAAACTGCGTTTTTCACTGCCCGAGGCGGGGGATTTGACCAGCCGCATCGGCTGGGTTGATAGAATCCTCGACCGCCTCACGCCCAGCAACGAGAAAGCCGCATGAGCAACGACGACGCCCACCGTCCCTTCGCCATCGTCATCAACGGCGAGAAGATCATCGACCACGACCGCAGCAAGCGCCTCACCGGGTTGCAACGACGCTTCCTCGACCAGATGGACCAGAAAATGGATGGCGGCATCCGCCTCGGCGGCGAGCAGATCGACGATCCCGACCCGATGCAACGTGCCCAGTTCGTCGCCAACACGCTGATGACCGCCCTGGACGACGACAACGAGGCGCTGGCCGCGGCCTGCTGCTCCTACCTCGCCCGCCGGCTGCCCAAACTGCAACAGGTTCGCGCCAGGAAGACGGACGATGGCCCGACGATGATCGAACTGGTCTTCGATCGCAGCTACGAACAGGCCTCGATCGAAAAGCCGGTGCAATTCACCAAGAAGCCGACCTGACCCCTCCGACGCTGTTTCATCAAGTAAACAGTTCAACAAATTTTTCAATCCCGTTGCGACGCGTGTCATAATAACCACAATAATGACGTTGCTCGCTCGAGATCTCCGCAGGGCACGGCTCACAATCTTCCATTCGGCTTCCCTGCCGGAGACTCTGTCGGGAACGACAGCAGCCTGCCTTTGTCAGATACATCAGGGCAGACCGCCTGCCGCCTGGCCCCCTTGTCAAAAACGCCAACACATCCGAGGGATGACCATGTTCAAAAAGAAGCTCAGTTCGATTCTCGTCGCCATCGCCCTGCCAACCGCCCTGCCACTCGCCACCCAGGCTGCAGACGGGGACGTGCCCCCGCCGCCACCACCGGCCCTGAACGCGGAGATCCCGCCGCCCCCGCCACCGATGATGACCGCACCGGACCTGGGAGCCATGCAACGCGCCTTCCAGCGCCGCATCGACAGCGCGCGCAGCCTCTACAACGCCCGTCCGCCCTCGGCTTCCATCTCCAACCAGGAAGCGGAGCTGGAGTGGATGAAGCAGAACCACGAACAGCTGCGGGTCCAGCTGCAGGAGATGGTCAAGCAGCAGAGCCAGTTGCTGAAGATGCTCGACGAGCAGGCCGCGCGCCAGAAAGCGGCCGAGGAGCGATTCCAGTCGCTGCGCGGCACCTACGACACCATGCTGCAGGAACGGCGCAAATGGCAGGAGAACACCTTTCGCGCCGACTTCTTCAAACAACAGATCGAAGACCTGAAGGCCCAGATCGAGGCCCAGCGCAAAGAGATCGAGGAAGCTCAGGCCCGCCTCGATCAGGCCAAGGCGGAAGCGGCCAAGGTCCAGGAGATCGAGAGTCAGCTCAACCAGGTGCTGTCCGAACGCGACCAGCTGGCGCAAAACCTCAGCGCCATCGCCGAGACCAGCACCGAGAGCAAGACGATGGCCGAAAAGCTGAGCGCCGAGTTACAGGCCGCACAGCAGCGCATCGCCGAACTGGAGCAGCAACTCGCCGGCGCCACCGAGACATCCGGCCAATACCAGAGCGAGCTGGAGGCACTGAAGGCACAGCTGGCCGAATCCTCATCGCTCGGCGAGCAACTCACCGCCACCACCAGCAAGGTGCAGGCGCTGGAAGCGGCACTGGCCGCGGCCAAAGAGGCCGCCACCCGACAGAACGAGGAGATCGAGGCGCTCAAGGCACAGCTTGCGAAGGCGCAGGAAGACGCCGCTGCGCTGAGTGAAGCCAACACCCGGATGCTGACGCTGGAGAGCTCCTTGCAGGAGGCGAGCGAGAGCGCCTCGGCACAAGCGGCCGAACTCGAAGCGCTGAAGGCACGTAACGCCGAGCTGGAACAGGCGCTGCAACAGGCCCAGGCCAGCGGCCAGGAGGCGAGCGCGATGGCCGAGGAGATGGCCCAACTGAAGCAGCAGCTGGAAGCGGCCCAGGCCAAGACCACCGAACTGGAACAGGCACTGGCCGAAGCACAGGCCAAGAGCGGGGAGACCGACGCGCTCAACGCCCAGATCGCCGAGCTCAAGCAGCAGCTGGAGGCCCGCGACGGCGAGATCGAAGCAATGAAGTCGCAGTTCGCCGGCGAGGAGACCCGTTTCGCCGAGCTGCAAACCGCATTCGATGCGGCCACCGCCAAGATCGCCACCCTCTCCGAGACCGAAGCCCAGGTACAGGCCCTCACCGCCGAGGTGGCCGACCTGAAAGAGCAGATCAAGACGCTCGAAGCGGCCAAGCAGGCATCGGAGGAGGAGTTGGCCAAGCTGAAGACGGCACTCCAGGAGAAGAACGCGGAACTGGAGAAGGTCAAGAAGGCGCTGGCCGACAAGAGCAACGCCCTGGCCAAGTTGGAGAAAGACCTCAAGGGCACGGCGGCCGAGCGCGACAAGCTGCGCCTCAAGACCCAGGACAGCGACAAGGATGGTGTCTCCGATGCCGACGACCAGTGCCCGGACACGCCGGAAGGCATCAAGGTGGACGAGAAGGGCTGCGAGCCCGATGGTGACAACGACGGCCTCCCCGACCGTCTCGACCTCTGCCCCAACACCCCGGAGGGCGGCAAGATCGACGGCATGGGCTGCCAGGCCGATGAGAACATCGCCCTCGAAGGGGTCACCTTCAAGCTTGGCACCGCCGATCTCACCGAGGATTCCAAGAAGATCCTCGATGGCGTGGTCGCCGTGCTCAAGCAGTTCCCGGACCTGAAACTGGAGGTGGCCGGCCACACCGACAATACCGGCTCACGGGCCATCAATATCGCGCTGTCGGAGGCCCGCGCCAAGGCCGTGGCCAACTACCTCATCGACCACGGCATTGCCGCCGATCGGCTCGAGGCCAAGGGCTATGGCCCGGATGAGCCCGTTGCCTCCAACGTGACCCCGGAGGGACGCGCCATCAACCGCCGCGTGGAGTTGCGGCGCAAATAGGCCGAACGACCGGCTCGCCGACGAAAGCCCCGCCCCAGGCGGGGCTTTTCTTTTCTGGCCGGGTACCCTGCCCTGTCGATGGTCCGACGGTCAGCAGAACAACACCCGTACCATTTCACGCACTCGTTCGTGCCGCTGCTCCAGGTGCTCGAACACCTCGACGGCATCTGCCGGCTCGATACCGAGGCGCGCCACACGGGGATCCTCGAGCCGATATTCGAGCTGGTGGTCGAGACAATGCGCCATCGCGGCGGCAAGCCCGGTGACCAGCGCGATCTGCCAATGCGCTCCGGCGTAGTCGGCATCGAGATGGTTTTGCATGGCCGATTCGATCATCGCCGGAAATTCCCAGGCTTGCGCCAGACAACCACCGATCCGGGCATGGTCGGCACCGCAATGCGCCCGCAACACCTCGGCCAATGACAACTCGGGATTCTCATTGGTCTGTTCGAATGCGCCATTGGCCGCCTCGGGCATGTTGTCCGCCAGCCACAGCAGGCCGAGGTTGTGCAGCAGTGCCGCCGTATGGACCGACCCCAGCGTCTCCTCCCCGAACTGGTCCGAGCGCCGCGCCAGCGCAGCCGCCCCCTCGGCCACCAGCAATGCGGTGGACCAGAACCGGTCACTACGGAAGGCGGGGCATTTGCCGGGATCGAAGGGCGCGGCGATGGCCAGCGAAATACTGACACTCTTGACCAACGCCAAGCCCAGTTTGGCGCAAGCCATCTCCAGGCTGGTGATCTCGGCGACCGGCGCTGCCCACGACGAGTTCGCAAGAAACATCAGTCGCGCCGCGACGGTGGGGAATTCAGCGATTTTCTTCGCCAGCTCAGGAAAAGAGATCTCCTCGTCACCGAGCACGGCCAGCAGCTCGGGCACCGCCGCCGGCAATACCGACAACTGTGTTCCCGAATGGATCAGTTCGCACGGCTCTGCTTCGGCGACAGTACGTACAGCGGCATTTTGCATGAGCAATTTCCTTGTCTTCTTTTTTTTCGGGTAATGACACCGCGACCGGCGGCGTCTGCGCCGTGGCCGGCTCAGTGCACGACCTCGCGGTTTTCCATTTTCGGGCGGAAGTCACGCCGGGCCAGTGCTGGAATCTCTTCCGCCGACACCGGCTTGCTGAAAAAATAACCTTGTACCGTGTCGCAGTTGAGCCCGCGCAGATAGATGACGTGCTCCTGGCTCTCCACCCCCTCGACGATGACCTGTAGTCCGAGCGCCTGCCCCATGCCGACGATGGTGGCGATGATGACCGAGTGTTCACGCTTGTCGAGCATGTCGACGACGAACTCCCGATCCACCTTCAGGCAGTCCAGTGGCAGTTTCTTCAGGGAGCTGAGCGACGAGTAACCGGTGCCGAAGTCATCGATGGCGATGCTGACGCCGATCTCCTTGATGCGCTGGAAAATCTCGATGCTGCCATCGCCAATCTGCATGACACCCTCGGTCACTTCCAGCTCGAGCCAGGAAGGCGGGAGGTCGTTTTCGGCCAGCGCGTCCCGGACGCAATCGACCAGCCCCGACGAGCGAAAATGGGAGCCGGAGATATTGACCGACACCGTGATGTCGGGCAGTCCCGCCGCTTTCCATTGCGCAGCCTGCCGACAGGCGGTATGCACCACCCAGTTGCCCAGCTCATTGATCAGTCCGATACGCTCGGCAATTTCAATGAATTCATCCGGCGGCACCATGCCACGATCGGGGTGATGCCAGCGGATCAGCGCCTCGACGCCAGTCATTCTCCCGGTCTGCAACGACACCTGGGGTTGATAGACCAGCGCGAACTGCTGTTTTTCGATCGCTTCCCGCAGGTCGTGCTCCAGCGACAGGCGGCGTTGGGCCGCCTCGGTCAGTTCAGGGGAATAGAGCGCATAGCGATGTTTGCCACCATGCTTGGCCGCATACATCGCCGTATCGGCAGCCCGCAGGATCGCCTCTCGCGACTCTCCATCCCGCGGAAACATGGCAATGCCGACGCTGCCCCGCAAACGAAGGGTCCGCTCACACAACTCCATCGGCTGGCTGATGACCTCGAGGCAACGCGAGGCAATCGTGGCGGCGTCCTCCTCGCTCCGCAGCTGTTCCAGTACCATGCAGAACTCATCACCGCCGAGGCGTGCCACGAGATCACCGGCCCGAACGACACCCGCCAGACGCTTGCCCATTTCGTGCAACACCTGGTCACCGGCATCGTGACCCAGGCTGTCGTTGATGTCCTTGAAACCATCGAGGTCGAGAAACAACACCGCAAACGGCTGACCGCTGCGCCGTGCCCGGACGATCGCCTGATCGAGACACTGCTGCGATTGCGCGCGATTGGCCAGACCGGTCAGCTCGTCGACATAGGCGAGACGCTTGATGTGCTCCTGGGATTTCTTCAGCGCGGTGGTATCGCGCAGCGTGATCATGCAACTGGTGGGCCGCCCCTCCTCCTCGGTGAGGACGAACACGGTGATGTGCGCGCAAAAGCGCTCTCCGTCGGAGCGGACCCCTTCGAACTCACACTCCATCCGGCCACTGTCGAGGATCGGATCACGGGCGCTGCAACCAGGCATCAGCTCGAACACCGATCTGCCCCGGATCTCGTCCATCGGCACACCGATGATCTTCGCAAACGACCGATTGAACGAGAACACCCGCCAATCCTGGTCGGTGGTGCAGATACCGTCGCTGATCTGGTCCAGCAGGGCGCGGGAGCGGATGACGAAACGGCCGAGATACCAGAAAAGGAATCCCCCCACGATGGTGCCGATCACGATCAGCAGAAACAGCAGCCGGGCCGTGGTTTGCTGTACCGGCAAGGCATTGGGGGAAAACAGCGTGGCTTCCACCTGCAAATGGTGCAACGCCATGAAACCGGCCAACAGCTCGAATATGATCAGAACCAGAAAACCGGTCTTCAGTCGCGACCACAGCGGCCACGCGTCCCGCTCCGCCGGGAAGCTGGATATGAGCTCATCCTGTCCTTGCATTGTGACGCCTTGTTGTCCTGTTATTGTTTGGTTGTTGTCATCTCCCCTTGCGGGGATGGGGTCGACGTTCTTTCAGGTGGCTATCGGCCAGGTAGAGGGGGGCTTGAGCGGCAATCGGCCCATTTATTTCGGGGCGTGACAGGCTGCCGGTCACGGGCGCCGCGCGGAACAATCGTTGACAATCGGCAACCCAGGGTACGGTCCGGGGAACCAACACCAACACGCATGGCCCAATGGGTATCGATCCTGATCCTTGGACCGCCATGCTTCTGCCGACACATCGGATGCACGTGGCCACGATGGCGCTGCTGGCCACGGGCCTGCCAGCGAGCCTCTACCCGGTCGTGTTGTCGTGGTGGTGGGGGTTGGTCTGGGCCGAGCTTGCGCTACTGATCGCCGATGGCCTGATGCTGCTGATCCCCCCGATGGAGGCCAGCGATTCACCGCTGCGTATGTGGCACCGTCGGTCGCCCGGCAACGGCTGACGAGGCCGATTCTTCAGCGCCTCACGGACAAATCCCCCGGTGCGGGGAAAGAATGATGATTTCCCGGGCCGCGCTGGGGTACTATCCCCGGCCTGCTCATACGAAACCCCGAATGCACCATGAAACGAGTCACAGTCATTGGGGCAGGCTTTGGTGGCCTGACGGCGGCGCGCAAGCTCCGGCTCAAGGACGAGTCGCTACGGATCACGCTGATTGCGCCCCGCCCCGAGTTCATCTACCTGCCCAGCCTGATCTGGATACCCTCCGGTCGGCGCCAACCCGAGGATGTGACCATCCCGCTGCAACACTTCTTCGACAAGTACG
>Ga0256914_1004620_pt1 | contig 10230 bp, 10 predicted proteins | sample HulkmetaG_FD_191571 | JGI IMG/M metagenome (GOLD analysis project Ga0256914, IMG submission 191571) | Hydrothermal chimney microbial communities from Main Endeavour vent field at the Juan de Fuca Ridge, Pacific Ocean - Hulk | ecosystem: Environmental > Aquatic > Marine > Hydrothermal vents ...
CAATTAATTGTTGATGCAGGAATTGGTAAACCCTCACATGCTACAGAAGCCATGGAATTGGGCTATGACGGTATATTGTTAAATTCTGCTATTGCTTTAGCTCAAGACCCAATTTTAATGGCAAAAGCCTTTAAAAATGCCGTAGAAGCTGGACATTTGGGGTACAAAGCAGGTACAATGCAAAAACGGGAATTTGCCTCTCCTTCTACTCCTACAGTAGGAACTCCTTTTTGGCATCAATTTAGTTAATAAAGTTCAATAAAATTGAACTTTATCTAGCAAAAATGTGAACTTATTTTTCATTAAGAACTAATTAGAATCATTTTTTTATAAAAAATTGTTACAAATCCTCTCAATAAAGTGTTACTAAAGGTTACCCATGTATAATATGGTTACACTTTGAAAAGAAGGGATTTCATTGAACGATACTACATTAATACTGTTGGGTGCAGGTTCTGCCTCTCGTTTTTCTCTGCCTCCTAAAAAACAATGGCTTTGGATTGGACAAAAACCACTTTGGTTAAAAGTGGCAGATGAGTTTCAATCTATTAGTAACTTTGAACGTACCATTATCGTATCATCACAAGATGATATTACAAGTATGTCAAACTTTGCTGACTACTGTTTTGTCTTGGGTGGGAAAAGTAGACAGGAGTCACTTTTTAATGCACTACAACAGGTAAAAACACCTTATGTATTGGTTTCTGATATTGCGAGATGCTGTCTTGATAGGGAAATGATTAAGCGTGTACTTTCAGCAAAAAATAACAGAACATGTGTAGTTCCTACACTTAAAGTGGTCGATACCCTCTATTTTGAGAATACTCCTATAGATAGAGAAGATACAAAAATTATCCAAACCCCTCAAATCTCTTGTACAAATACTTTAAAAGAAGCATTATCAAGAGATATTGAATTTACCGATGACAGTTCAGCAGTGGCATCAATGGGTGGAAAAGTTGTTTTTGTAGAGGGTTCGGTTAAAGCTCATAAACTTACAACTGTTGAAGATTTATCTAAACTCTCTTGCTTAGAAAAACCTTCAAATCGAGCTTTAACTGGATTTGGTATCGACATACACCCTTTTGAAGAGGGAAAACAGATGGTACTTTGTGGAGTAGAAATTGATTCGTCTTTTGGCTTTAAAGCTCATAGTGATGGAGATGTTGCTATTCATGCTCTTATAGATGCCCTACTCGGTGCAGGAGGTCTTGGGGATATTGGGGAATTTTATCCAGATACTTCTGATGAGTATAAAGGTGCAGACTCTAAAGAGCTTTTAACAGATACTGTCAACAGATTAACAGACCTTGGTTATGTCATAGGCAATGTTGATTTAGCCATTATTGCACAGACACCAAGACTATTATCTTATAAAAAGAAGATGCGATTCAAATTGGCATCTCTACTAAACATAACCCCCAACCTTGTCAATATTAAAGCCACTACAGCTGAAAAACTGGGCTGGATTGGACGAAAAGAAGGCGTAGCTGTTCAAGCAGTTGCCACACTATACTACTACGATTGGACAAAACAATGAAAATAACCATAATTGAAAATGAGCTCTATCTGGCTCAGAGCATATCCAGTAAGCTCAGCCTTGCAGGTTATGAAACTGAAGTTTACTCTTCTATTAAGGAAGCTATTGCAACCAGTACAGGAGATGCATACTTACTTTCAACCAATCTTCCTGGACAAAACTTTAACTCTTTGATTACAAAGTATAAAGAGAAAATTATTATATTAATGGTCTCTTATATTAATAATGATACGGTTGCTGCTCCTTTGAAACTTGGTGCAAATGATTATATTGTAAAACCATTTATGATAGAAGAGTTAAAGAGGAAGATTGAACACTATAAAGAGTATCAAACTTTAAAAAAATATAAAAATCTCTACAAAGAGTACAACGAATATCTACTACAAGATATAAAAACAGAGGATGATATAGACAAAATCTCCACACCTCTTATTGTTTTAACAAATTATGTAAAGCTTATTGATAAACTCGCCTTTGAATATGCTAAACTTAAAGATAGAGTTTTAATTTTTGTTCCCTTAAGTTCTAAAGAGTGGAAATCAAAACTAGAAAATGCTAATAAAAAGCATATTCTATACATCTCCGATTTACAAACTTTGAAAAAAGCTGATAGGGAACACCTGTTTACACTGATAGAGGATCGTGAATTTATTATCTCCACTACTTCTGAAATTGAAACACCGTATAAGACTATTGAAATTAATACCGATAATAAACTTTATGACCAAAATGAGATTTTGACCATTGATGATTATGTTAAATTTATTGTTAATAATTTCCAATACCAATACCCTGATACAGAACTCTCTAAAAAACTAGGAATCTCTAGAAAAAGTCTATGGGAAAAAAGGAAAAAATATGGCATCTTCAAGAAAAAATAAACAGCTCTACATAGATGCAGAGGCATTATCTACGCTGGCACTGGTACAAGAGGGATTAATATCTCCAGTGAGTAAATTAATGACAGAAGCTGAAGCTATTGAAGTAAGAGAAAGTAAAATGTATCAAGGTGTTCCTTTTCCTTTTCCTTTTCTTTTAACACCAAAAGGTAAAAAAAATGAAGCTTGTTTAAGTAGTTTAGAAAAGGGTGAAGTAGTTGACCTAATGCATGAAAAAAAGTATGTTGGGAGATTAACCGTTGATGAGACATTTATTGTTGAGACAGACGAACGTCTAAAATGTATTTATGGAACAGCTGATAAGTCGCATCCTGGTGTCAAAAATACTATTAAACGAATTGGAAGAATAGCCGTTTCAGGTGACTATACAGTAGAGTATCCTCTTATATCTGGTACAAAACGAATCGTTAAAGAGAAAATAGAAGAGCAAAATGCTAAAAAAATATCCTCTATGGTATTGTCAGCAAGTCCTCTAAATAGAGCCCATGAACGGATGATTCGTCAAGCAATTGACCATTCTGATTTGGTTGTACTCTTTTTATTAAAACCCTTTAACACAACGGGATTACGTTACGATATTCGTCATACAGCATTGATGACCTTTATTGAAAATTTTCTACCACAAAACAAAGTTATTATTGTTCCTTTAGAGAACTCCTATATCTTTGCTGGATACAACGAGCTTATTTTAGATGCATTAGTGGCTAAAAATTATGGATGTACCCACTTGGTAGTAGGAAACAATCATGCAGGATTGGGTCTTTTTTATGATCAAGATAAATTAAACTCTGTTTTTGATGCATCTAAAGATATTAAAATAGAGATTACAACAGCAGAGCAGTATGTCTATTGTAATAAATGTAGAACATTGGTTAGTACAAGTACTTGTCCTCATGGACAGCACCACCATGTACACTACCATTCTCCATCTATTTTACAACTTATTCATGCAGGAATGATGCCACCATCCATATTGGTTAGACGAGAAGTATCGGCTAGTATTTTAAGTGCTTTATTTCCTGATAGATTTCAACAACTTCAAGAGATGTACGACTCTATTATGCCCAATGATGGATTAATAGAAGAACACAGCGAAGAAGATTTTTACATTAAGCTTATGGGACTCTACCAAACAAGTTCTTTAACTTAAGATTTTTTAAACTCGGAATCGGAAGGCTCTGCCTCCGTTATTCGGGAGTAGACTCTCCGTTTCCATACATCACATTTATATAGGATATATTCTATGACATTAAACAGACTTTTTATAACCTTTGGTGGCTCTGGATTAGCTCCAAAAGCTCCAGGAACAGTTGGTTCTTTTGTGGCTCTAATTGTGGGTGTTGCTCTTATACAAGTTATTCCACTACAAACACTCTTTATGTTAACACTTCTCATTACCATTGTAGGTATCTTTGAAATTAATAAATACGAGAAATTAACTAACAGTCATGATGATAAATCCATTGTTATTGATGAAGTAGCAGGAATGTGGATTACCCTTATGTTTGCAATCGCCTCGGCTAGAACCATGCCTTATGAATATGCTTATGAGATTTCAATTATTCTCTCTTTTGGTGCATTTAGACTATTTGATATTTGGAAACCCTCTATTATTGGAACAATTGACCAAAAAGTAAAAGGTGGATTAGGCGTTATGGGCGACGATATTGTTGCAGGATTTGCAGGTGGAATGCTGACTGTTCTTCTCTTACAAGCGTTAAAATATATTTTATAAAATAGAGCATCATGTAGGGTCGATAAATCGCCCCTACTATTTTAAAAGCTTAATAAAGCTCTCCTGAACAGCCTTTTTATATTCAATCAAACTCTCCTCTTTTAGCTCATTTCCTTTTCTCAATGGAACGTGCAACTCTTCTAACTTTTTACGAAGTTTGGAATCCATTACTTTATCCATAAAAAAGTCCTCTTTATCCAAATGTAAACTATCACGCAGAGCATGTGAACGTTTGGCAATGGTTGAGGCATGATACAAAGCACGTCCCAAAAGAATATATGGGAAGTTTAAATTTTTCATTGGTCCAATAGAGAGTTCTCTCTTTCCAATACTTTGACCTAAAATTTTAAGTTCATACATATTATTAAAACCAAACTTTGCCCCTACACCACCAATTAAACCACCAATCAGAGATGCAGTAAAAAGTGTTGAACCTGCAAAGAGTAAATCAACCCCCACACCTGTTATGGCTCCTGCTGATGCACCCGTTAATATTAACTCTTTTTCACTCAATCCAAAAATAGAAGCACTCTCTTTAGAAAACAAACCAACCTCATCAACCATTAATCCATCTTCTACTTTACTAATGCTTTGATGATTCCAAATGGCTTCGACTACTTTCTTTTGCTTTTTCTCATAATTGATAATTGCTTTACGATAGGCTATCTTTGCTGACTCTTCCTCTTTAGCTGTTGCCTTTTCTCCTTGAATAGTGTGAGTATAGACAAAAGAGATTGTCTTCTGCATATTCTCAACAATTGCATTAACCGTAGAATTTATCTTCTCTTGATGCAAAGTTTCTAAAACATTAATAGCTAATTTAATCGGTTTTGTCCACTCCTCTTTGAGTTGGGACATACTATCAAGAAGAGAAATATGGTCATCAAAAGTAGCAGTGATAGGGTTAAATGTTCGCACCATTCTAAAGTAATGACCTAATGCACTTTTCCACTGTTCACGATAATCTTCTTTGCCTATTAGGTTTAAGATTGCCATCGAGGGCTGACCACACCAACGTAAAATCTCCATCTCGGTTTCATACTCTGCACCATAAGGTTTTGAGGCATCTACCACATAGATAATTCCTGCGCCATTAACAATGGGTTCAAGAAGTTCAATCTCATCTCTAAATTTTGGATTATCTCGATGTTGGGCTATAAATTTACGCACCACCTCTGTTCGCTTGTCTGCCGAAACGGGTTCTTGTTTGTTTAACCAAGCCAACACCCGTCTGGCTCGTTGAAAACCTGGGGTATCAAAAAGTTCATAGATAATCTTTCCATCAACCTTTAATGGAAACCCACGTTTTACTTGTGTTGTCCCTGGCGTGTCCCCTATCTGAATAGAGTCATCCAAAGATAACGAAGAGACAATAGAACTTTTCCCTTTATTTGGATGCCCCACAACTGCAAATTTTGGATAACTATAACTACTTTGCATCAATAACCCATACCTTTTTAGCTTTTAAGCCTTCTATTTTTCGATTCCATATTGAAAACTCTTTTTCTGTACTTCTGTAATTGTTTTCAGGTAAACCAATAGGAAACAACTCAATTTCATCTACTCTAGAATTTTCAATTAACTCTTCTAAAAAATCTACAAAATCCATGGTTGGAGGTTCCCATGATTTAACATACAATAAAACATTCTCTTCTGCTCTATTTGCCACCTCTTCATCCTCTTCAAACGAATTATTTCCCCCTACCGAAGCACTAAATAAAGCATCAATTCGTTTCGTATCATTGACCAATAACATTTCATCTTCTGAAAAATTCCAAGCGATAATACTGTGATACTGTTCGTCTATAACTTCAGAAAGAACGTCCTTTTCAATATCTTGAATACTCTCTTCTTCCCTAGAGTCTTCTTCCTTAGGCTCTTCTTCTATCTTCTCTTCTTTTATCACTTTTAGAGGTTCTACTCTTGATTCCGTTTTAAGTTCTAGTTGTTGAACTTTTGGCTCTTCTTGAACCCTTGTCTCAACCAACGTTTTAACCTGTTTTTTATGCTCTTTTTTAATCTCTAAATGTTTCTCTTTTTTAGGAGCTTTTGTCTCAATAAAAGGGGTTTTAAACTCTTTTACAAGCTTACGCACTCCATACAAATCAAAAAACTCCTCTTGTACTTTTTTTATTAAATATCGAGTAGAGAATATCCAAAGAGTAAAACGTAAAACAACAGCATAAAAAAAAGTATTCATAGCCAAATATTGCCACCATGCCCCTAATCTGTGAGCATTTTCAATCATATTAGTGTTAAGTTTTTCTCCTAAACGATAATGTTGACTCAATTCAACCAACTCAGGAGAAGGCATAAATGAAGGAAATATAAATCGCCAAGGAGTCGCAATAAACTCCAAAAAACCATAAAAGCTTAAAGCTTCAACCTGTAGAGTGGTACTCCAAACAAAGGCGATATCTTGGGTTACAACAATAAAAAGAAGAGCCAATAAGGTTCCAATGGAAAAAATTAAAGAGAAGCGTTGAAGACGTTCTATAAAAAGATATTTTTGTAAAGGTTTAGAGAGAACTTCATCAAAGGAGTCTGTTTCTCTATGAAGTGTAAATTTTGATAAAAGTTTTTCTAGCCAGTGAAAGGGAAAAAGCATCTTAAAAAAATCAGAAATATTCCATTTAGATAAAATTGAGAAGAGTGTAAAAATCATACTTAAAATAGGCAAAAGCGTGGCAAAGAAGAGATAATAGATAATGTTTACAGGTTCATTTCCACTATAACTTAAAAGACCAATCCCCATAAATAAACCTAAGAGAAGAGAGATAAACGAAACAATATTGTTCAAAGAGTTCGAGTATAAAGAGAAGGTATCAGAATAAAATGGTTTAAGCATCTTAAAACGATACTCTTCTAACCATAAAAAAACTAAATTTTTAGAATTTTTATGCTTTAAAGCAAAAAGACGATTCTCTTTATGTGTTCCTTGATAATCTTGAAAAAGTTGCTTAAAATCAAGATAATCTTGAATGGTAATTTTATGATGTTTAGTTTGCATATAAGGCTTTAATTTTTTAAGCTATTATACGCTTTTTGTACTTAATTTTCTTTTTTATCATGTCGTTTATCGTCAGGAAGTTTGCGTAAATCTACTTCATCAAACAACTCTAGCTTGGGAATAGCAATAGCAATCAAGATTACAACCACTCCAAAAATAATAGCCGTCATATCTTCATTACCTTTAAAAAAATCTGTCAAGATGGTTTTACCTGAACTATCTCCCATTAATGGCTTAAAAAAGTCATCATAATAGAGGGTAAAGACCAAACCACCCAACAGACCACCAATTGCACCAATCAAAACATCAATTCGCCCCTCGGCAATCGAAACAGGCCCTGTACCTGGACATTTTCCCAAAATTGCCATAGAGATACCAAAAAGAATTCCCCCAATAATAAGCCCTTGCCAAACAATTGGTTTAATATGGTAGTGGGCTTGACCTGCATCAATCATAAAATAGAGACCAATAGAGGTTAAACCCACCGTTAAAAAGAGCATTTTAGGAATAATAGTATCTTTTAACATAGCAAAACCTGCTATCTTTTCAAACTTATCCACCCGTGTATATTGAATAATTCCTCCAAAGATAACACCAATCAAAAAAACCAAAGCGACAGAACCATGTTCCATATCAATAACCGTCTCTACCATTTTAAATACTCTATCAGTTACAGTTGTATTTACATCATCAACCACAAATATAATATCTGCCATTATTTTCCTTTTGTATTATAAAAAAGCTTACCTGTGATAACAAGTGTCAACATAACCACACCACCAAAAATCATTGCAGACATGGCAAGTTGACTCATACCAGACATAAAGTGACCAGAGGTACATCCACCTGCCAATCTTGCACCAATAATCATAATAAAGCCTGAAAAAAAGCTCCATAAAAGTCGAGAAATTATAGAGTTATTTTTATAGTTTTTCCATGCCGTTGGAATTAATGAAAAACGGAAACTTTTTGTAATAAATACAGAAGTGATAAATCCACCAAAAAGTACCCCCAAGAGCATAACTCCTTCCCACGAACCTGAATATTTAATATGCTCTATATAGCTATATTTTTCAGGGTCTAAATTAAAAATAAGTGCTGCAGCATAAGGAACATATGTTGACGCACCAATCGGTCTATCTGCTCCATAAATTGAGAATGTTAAAAGTAGTAGACCCGACATCAAAATGCCACCTACCCACCACGGTAATCTATTAGCCATAGTTATAACCTTTATAGTTTTTTCAGAAGTATAGCAGAGTAATCTTAATAAGTAAAATTTATTTATTTTATAATTTTAACAATAATTATTTATCTATTTTATCTAAAATACTATCGTCTTATTCCCATGAACAAATACTCTATCGTTTAAGACAAAATTCAAAGCCCGAGAAAGTACTATTTTTTCAACATCTCGCCCTGCACTCTGCATATCTCTCCACTCTAAACGGTGGTTCACAGGAATCACATCTTGGGCAATAATTGGACCTTCATCCAAATCATCTGTCACAAAGTGTGCCGTTGCACCAATAATCTTTACCCCTCGTTTAAAGGCTTGTTTATAAGGGTTTGCCCCAATAAATGCAGGTAAGAATGAGTGGTGTATATTGATAATCTGTCTAGGATACGCCGAAACAAAGGTTGAGGTTAAAATACGCATGTACTTTGCCAAAACAATATAATTAAACTTATGCTTATCTATCAGTTTCATCACTTGCTCTTCATGCTCTTCTCTTGAAATATCTTTGGCAGGAACACAGAAAAATGGAATATCAAAACGACGTACCAAACGCTCTAAAACATCATGATTGGCAATGACTGCTTCTATATCAGCATTCAACTCCCCAGCTTCGTGACGAATCAAAATATCGCCCAAAGCATGCGACTCTTTGGTTGCCAAAATAACAATCTTTTTTCGTTTAGGCACAATAACTTTAAGCCGTGCATTCATAGGAGCAATCTCTTTCAATGCACTCTCTAACTCAAGCACATCAAAAGAGCCTGTAACCACCGTTCTCATAAAAAATTTATTTTGCTCTTTATCCACAAATTCACGGTTAGAGTCAATGTTCAAATCTCTATCATAAAAGACTTTAGAAATCTTATAAACCAACCCTTTGGCATCTTCACAATCTATTAATACTCTTGCTCTCTGTTCCATTTCTATCCCATATCTAATTAATGGTGGAATTATAGCAAATTAAATATAGAGACATCGAATGGAAGTGACTTATTCATCTATCTAACTAAAAAAGTTTACTTCAAAATAAACATAAAGATACTATAATCCAAAGATATAAATAAATAAGGATAAACCGATGAAAAAAACACTTTTTTCTTTAATAACACTTGCTTCTCTTTTAACTGCTGAGGGGGGCTGTCTTTTGGTGCAGTCAAATGATATGAATGTAACATGGAAAGCCTATAAAACCTTGGCAAAGCTTGGTGTGGGTGGTCAATTTACAGGGGTTTCGTATACACCTAATGAAAAAGAAGGAAAAAACTTTAGTTCTCTGCTTGTAGGTTCTAAGGTTTCAATTGATGTAAGTAAAATAGATACCAAAAATGAAGGACGAGACAAAACTTTAGTAGAAAATTTCTTTGGAAAGCTCAAAGGAAAAACGATTGATGGCGTTATTGTTGGTATGAAAGCCGATGCAAAAGTAAAGGGAAAACGTGTCTATCATGGTTCTATTGATGTGAATATTACAATGAATGGTCAAACAATAAAAATTCCAATGCGATATAACTATAAAAAAGAAATTTTTAGAGCAGAAGGGACTATAGACCTTTTTGATTTCTCGGCAAATGATGCATTAAAAAGTATTAATAAAAGCTGTTTTGATTTGCATAAAGGGAAAACATGGAATGATGTCTCTATAGCATTTAGTACATCTATAAAAGCAACACTTTGTAATACAAAAGTGAAATAAAAATAGAAATAGAAAATCATGAGCAATAATGCTCATGATAATAGGATTAGTTACGCACCTATATGAAGTACCATAAATTGGAAATACCAAATGGCTACAGAAACGATATAACC
>Ga0256914_1004621_pt1 | contig 10228 bp, 10 predicted proteins | sample HulkmetaG_FD_191571 | JGI IMG/M metagenome (GOLD analysis project Ga0256914, IMG submission 191571) | Hydrothermal chimney microbial communities from Main Endeavour vent field at the Juan de Fuca Ridge, Pacific Ocean - Hulk | ecosystem: Environmental > Aquatic > Marine > Hydrothermal vents ...
TCTTCCTCTCTTTTTCTCTCTCCCTCTTCTAAAAACTTTTCTGCATCTTCCATATTTTTAAATAATTTTACAATAAATCCATCCTCCTCATAGAGTTCAAGATATCTATCTGTATTATTTTTATAAGTTAAAAATATCTTTTCATCATCATCAGAGACAGAAAATCCATTTTTTTCAAAAATAAGCTTTTGTACTCCATCATCAGATTCAGCTTCAGAAGCATCATCATTTACAGATATCTTTTCAATATATAATTCACACTCTTCGCGTCCATCTTCTGATCTTTTACACTCATCAGATTCAGAAACTGTATAAAATATATTTCCAGCAATTATCTTTTTTAGATCAATATCATTATCTTTATATTTTGCCTCTTGTGCCTCTTTCTCTCTCTTTATATCTTCTCTATACTCAAGAATTTTTTCATAAAGCTTTTGTAATACAACATCATCACTATTTTTTAGTCTCTCTGCTGCTTTTAGATTAAAAAGCGTACCTGGACGAAACTTATCTTTATAAACCTTTCTTATTTTTTCAATAAGTTCAGGAGTTGGTCTAATACCAAGTTCTCTTAAATCCTGTTCTATATGCTCATTAATCCAATCAAACTTTTTGTCAAATCTCTTATCATCCTCTACAAAAACAATTCCTTTAATAAAATCAGGATTATCAGATTTTACACCCTCTCTAATATCTTCAAATGAATCTCTCGTAATAGTAGCAATTCTCTCCAACTGATTATCATCAACCTCTATTTGATCAAAAGATGTATCAAGATTTTGAGAGACAGCATCTGCAACACGCAACATCTGCTCATGATCTTGACCTTTAAACATCTCTTTAAACTCTTCTTGCCTTACAGCCTCTTCAAAAAGTTTATCTACACCTCTTACTCCATCTGCTTGAGCAAGTATTTCATAAATTTTATCTATTTTTTCATCTTGCTGAGCACCTTCAACACCTGCAACAACCATAAGTGCTTCGATAGATTTTTGTAATTTTAATGATTGTCTAATAAGCCTATCATCATTATGATCTTTTTGAAAAGCAATAGGATCAGCACCTATATCTCCAACTTCAATATCTAAAATATCTGCAACTTTAGATTTAGATTGTTCTATTTTTTCTCTTATTTGCTCTTTTGTAAGTTTTTGATCACCTATATCTCTTTTTAAAGTTTTAGCTACAAGTGTTGTAATTGGTGAAACATTCAAAATTTCTCCACCATCATTTGGAGCAAATAGTTTACCTCTAAAATCTTTACCAGTATCTACATCTACACCACCAAAAACAAGTAAAAGTGCTTCATCAAAATTTGGATTATCTCTATGTTCTTGTGAAACTGCCAATGCAAATGATCCATCTTCAAGTGTTGTAGTCATAGGCTCACTATTTGCCTGACAATAACCATCTTGATTTAAATCTAAACATACAACAGCATTTTGCAAATAACCATCAACTGCTTTTCCATTAATAGCTATCTGTATCTGTTTTTCAACTTCAGCTTTAATATCTTGTTTAATCTCTTCAACTGCACTATCAACACTACTACAACCTGTAATTAGTGAACTCACTATTGTTGATAAAACAACACCTTTTAATAAGAAGTTTCTTTTCATGGGGGAGGTCTCCTTCGCCTGTAATATCTTTATAAAATTAAATAGCATAAAAAATTTACTATTTTAGATACTCATAAATAAAATCGACATAATAGAAAAGTTCTTTAACTATTTTTTACTTTTTATTTCTATATAAATACAAGCTCAAAAAGATACAATACTAATCAAGCACTTATACCAATCCCCACTAAGGAGTACGAAATGTATTTAGAGATAGTTAAAAAAATTGAACCAAATATAGATATGGAAGAGGCAGAAGTTAAGCTTCATATAAAAAGAAGATTAACAAAAAAAGAGATGATTGTATTGGAAAATGATTATCAAAATATAGATGAAGTAGTAACACTAACAAATCTATCAATAGATTTAGATAGATTAGGCTCTCTTAGAAAATCAGCTATAAGAAAAATTAAACAGAAAGTAGTTGTAGATATAGCACATGCTCAAAAAGAGAATGTACTATAAACTATTACATTTTATATTTAGCTTTAATTCCCATTAAAGATAAACCAACTCTAATAGATAAGGCACTCATAGCCATTACCTTTAAGAGCATATCTTCATTTTCACTTCCAACAACTTTATGTTTATTATAAAATTGGTGGAGCTGAGATGCCAAAGTTTTTAAATACTCTGGCAGTTTTTGAAGTTGTCTTGTATTAAAAGCATCTTCCAAAACTTCAGGCAATAAAAGGGAGAAAAAGAGAAGATTTTTTGCATCTTCATCAAGATTCTCCAACTTAACAGATAGTAAATCTTCTGCACTCTTACCACTCTTTTTCATTACTTGATTTATTCTCGCATGGGCGTACTGAATATAAAAAACAGGATTTGAGCTATCCTCTTGTTTAAACATATCAATATCAAACTCAAGATGAGTGTCACTCTTTTTGCTCAAAAAGATATAACGAAGAGCATCACTTCCAATCTCATCTACAACATCACTCATAAGAATAAAATTACCAGCTCTTTTACTCATTTTATAAGGTTCACCACCTTTAAGTAGAGATACCATTTGAGCCAACAAGACCTCTAATTCAGGTTTATCATATCCCAAAAATCTAATTGCCGCTTTGACCCTAGCAATATACCCATGATGATCTGCACCCCAAATATTTATATAATGATCAAATCCACGACTATATTTATCATCATGATAGATAATATCACCTGCTAGATAAGTAGGACGAGAGTCATCTCTTACAACCACTCTATCCTTTTCATCACCCTTTTGACTCGATTTTAACCAAAATTTACCATCTTTTTCATAAATAGCTCCATGAGATTTTAGCTTTTCAAAGCTTCTATCCCATCTCTCAAATAGAGCTTTTTCACTTACAAAATTGTTAAATTTAATATTAGCATCTGCCAAATTTTGGACAATAAGAGAGAGCATTTTCTCTTTTCCCCAAGAAGATAGTTTATCAATATTTTTTCGATCTTCAAAAATCTTTGAGCTAAACTCATCTTTTGCTTCATCTGCCAAATCAAAGATATACTCTCCACGATAAAATTCATCAGGCCACTCTACTTCAACATCCAAAAATTTATCACGACCAGCTAAAAAAATAGATAATCCCAAAAGATCTATCTGATTTCCAGCATCATTTACATAATATTCACTCTGAATATTATAACCCAAATGAGTACCAATACGATAGAGTGAATCACCAAATACAGCACCTCTAGCATGACCAATATGCAAAGGTCCTGTAGGGTTTGCACTCACATACTCTAGTAAAATAGATTCGTTATTTTTCTCTTTGGCAAATGACTTTTCATCTCTTAGAGCCTCTGTTGCAACACTATCCAAAAATTGGTCACTTATTTTAAAGTTCACAAATCCCTTAACAGGAGCAACACTCTCAAATATATCTTCACACTCAAATTTTTTACAAATTTCATCAGCAATAATCATTGGAGATTTTTTTAATATTTTAGCAAGTGAAAAAGCAACGGGGGTAGCATAATGTCCAAAGGAGAGATCCTTTGGCTTTTCTAAAACAAAATCTTGTTCTAACTGTTTTGATATAGTATCAACAACTTTTTTTTTCAAATCAATAGCCCTCTACGCCTTTTGAGAATCTGATTTTTTCTCAGTCGTAGTTACAACGCTATCCTCTTTTTTCTCTATTTTATCATCTGTAGATGCAATGTTTTCATCTTCATCTTTAACTGCTTTTTTGAAATTTTTAATTCCATTTCCAAGACCTTTTGCAAGTTCTGGTATCTTTTTTCCTCCAAAAAGAAGTAAAATTACTAACGCAATGACTAAAAGTTCTATTCCACTTGGCATACCCATGTATAGGCTCCTTAAATTATAATAATATTTTAGTGAGTATTATACCATTTATTTATAAAAGTGCTAGTAGTGGTTTTGTCGATCTTAAGCCTTGCCGTATCAACAATAGAAAAAAACTTTTTGAGGCTTTCATCAAATTGATCATTAATAAGAAGAAAATCATAAGATCCAATTCTCTGCATTTCACTCTGAGAATTACGAAGTCTTGTCTCAATAACTTCTAATGAATCTGTATTTCTATTAATTAATCTCTCTTTTAAAATCTGTGCAGTTGGCGTAGTAATAAAAACTGAAGTAATAACATCAGCAAACTTCTCTTTAACTATATCATGACCTTGAACATCAATATCAAAGATAACTAATTTACCCTCTTCTAATGCTTCCATTACAGGCTTTAAAGATGTACCATAATAGTTATCATGAACCTTCGCCCACTCCAAAAATAGTTCATTTTCAATATCTTTTTCAAACTCTTCTTTAGAGATATAGTAGTAGTTTACTCCCTCTTTTTCACCATCTCTAATATCTCTTGTTGTTGTGGATATAGAGAAGTAGATATCTTTTTTATCTTTAAGCAACTCATAAACAAGAGAACTCTTACCACAACCACTAGGACCAGATATAACTAAAATAGAACCTTTTTTCATAATACTAAGAGTCAGCCTCTTCATTTTTTGGTGAAAAAGATAGAGATACATTAATATCCATACCCTCTAATGCTTTTTGTAATAACTCAGGAGTAATAGAATCAGCTACAGCCTTTTGAATCATCTCTTCTAGATCAGTAGGTTCAACAACTCTCTCTTCTCCCTCTGTAGAGATCTCTTCACTAATAATCTCCTCTTTTGGAGTAGATATATCTTCCAAAATCTCAGACTCCTCCTCCAAGGCTTGAACAATCTCTTCTTCATCCAAATCATCAAATTCATCAGCAAGATAATCACTCTCTTTTTCAATATCTTCTATACCATCTAACTCATCAATTGCACTATCTATATCATCCACTTTATCATTACTCAAAGCATCTGCAACTACTGCACCTGCCCCAGCAACAGAGGCAGCAGCAACTATATTCTCTACAGCAGAGGGCTCTTCTTTCTCTTCCTCTTTCGGTGTTGGAGACTCTTTAATCTCCTCTTCTACTAACTCTTCTTTCTTATCTAAATCAATCAACTCATCAGGAGTCTCTAATGACTCTTTAGAATCCCCCTCTTGAGTAATAGAGTCTAATGAAGCATCTATTTCATCTTCTATCTCTTCAAGAACACTCTCACTTTTTACTTCAATATCATCTATTGAATCATCAATTTTTAGATCCTCCAAACTCAAATCTTCTATTGGCTCTTCATCACTCATATTATCAATTTCACTAACCATATCTGAGAGTTCAATCTTTTCATCTTCACCGCTGATAGTGTTTGCAATGCCTGTACTTAATGTAGTTTGAGGTATTTCAAGTTCATCTAAAGGTTTATCTTCTTCTAGCTCAGGTATCTCTTCTATTTTTTCATCAAGAGGAGATAACTCTTCTAATTCATCTAATTTAAGTTCTTCCTCTTTTGTCTCTTCTTCTTCTTCATCAAAAGAGTCTACAACCTTAAAATTTTCATCAATCAAAGAGACAAAATCTGTTGGTAAAAAAGGCTTCTCAATTGCAATATCAAATTCACTAGGAATATCACCATTTTTACTACCAATAAAACCTAACTTATCATAAGTAATCGCACCCATCAAATTTTTTAAACTAGACGAGTTATATTTATGGCTATCCACAAAAACAACATTATAAGCACTTCCTGATGGATTATAATCCGAGATCTCTTCTAAGTCATAGTTATGTTTTTTTGAACTAAGTTGCAGTAATCTCGAAACAATTTTATTATCATTAATAAGTAATATAGAAGGCATAACTCAACTCCATTTTTAATATTTTTTAAATTTTCACACTAGATAATAGTACAAAATACTATATAGTTTGCTATAATTATATAATTATTTCCCTTTATTAAGAAGGCTTACTTTGTTAAAAAAAGAGTTACATTTCATAAAAGTTTTAGTAATATTATTTACCTTTTCTCTTCCGCTATTAGCACTTAATAAAGAGAGTTTTTTTCTTTTACCAAAGGAAAAAGATTACGCTCTTAGTGAAATAATAAGACATATCGACCTAGCACAAAAAAACATTAATATAGCTATATACTCATTCACCAATAAAACTATTGCAAAAAAACTAAAAAATGCAGCAGCAAGGGGTGTAAACATAGAGATTATTTTTGATGATAAATCAACAAGAAAAAAGGGCAATAGAAGTAAGCTACATTATCTAGCCAAATATAAAAATATAAAAACTTATAGATTAAAAGGAAAACTCTCAAAAAATAGAAAATATAGTGGCATCATGCATATGAAAGTAGCCATTATAGATAATAAATATACTATTTCTGGCTCTGCAAACTGGTCTAACTCAGCATTCTCCATAAACTATGAAGTATTATCTATCAGAAAAAACTATGCCATTGCCAAAAAATTTAACAAATATTTTCAAGAACTAAAAAAAAGAGCTACACTTTTCAAATAGAAAAAGTATAAAAGATAACAAATCTTTCGATATACTAAAATTAAGTAAGCACAAAGGAAAATTGTATGGCAAAACCAACTAAAGAGCAAAGAAGAGAATCTATTATGCTTGGTGCTTTAAAGCTTTTTTCTGTGGATGGATTTTATACTACAACCATCCCAGATATTGCCAAAGCTCTTAATATGAGTGTCGGTAATATGTATAATTACTTTAAATCTAAAGATATTTTAGCCAAAGAGATAATTAAATATATATCTGCATACTTAGGAAAAGAGCTTCGAAAAATAAATGATAAAGATATCACTTCAAAAGAGAAAATTCATGCTTTTGTCAAAACATATTTTACTATTGCACAAACAGAGCCTGAAATGATAGAGTATTTTTTAAGGGTTTATCTATCTAATCGTGAAGTTTTTAAAGATGGTTGTGAGGGTATGATTTGTGTGAGTGATTTTGTAACTGAAATTATGATATTTTTTGAAGAGGGAGTGGAGAAAAAAGAGCTTAGAGATCAAGATTTTTTCTCTGCTTTTGGACTATTTATGGGCTATCTTGGTGGAATGGTTTTTCTTTATGGAGAAAAAATTCTTCCTCAAGAACTTGAAAACTATATTGATGATATAGCAAATAATATCTACCAAGCTTTAAAAGCAGATGAAAACTAAACTTTTATGGATTCAAGGAATTGCTTGTAACGGAAATGCTCACTCATTTTTAAATTATACATATTTAGAGAAGTTTTTAGATGATTTTGAATTTATAAATCACCCTATTTTAGATTGTAGATTTTCACTCCAAGAGGTTATAGAGAGTTTTAGAGAGTGTGATATTTTACTTATTGAGGGTTCTATTTCAGATGAATTTTTACGCTCAAACAAAAAAATAACCCAAATAATTAATATCTACGCTCCACATGTCAAAAAAATAGTCACGGTTGGTACCTGTTCTACTTTTGGTGGTATTTTTAAAGATTCTCCTTATGATAATAGTCATGGATTAATTTTTAATCAAGAGAAACAAAAAGAGTTTGAATTTAAACAGAAAGTTATAAGTATTTCAGGCTGTCCAATTCACCCCGAAGTTTTGGCAAATACTCTTTATTCTATTAAAGAAGGTATAGATCTTCAACTAGATATTTTTCATAGACCAAAAATATTTTTCAGCTATACTATTCACAATGGTTGCACTAGAAATGAGTATTTTGAATATAAAATTGATGAACATACCTTTGGGAAAAAAGAGGGCTGTATGTTTTATGACCATGGCTGTCAAGCACCATTTACTCATGGAAGTTGCAATAAAATATTATGGAATGAAGTAAACTCAAAAACAAGAGTAGGTCAACCTTGTATGGGCTGTACAGAGCCAACTTTTCCAAAGCAAAATTTATTTACAACAAAAAAAAATATGGGAATTCCACACTCTCTACCATTAGGCGTCCCAAAAAGAGCATATTTAACTCTTAGTGGAGTTACAAAGGCATTTAAAATAGATAGGCTTGAAAAAGATCTCTTTGATGAATAAATCAATAAAGAGTTTTCAAAAAATTAAATGCTTCAATAAACTCTCTTTTAAAAAGCATCATCATAGAACCAAGTACCATTGTAATTACAGCTGTTGATAATGCAATTTTAATAGGAAAACCAACAACCAAGAGGTTAAATTGTGGCATTGTTTTCATAAGCATTCCAAAAATAGTATCTGCCAAAAAAGAGATAGCAATGATAGGAAAAGATAAAGTAAAGCCCAGAATAAACATATTTCTAAATCCATCACTCAAATATTCCCACATGAACTCTTGAGGCACAAAAACACCCATAGCCATATTTCCGACACTCTCACTCAAAAATAGAAGTATCATATGATGCCCATCAAATGCCAACAAAATTAATAGAGCCAACATAGTTAGTGCTTTACTAATAATTGGTGTATTTGCTTTTGTAGTAGGATCAACTGCTGTTGCCATAGAAAATCCCATAATCATAGCAATCTGCATACCTGCCATAGCTAGGGCCGCAAAAACCATATCTAAGACAAGTCCACCAATCAATCCAAAAGCAAATTCACCAAGAACCATCATGGTTAAATCTCCAATATGGGAGGGGACAACTTCTAAATAAGCATGAGGAAAAAGTAAAATAGCTAGATAGAGACTAAAGGCAACTTTAATAGAGACAGGAATAGAACTATGATTAAAAAATGGGAAAAATGCTAATACCCCACCAATACGAGAAAATAGTAAAAAAAATAGAATTACATTTTGATCTTTTAAAATTTCAGCAACAATCACAAGATAATTGGTCTTAGCCTCTTATTTTCTAACCTATAAATATTTTCACAAGAGGCAGCAACATCCTCATCATGGGTAACTATAAATAGTCCTGCATTATGATCTCGAACATATCTATGCATTACATCCATTACCTCATGAGCTGTCTGTTTATCCAAATTTCCCGTAAGTTCATCTGCAAAAATAAGTTTTGGCTTCTTCATCAAAACTCTAGCAATAGATACTCTTTGTTGCTGTCCACCTGAAAGATCACCTATATTTTGATCTAGTGTTTCATCAATATTAAGATCTTTGAGTAGTTGAATATCTAGTGAATTCCCCGAAAGAATAGAAGATATTTCCAAATTTTCTCGAACACTAAAGCCTTTAAAAAGGTAGTGTGATTGAAAAATAATACCCATATCTTTTCTTCTAACCTCTAATAACTCTTCATCAGAAAGAGTATATAGATAGTTCTGATTATATATAACACGCCCCTCTTGTGGCTCTAAAAGAGTTGCCAAAATATGAAGTAGAGTAGATTTACCACTTCCACTAACACCAACAATGGCAATTGATTCACGCTCCTTTATAGAGAGAGTAATATCATCAAAAAGTTTATAATCAAAAGAGTGAGAAAGGTTTGAACCCACAAGAAGAGTATTGCGAGTTTTATAAAAAGAGGGAGTGGAAGCCTGTTTGCTCTTTATATCCATACTCTCCCCCCCTTTTAATTTTAATTATTTTAGTTGAGCAGCTACCTCTGCAGCAAAATCATCCTCTTTTTTCTCTAGACCTTCACCTAGATCATAACGAATATACTCTACAAGCTTAATTGTACCACCAAGTTCTTTTGCTTTGTCTTGAATTACTTGTTCAACACTCTTTTTATCGTCCATAACAAAGAATTGACTCAAAAGTGCTAATTGTTGATCTAATTGTGTGTTATCAGCAACAAATCTTTCCATTTGACCAGGAACAATTCTATCCCAAATTTTTTCTGGTTTACCTTGCTCTTTAAGATCTGATTCAATTTTTGCTTTTGCATTAGCCATTACTTCATCAGTAAGTTGTAGCATACTTACAAACTGAGGAATTTTTTTCTCATGTTTACCAAGTCTTCTTAACTCTTCATTACCTTTTTCAATATCAGCTTTGATTGCAATATTCTCTTTTTCAATAAAATCAGGATCTAAATCTTTGTAACTTAATACTGTTGGTTTCATTGCAGAAGCATGCATTGCTAAATTTTTAAGAAGATCTCTAGCTCCCTTCGCTGTAGCAGCACTATCACAAGCTGCACCAAGAATTACACCAACTCTACCATTTGAGTGTTCATAACCATTAACAACACCATTTTCACCAGCTTCAATAGTAGCAAATCTTCTTACAACTACATTTTCGCCAATTTTTGAAACTTCAATTCCAAAATACTCTTCAAATCCGATACCATCAACTTC
>Ga0256914_1004622_pt1 | contig 10225 bp, 9 predicted proteins | sample HulkmetaG_FD_191571 | JGI IMG/M metagenome (GOLD analysis project Ga0256914, IMG submission 191571) | Hydrothermal chimney microbial communities from Main Endeavour vent field at the Juan de Fuca Ridge, Pacific Ocean - Hulk | ecosystem: Environmental > Aquatic > Marine > Hydrothermal vents ...
ATGTTTACTACGCCGGTTCTTTCGGAATACAGTCCTCCAAGAGATGCCAGAACGAGAGGTGTTGCTGCGACTATGGTTTGGTTCAGAAGCGTATAGTTAAGTATCTCCAGCACTTTTTACCCCTCCTTTCTTCTTTGTGAGGAGGTAAGTTATCATTCTGTCCAGTGCTACGAACATGATTACGACGCCTTGTATAATGTTTACCACATCCTTTGGTACATGGGCAAATAGCTGCAATTGGAGGTTTGACGCTTGAAGTGCGGCAAACAAGAACGCTGCAGGTATTACGCCGTAAGGGTTATTTCTCCCGAGGAGTGCTACTGCTATCCCTGTGAATGCCATCTCCACGGGAAAATCGTTTGATACAAAATGCATCTCTCCGAGCGTAAAGCACGCTCCAGCAAGCCCCGCTGCAATCCCTCCAAGTGCCATTGCAGTAATGATGTTTTTGTTCACGCTTATTCCAGAGTATTCAGCAGCTCTGGGATTGTAACCTACTGCCTTTATTTCAAATCCGATCTTTGTGCTTTCAAGGAGCCAGTAGTAGATCCCACACAGCACCACGGCTATTACTATACTTATACTTACGGGTTTTATTGGGTAATCCCACAATATAGGGAAGAATGCGCTTTTGTGTATGACCACCGTCCTTGCGGTTCCCATTACGCCGTTTAAAGGGCCATTTGATACTAAGTATCTCACGAAGTATATGGATATGTAGTTCATCATGATGGTGTTTATGACTTCGTGAACCCCAAATCGTGCCTTTAGGTAGCCTGGTAAGATGCCCCACATCATCCCGAATAATGCACCGAGCCCAACTGCAAGTATTATTTCTACAATAGAAGGCAGGTTCAGATACAGTCCTACGAGGACGGCTCCTATAGCTCCCATATACATCTGTCCGGCTCCACCTATGTTGAACAATCCTGCTCTAAAGGGCAATGCAACAGCGAGTCCCGTGAATATCAGTGGGACGGCGTTATTTATGGTACTTGCAAGCCCCATCTGGGTACCGAACGAGCCCATGTATATTGCTTTGAATGTGTTTGCGATGTTTCCCCCTGAAATTAGGGCGAATACCATACCTACCATCAAAGCTACGCTCACCGCTATAATGGAGGATATGACTCCTGCAAGCCTTCCTTTACCGAACATCTGTGTATGCCCTTCCCCGCATCATTAGGTTTCCTATCAGTGATATGTCGAAACCCTGCTTTGAATCGAAGCTTCCAACGATTTCTCCGTTGAACATCACGAGCAATCTATCGCTTAACGAAAGCACTTCTTCTAATTCCATTGATATGAGAAGTATAGCTTTTCCTTCTTCTCGTGCTTTTAGCAAATACCTGTATACATACTCTATTGCTCCTATGTCTAATCCTCTGGTCGGTTGTGATGCTATAAGGAACTTTGGGTGATAGTCAAACTCCCTTGCTACTATTATTTTTTGTTGATTTCCACCTGAGAAGAATTTTGCTTGGAGTGAAGGTTCCGGTGGCCTTATGTCAAACGCTTCTGCAAGCTCCTTACCTTTTTTCAGCATGTAGGACTTGTCCATTGTAATTCCTTTGGAGAACGGCTTTCTGTCGTGTCTGCCCATGGTTATGTTCTCTGCCATTGTGTATTCCATTACCAGTCCCATACCTTTTCTGTCTTCTGGTATGTGGGCAACACCGGATAGTCTTACCTCTTTTGGCGTACAGTTTGCCATCTCGATGCCGTCTATCGTTATGCTTCCTCTTTCTATTTTCCTCATACCACTTAAGGCTTCTACCAACTCTGTTTGACCGTTGCCTGCCACCCCTGCTATGCCAACGATTTCGCCTTCGTATATGTCAAAGGTAACACCTCTAACTATGTCTATGTCTTTTACTTCGTCTCTTACCCAAATGTCTTTTACTTCTACTACTTTTCTCCCTCTGCTGCGTGGAGGTTTTTCTACCTTCAAAAGCACTTTTCTTCCAACCATCATCTCTGCAAGCTCTTCAGGTGAGGTTTCCCTGGTTAATCTCTTTCCTACAACCTTTCCTTCTTTCATTACCGTGACCCTGTCTGATACAGCTATAACTTCTTGTAACTTGTGAGTTATGAGGATGATAGTCTTCCCGGCTTTCTTTAAGTTCTTTAATATGGAGAATAGCTCCTCTACCTCTTGCGGCGTTAAGACTGCTGTTGGTTCATCAAGTATTAGAATCTTTGCACCTCTGTAGAGGATCTTGAGTATTTCTATCTTTTGCTGTATGCCGACGGGTAGTGTGCCTGTTTCGATATCCAGATCTATGTTAAAGCCCATTTCCTGCATGAGCTTACTTACATCTTTTTTTGCCTTTTTTTCATCTATGAAAAACCCCTTCCGTGGCTCAGAACCGAGTATTATGTTTTCTATTACCTTTAGGGGTGGTATCAACATGAATTCCTGGTGCACCATACCGATCCCGAGGGATATTGCTTTGTGAGGGGTCATTTCTTCAATTTCTCTTCCAAATATCTTTATAACTCCACTGTCTTTGGGATAGTATCCGTAAAGGACTTTCATCAATGTGGACTTTCCTGCTCCGTTTTCTCCCACAATGGAGTGGATCTCCCCTTCCTCTATCTCTACATCTACACTGTCGTTTGCAACGACACGCTCAAACCTCTTCGTTATACCCTTTAGCTCTACTGCGTACAAAGAGATTGTCCTCCTTCAAATTAGGAGAGGGAAGACCCCTCTCCTGTAGCAATTTTACTTCATTGATGCAGGTACCTGCCAGTTCTTTGCAAATTCTACATCATTTTTCACGAATGGTGGGAAGTCCAGTGCTTTTGCGTTCTTTTTCATCAGGGATTCTGCTTTTTTCAGCATGTCCAATGCCTTTTTGGGAACAAACTGCTTCGTGTACTTCATGTCTGTAATACCACTTGCTCCCTCTGTATATCCGACTACGTGAACTCCTCCTTTGAGCTTGCCCTCATACGCCTCTTTTATGGCTTCGAACACTACATTTGGTATTACCTTTAACGCACTCGTCAACACCTCACCTGGCACGACCCAATCCTGATTCATATCCACGCCTATAGCGAAGTATTTCGGTCTCTTCCCTGCTTTTGCATCCTCTGGAGTAATACCAGCCTTTTTGTTCATTGCCTTTACTGCTTCAAATATGCCTGTTCCAGTATTGCCTGCCACATTGAATACGATGTCTGCACCCTGTCCAAACATTGCCATTGTTAGCTCTTTACCCTTTGCAGGGTCGTTGAATTCACCAGCGGTTTTCACAATTACGCTTACATGGTCGCCTGTTGCTGCGTTCCATGTCTTTACACCGCACCTGAATCCTGCAGTGTATGCTACTACTGGAGGTATTGCCATCCCTTGCAGGACACCAAGCTTCTTTGTCTTGGTTACAGCGGATGCCACTATACCTGCAAGGTATGCACTCTGCCCTGCCTTGAAAAGATAGGTGGCAAGATTTGGTATTCCCTTCACGGGAAAGTCAATTAGTATGAACTTTGTGTGCGGAAACAAGGGCGCAACCTTCTTTGTTGCATCTGCCATCAGAAATCCCAGTGCAACTACTACATTTGCGCTCTGGGCTGCCAGGGACAGGTTAGTGATGTAGTCTGTTTGTTGCATACTTTGAATGAACTTACCCTTTATTCCGAGTTTTTTAACTGCCATCTGTACTCCCAGCCACCCTGCATCGTTAAAGCTTTTATCCCCCAGTCCTCCAACATCTGTTACGATTATTACTGAGAAATTTTTCTTTGCTACTGCTGTTCCGCCAAGTACGACTGTAAACAGCATCAACGAAATTACCAGTATCCCTACAAAGCCCTTCCTCATCAATACCCCACCTCCTAATTTGATTTTGGTCTATGTGTAATTATAGCACAATCTTTTTTTTGATAGTAGGGGCTGCTGAGTTAAGGTTGGATCTTTTAACTCAGCGTAGTTGTAACTCACAAATGAGGGGCTTCCCCTAATTTGACGATACAAGTCTTTACTGAGAGGTAGAGGTCTGGCAGTGTGTTTTACCATGTATTGCTTATCTCTTTTGCACATATTGTTCCGGATATAGCGACGGCTTCAATACCTCCACCCGGGAATGTAGAGGCGCTGGCGAGGTAGAGGCCTTTTATTGGTGTTTTGAAGTAGGGTCTTTTGACGCTGATTGATTGGTCGAAGGAATATATTGCCCCTTCAGGCATAGATGTGAAGGCTTCGAATGTCTTTGGTGTTGCGGCATCTTGAAAGACTATGCGACTTTTTAGGTTAGGTATGAGCCTTTCAGCTTTTTCTATAAGAAGATTTGTGGTTGTTCGCTTCTTTTCCATGTACTCTTTTGTACCTCTCTCTGGAAAGGAGTGGTAGTTGGCACCTGTGAGGATTGTTATGCTTGCTTTTCCTTTGGGAGCCAACAGTGGATCTGCATTTGAGTTTATCACTATGCTTAAGCCATTATCTATGTCTTCGATGATGTTGGGGTACTCTGTTAGCTCGCCCTCAATACCCAAGAACACCATAAAGACGGAGGGAGACATGGGTAGATTTTCTATGTAACTTACGAAATTTTCTTCTAAGTGTTCTTTACCTACGAGTTTTAGGAATGTGGTCTTTGCGTTGGCATTGGCTACAACGATAGGGCTGAAGTATTTGTTCCCCTTGCTTTCTACCCCTTTAACTCTCCCGCTTTCCACTAATATTCTATTTACTATGTGGCGTGTTAGAACCTTCCCGCCGTTGGCTTTTATGACTTCCTTCAAGGTATCTGCTAACCTCTGGGCCCCGCCCAAAGGGAAGTATCCGCCTTTAGTGTAATAAGATACCACCGCCGTTAGTGCGTTGCTTGCGAGAGTCTCTTCAGGTTGTGTGCCCAGATACCCAAGTAGAGCACATAAAAATTCCTTTATATCTTTGCTTTTAAAATATTCATCGAGTTTCTCTTTATATGTCTTTTTTGTCCAGTCGTAGAAGTGGGGGTGTTCTTTTGGGTAATTGAGTAGTGCTTTTGAGCCTGATACCTTTGCTATAAGGTCGGGTGGTAGAGGTACTCCATACCTTTTGGCTTCTTGGTAGCATTCTTCATGGGCTTTGCCAGCATCGTCGAAGAATGCATGTATACTTTGAGCCTCTTCAGGGAAGATTTTTAGTAAAGCGTTTTTAAAGTCATCAGACCCGTTTACATCTATCTGCTTTTGGTTGAATATGAATCTCATGCTGTTTCTTACGAAGAGCTCTTCTGGTTTGAGATTTAGTTCACTTAGAATGTACTTCATAGCTCCATCGTCCACGCCGCTAATGTTTTCTACTCCTACATTAAAAGTAAAACCCATTCTATAAAAAGAGGAACAGTATCCTCCGACTACGTAATGCTGTTCCATTACCAGTGTTTTGTAGCCTTCTTTTGATAGAATAGATGCACAGGTTAGTCCTCCTATACCGGAGCCAACGACGATGACGTCATATTCGTCTTTTCCTCTCATTCTTTGGATGTTAAGATTGATCTTCCAGTCGTACTTCCTTGATTTTTTCTTGGCAAGGTATGCCGGCAACTTTGGAGGTAGTGCAAACGATATTATTGTTCCAGAGATAATAATGCTGTTTAAGAGTAGTACTGTATGAGAGGGATGGATTAAAAGTAGAATAGAACTTACTAAGAATATTGCTACCCACACACCTGTTAGCATGTTATTGATGGCAATAAAGGATTCATCTTTCCAATAGAGCTCGGGGTAGTCCTTCTTTGAGATTGCGAGTGTGTAAGGGGTTTTTACTATCAGGGAGATGAGTGCCATCAAGAACAGTGCAAAGAACCCTAAGACTCCACTCTTTCTGATGAAAATGTCTGTGTTAAATACTATCAACCCTACGGTGGTTATGCAAAAGTAGATGAATGATGCAATGTTTATTGGATTTTTCTCGTGATTTTTGATCTGTATTACCACAAGGACGCTACTTATAGCCAAGGGCAAGAGAGTTCCCAGCAAAGCACTGATGGGGCTTACTATCCAGTAAACACTCCATGGTAGAAAATAGACCACTGTCCACACGACCCCGGGGATCTTTTTGGAGTGGTGGCTTTCATTTTGTTGCATTTTTCTTTTACCCCCTTCTTGTTTAATTGTGCGTTTTTGCGGCACTCCCGGGGCAGACGAATTTCATTTTACATTGCGAGCATATCTTTTTCCTACTGAGGGCCTCGTAGATACTGAGAACAGCTATCCCTGTGAAGATGTAAAGAAAGGTCGATGTTTGTATCGTTTTATTGTATGCAGAAATTGATAACGCTAATATTGGTATCAGCGTGAGAGAGCCGTAGACGAGTGGGGCTATCTTTATACCGACAGATGAGTCGAATGCTTCCATTTTTCCTTTTTTGAACAGCTTTGCGGATAATTTACCCCAACCAAGATAACACCACTTATCATAGTAATAACAATTTGTGCAAACCAGTTTTCTTAGGACGAGGAATACGATGGTAACTGAATAGGCTGCGTAGATGTAAGCGGCGTAAATACTTATATATTTGCATGCAATAGCACCTAACAGGATCCAAACGATTATAAGGGCGTTGTTTACGATGATACCCGGTGCAGAAACACTCTCTATGCCCTTTTTATAAAGCCCCGATTTTTTGGTCATTGCAACCTCCCAGAGCTTAGTATAGCATAATAGTTGTCGTATGGATACCTTAATTTTGAGTTTTGTAGTATTTGGGTGTATAATCTCTTTTGGAGAGGGGGCGGTGTAGAATGGTCGAGTATAAGCCACTTAACCCACTTGAGGTGCCAAGATTTTCAGAGATACGGACGTTTATGCATTTGCCTTACTCTAAGGAGATACCCGAGGGTGTGGATTTTGTGGTCTTGGGGATACCGTTTGATACGGGTGCATCTTACAGGGTTGGTGCAAGGTATGGCCCAGAGGCTATTAGAAGTCAGTCTCTCGTACTTCGATCTCACAATCCGGTTTTGGGTGTAACACCGTTTGAGCACTGTTCAGGTATTGACTATGGTGATTTGCCCATAGTCCCGGGTTTTATTGAGGATTCCTATAGCGCTATAGAGAAGGGGATTTTTTCTTTGGTGGAGAAAGGGGTAATACCCATTGCGATGGGAGGAGACCACTCCATAACATTGGCGGAACTCAGAGCAGTTGCCAGAAAATACGGTGCAGTTGCCTTGGTTCAATTTGACTCGCACACAGATACGGATCCTGACTACTATGGACACAGGTATAATCACGGCACGCCATTTATAAGGGCTGTGGAAGAGGGTATCCTTGATGTGGAACACTCCATTCAAGTTGGAATAAGGGGTTCAACGTATTCGAAGGAAAGTATAAGAGAGGCAATTGACCTCGGTTTTGAAGTGGTAACCTCTGAAGAGGTGTTCGAGCTTGGAATACCTGCTGTTGCGCAGAAGATTCAAGAAGTGGTTGGTAATGCATTGGTGTTTGTGACGTTTGATATTGATTTTGTTGACCCTGCCTATGCACCTGGAACTGGTACTCCGGAGGTGGGAGGTTTTACCAGCAGGGAGGCACTGCAACTTGTGAGAGAAGGCTTAAAGGGGCTGAAGTTTGTTGGCTTTGACTTGGTGGAGGTCTATCCACAGTACGACCCTGCTTTGATCACAGCACTATTAGCTGCAAATATTATATTTGAGTTTATATCTCTTATAGCACTTAACAAGCAAAGGGATTAGCCCGTTTCCTTGCCTTTCTTTCTGCTGGCAAATATGTTTATCTTTGGTACCTGCTGCATGTATTCTTTGTATGCTTCGCCGAATTTTTTCATGTTTATTTCCTCTTCTTCCGACATTTCGACACACAGCAGGGATATGAGTCCAAGGCCTATTAGCGTGTTTATGATGTGTTGAGATATGAGTACTAAGCCTATAATCACCAGAATATGTCCAAGGAATTCGGGATGTCGAATTATGCCGTAAAGTCCCGTTTTTATGAGGGTTTCTTTTCCATTCTCTAAGAGTGCCTTTTTGCGTGATTTAGATGCACTTACGAGCATAATACCCCCGGTTATTAGCACTCCCCATCCAGCATACATTAGGCTGGTTATGATATCTGGTCTATAGTAAATGATGGTGAATACGATTAGAAAGACATATAGAGTGAAATATGCTATATGCCCGAGTATATGGCTTATACTTTTCTCGTTCATGAGGTTTACCTCCTGTTAGAGATGCCTTCACAGTATAGTTTTACTCCAAAGAAGGACAAAAGTCAAGTTTTTGGTGATATGTCTGTCTCTGTTAGGTTTCTTGGTGTGCAGAGATGTGGTATAATTTTTTGTGTATTTGGGGTGGTTGGTGAGGTGGTATGAGTATTTACAGAGATGTTATGAACATCTTGAGAGGTGCTTATCCTAATCCTGTAGCAAGTGAGGAGCTTGCAGAGTGGCTTGGTGTTAGCAGGGAACTGGTGGTTAAGACAATTGCAGTTTTGCGTTCTGAGGGCAAAGATATTGTTGCTACTCCGGAGGGGTATGTACTGGATAGGCAGGATAGGATTACTGAAATGGTAGCTGTTAACCATACGGTAGAGGAGATCGAAAAGGAGATTTCGCTGATTTTGAAGGCTGGTTGTACTATAGTTGATGTAGTAGTTGAACACCCTTTGTATGGGGAGATAAGAGGCATGCTCAATATAAGGAGCTACGACGACCTTCAGAAGTTTCTTTTAAAGATGAAAAGTACATCTGCTCGGCCTCTTTTGGTGCTTTCTGGGGGTATTCACCTTCACACACTGGCTGCAATGGATCGCACCAACATAATCGAGGCGAAGAAACTTCTTCTGCAGAATGGTCTTTTAGTATAATTTTTGCGCTAATCCTTCTCTTTTTAAAGGGGAGATACAGCACACGGCGTAAGCCGTTGTCATGACTATGCGTTAATGGTAAATAAGCGTTACTGCTTTATTCTACCACACATTTGTGATATACTATATGTATGGGAAAAGTGAACCTGAAACCTAACCTTAAAAGAGGAAGAACTTGCGTGTATAACTGCAACTATCACATAGTCTTTTCAACCAAATACAGACAAAATGTACTGACTCCCGAAATAGAAAAATACTTGAAACAAGTAATTGTAGAAACTGGCATAGAAAAAGGATTTGATGTAGCTATGGTGGAAGTGAGAGAAGAAGATCATGTTCACCTGTTTGTATCAGCACACCCCAAAGTATCTCCTTCCTACATAGTCAAAATGGTGAAAGGAATAAGTGCGAGAAAGTTGTTTTTGAAGTTTCCAGAACTCAAAAAGAGGTTATGGAAAGGACACTTGTGGAATCCTTCCTACTACATAGAAACTATTGGGTCAATATCTGAAGAGGTAATTCGCAAATACATAGAAACTCAAAAGAAGGAATAGCCATGCTTTACGTTTACAGATTCAGACTCTATCCTACAAAAGAACAAACGGAGTTTCTCAACAAACAGATAGGCCACTGTAGATTTGTTTACAATAAGCTCCTTGAAACAGCAAAAGAAAACCATGAGGAAGAAGGTAAAAAGTGGAACTACTACGAATATAAGAAACTGTTGCCTGAATTGAAAGAAGAGTATCCTTTCCTCAAAGAAGCTAACAGTCAGTCTCTTCAAGAAGCTGTTAAGTGGCTTGATAGAGCGTTTAAGAACTTCTTTAAGGGGCTTGCGAAGTTTCCTAGGTTCAAGAGCAAAAAGAGGGTAAATAGCGTGTCAATACCCCAACATTTCGGTATAGAGGGGGATAGAGTCAAAATACCAAAGCTCAAAACAGGGATAAAATTCAAAAAGCACAGAGAGATAGAGGGGAAAATTAAAAGCATCTCAATAACTAAACTTCCATCTGGTAAGTTTTACCTTAATGTTCTTGTTGACAGGGAAATAGAGCCTCTTCCTGAAACAGGCAAAGTAGTAGCAATAGATGTAGGACTTACTCACTTTTGCACTCTATCAACAGGAGAAAAGATAGAAAATCCCAGATATTTGGTTAAAACAGAACGAAGGCTTAGAAAGTCTCAGAGGAAATTGTCAAGGAAAGTGAAAGGCAGCAATAAATACCGCAAGCTTCAGAGGAAGATAGCAAAACTTCACGAAAAGGTAGTAAACCAAAGGAACGATTTTCTCCACAAGTTGAGCAAGAGGATAATCGGTGATAACCAAGCCGTGATAGTAGAAGATTTAAATATTAAAAAACTACTTCAGAATAGCTACATTTCAAAGCATATAGCAGATGCAAG
>Ga0256914_1004623_pt1 | contig 10224 bp, 21 predicted proteins | sample HulkmetaG_FD_191571 | JGI IMG/M metagenome (GOLD analysis project Ga0256914, IMG submission 191571) | Hydrothermal chimney microbial communities from Main Endeavour vent field at the Juan de Fuca Ridge, Pacific Ocean - Hulk | ecosystem: Environmental > Aquatic > Marine > Hydrothermal vents ...
CTTTTTGTTGTTTTTCTTTTCTTCCTCATAGTTTCACAGCCTCCTTCAAGAGTTCATCAAAATCGTCCTCGCTTCCTGCTTCGCTAACGGCGTCCTCTTTGCCTTTACGGTAGCCTTCCGCGTAGGCTCTCGAAATATACTCTATTACCTGCTCTTTCGTATAGAGCTTGTTCTCTTTGTTTTTTGGTTTTGTTTCAATCTTTTTCTCTTCTTTCTTTTTGCTCATTTGCGCTCCTTCGAATTTGTAATTTTTTGGTGCTCGCCACCTTTCGAACGGAACGGGCTTCATTCCGTTCTTTCTAAGAAAAGCTACATATTCAAGATAGAGCTCTTTGTCGCTCAACCTTAACCTCCACATTGACGTTTACATTAACGTTCTCACTGCAAGAGCAACGGTTTTTTCCATTTTGGAAAGAACCAAGCCTTGCGATAAAACCGAAAACAACGAGAGCGATAATCCCGACTCCAGCTCCTACTTTCAAAACGACCGAAGAAACATACGCCCAATTTATTGCGGAGAGAAAGAGAAAAATCTCTTTTGCAATATACGCAATAGAAAGAAAAAGCAAAATCGATAGCAAAGTGATATTGAGCTTGATAAGCTTTCTTACGCTCTCTTCATCATCTTCTATCTTTCGCGTCATCTCCTGCAATTTGGCAGAAGAAACAACCGGCAAATTAGACTCTTCTTCTATAATTTCTAAATCTATAATTTCGTTTGTTTTTGTCATTTTTACTCCTTTCAGTTAATCTTCACCCCGCCAGCAAAGAACGGAACGTTGTCGTTTATTTCGTCTTTGAACAGGCGGATATTTTGCTTTTGTATGAACAATTCTTTCTTATTTTTCGAATAGCGGGAATAGAATTCATTGAAATTTCCGCTCCATTTAATCCCCCTTTGGATTAAAGCGGATTTAAGCTTTTCTCTCGTGATATGTTTAAGATACTGCTTTCCTTCATGGAGAGCGTAAACACCTTCCTTTTTGCTCTCCTCTTTGGCTATCTCATACACGAGGTTAAAAACCGTCGTCTCGTCGTCCCCGTCGTCCTTAAAATCCCTCGTCTTCCCGTCGCTACGGGCTTTTAGCTGGGACGACGGCATACTCTTTCCGTCCGAAAAGCGAACGAGAAGGGCGGAGAGGACGCCCGAAACGAGATTAAAAAACTGAATGAAAAAAGCGATTTTCCAATTTCTTAAAAATTTTTTTCTTTTTTGATTTATAATTTCTTCTCTTATTTTTTCTTTTTTGCTCGTCTTTTCTTCTATAGCACGAGAAAGTTTTTCGTTTATTCTCTCAAGTTCTTTTTGTTTTTGTTCTATTCTCTTTTCAATTTCCAATATTCGCTCCGATTTTTTTCTCTTTTGAGCTGATTTTTCTTTGTCTATTAAACCTTCCCAATACGCTATCTTTTCTTTGTATTTTCTTCTTATTTCCGCTCTTTTTGTCGGGTATTTGCTTGCCGGGGAATACTTATAAAGCTCCGCTTCCATATTAGCTTTAAGATACGCTATTTCTCTTTTGTATCTGTTTATTTTTGTGGATTCTACGCTTTTGTTTTTTATATCGTTAATCTCTTTTCTTAACGTTTCTATTGATTGTAGGATAAAAGTTTTATTCTCTTTTAGAAGTTCTATTTTTTGCTTAGAAACGCTAACAACTTCGTTATTTTCGATACTTTTAAGCTCCAAATTCGTTAACTTGTCCGCGGTTTTATTAAGCCCCGCTAACATTGTGAAAACATTAATCGAAATCAAGAATAGGTAAGTAATCAAATAGATGAAAGCTTTCTCTTTTCTGTCTATGAAGCCAATCGTCTTTTCTGAAGCGATAAGCGACATTTCAAGCGCTACCGCTATAAAAGTTCCGAAAACGACAATTAATGTCGAAATGACGCTTTTGTAAGATTCGGGGAGATTGTATCTGCTAACGAAATCATCTCCATAAACCGAAAACATATAAGCAGTTAAGAAGACAGAAGCAATCATAGTGATGAATCTAAAAACGGTGAGAAATCTTGCGGTAAGAAAAGCGGGGTGATGCTCTTCTATCATCAAGAAAATCTTTTTTGAAAATAGAAGAACCCCCGTCGAAAGTAATAAGAAAATTAAAATAAGTTCCATCTCGTCTCCTTCTTTTTCGCCGTCCTGACGCCGTCCGAAAATTAAACGAAAGCCCGTCGCTACGGGCAGGACGGTAGAACGGCTAAATTTCTAACAAACCCTCTATAAGCTTTTCGGTGGCGGTGTAAAGCTCCCCGTTAATAATAATAAAATAAGTTCCGAAAGGGACGATAAATCTGTCGTTGCCAAGCTTCAAAACAATCGTCCCCTTCTCTCTCCCGTAAACAAAATTATGACCGGGAGCGTTTCTATCGAGCCACCAAAGCACCCTTGTAGCGGTGCTGTTCTCGTCATATTTGATAAATTCCGCACCGCCTTTTTTATATGTTACAAATTTTTCCTTCTTGCAAAGCCTTTTTTTTAGCCATTCAAGCATTTTTAGCCTCCGACTATCTCCCAAAAGCGCCTTTTAATATCGGCAATAAAAGCGTTCTTTGACGGATATCTCTCGTAAGCGTAAAAGCCTACGAGATGATTTTTAAAACATCTGATGTCCAAAATAGTCTCTTCGTCCGTTATCATAAAATTTTTGATAACAGGGTTTTCAAGACACTCTCTAAGACGATATTTATCGTTTTCGCTTAGAGAGACGCCTCTCGGAATATTTAAATAAATCTTACCCATTTATAAACTCCTCTTCTTCCGCTTTCTCAAGTCCAGCTTTGAATTCTTCTATACTATTTGAAGAATCAAGGAGCTTTTGGACTCCTGCGGGGCTTAGAGAAGTTTCGACTGTTTCCCAAGTCGTTGTGATAGCGCCAGTCGAACACTGCCCCGAATCTTTATAAACAACAATATAAGCCTCGAGTCCGAGAACGTTTCCTTTGTAATCGCTATGCTCAATCAGCTTTACAAGCATTTTTAAACTCCTTTTTACAAACCGCCCTCGCCAAAGCGTCCAAATCGATAGACGCTTTTTTATCGAGGATTTCGTATCTAAATCTATCACCTATTTTTCTTAGCGTTTCTTTATCGGCCACAACTAAAACGGGAGCCGAATTTTTTAGAAACACTCTTATCTTTACCATAGCGGCTCCTTAAAAAGTAAAATGACCGCCGGTTTTGGCCATAACGCCGAATATAATAATAAAAAGCATCATCAACGCTCCGAAAACTACTGCCAATCCATTATCCATTTTTTACCTCCTTATTTTTTTAGATTTGTTTGTTTTTTTGGTCAAAATAGTCTCTTCGAGGTTGGCTTTATATAAATAAGCACCTCGAAGGTCGGCACCTTCGAAGTTTGCACCACGTAGGTCGCTGCAAGTTAAATCCGCCATTTTAAGGTTGGCTCCTCGAAAGTCAGCATTTCGGAGGTTGGCGTATGATATAGACGCCTCCCCCAAATCTGCATCTTGAAAGTTAGCGTCTTCAAGGCATGCTTCAAATAGATATGCATACCTCAAATCAGCTCCTTTTAAGTTTGCTTTACGCAAATTAGCTCTTTTAAGAATAGCTCCTTTGAGATTTGCTCCTTCAAGACTGACGCCCTGAAGGTTGCTATTAGATAAATCAGCCAACTCTAAATCTGCTACTTTAGTTTTATCCCTATTTTTAGAGATAAATTCTTTTAAACTTTTCATTCTTTGCCTTCTTCTTGAGATAATTAACAGCTTTTTTACCTAATCCAATTATAAAATTCTCTTTTCCGCACTTGCTCATCTTTTTACTCCTTATTTTTTTCTAAATATCGTTACGCTTTGGGGAGTATAGTAATAATAATTCTCCCCTATTTTTTCTATTCCGATTTTACTCTGTTTGACGAAATACACCTCTTTGACGAAATGCGGACTCTCTATCTCATAGCCGTATTCAGTAAAGCTAATTTTATCCCCTTCGCATTTTGGCAAAAGAGATATGGCGACAAATAAGAATACGACTACGACAATTTGAAATATGCGCATTTTTATTCTCCATTCCTATCGTGAACTCCAGCGCCAAAAAAAATCCAAACAAAGAAACATATAATAGCAGTCACCGCCAAGCCCGCAGCGGCTCCGAGCGTCGCGCCTAAAGCATATTCAAAAGCTTTTCCGAGTATCATAATAACTCCTTTTCTATAATCTCTTTCGCTTGAGCAAAGCCGTAAGCGATATATCCTTTACATACATCGCTTCGGCTAACCTTTTTTAAAAACTCTTTTTGGCTCTCTTGCACGCTGATACCTGCGGTGCTAAGTTCGCCGTTTTTGAGCTTTTTGGGCGGTCGTTTCATCTCTATGAACAAAACTTTGTTCTTTATGACGACAACCAAATCGCTCACGCCCGCACGAACACCCTCTAATTTAAGATTCTTAGCTTCTCTTTCGTTTCGGCTTCCTCCGTTCGGAACGGCAAAGAATGTCATTATTTTTCCTTGCCGTTCCAAAAGAGAAAGATATTTGACGAAAGCTTTTTGGTGTTCGTGCTCTATTTTGCTTTTCATCTTCTTTTGCTTTGCTCCTTCCTTCTCTTCTTTTTTAGAAGTTCTTGATATTTTTTGAACTCTTCTCGTGCTTCCTCTATTTTTTTATGGTCTTTCGTCATTTCTTGCTCCTTAAACCACAATCTCTTTATCTATTTGCCCGTTTAGGACAAAATTCTTAACCTCCCCAAAGGCAATATCTACTTTTTCATTGCCTTTAAGAAGAACATCATCCTCGCTCAATCTAACCATTAAGACTTTGTTGTCTTCCTTGCTCGCAAATAGCAACTTGCAAGCAATTTCGAATTGCATACCTACATCGCCATAACTGCTTATTAGATATTCTCTAATAAGTCTTTTATACCACGCCATTTGCAAATCCAAGTGAGTTTCGTCAATCGAGCGGCGCAAATCCCACGCTTTGTGGTTTTTGTCCCTCTTGATTTTTGCAAGTGGCTTATAGATTGTTTTTAGGTCGTAAATAGATACTATTTTATTTTTAGTATCGATTACGACTCTATCAAGTTTTCCTTTTGCTTTTACGCCATCCAGCTCCCCGATTAGAGTTATCTCGTTCAAGCTATAAACGCCGTTCCCGCCTTTATAGCTTTCTAAAAATTCGGGGTGCAAAAGTTCTATCTGTTTTTTAATGGTTTTTAGAAAATCCTCATCTTCTCTATCTAAAACTTTTTTATCCTCAAAAGGATTTTTTTCAAAACTATATCTCTTTTCAAACTCTTTAGGCTCTAAAATGTAGGCGTGCAACGCTTTGCCTACCTCAAAAGCCTCAAGAGCCTCTTCGCTGTATTCAGGCTCAGGCTCTATCAAATAGCGATAGAAGCCTATATTATAAATAGCCCTAAGCATACTCGCGCTAACCACGATATCATCTCTTTTAGTTCCACCGATAGCGAAATAATCGCTATCGGGGATTTTTTTAGCTATCACCATTTTGAGCCTCTTTAGTTTTCAATTCTTTATAGAGATTGGCATATTTTGCCGCCAACTCTATATCTCCGGACTCTTTTGCTTTTTGATAAAGTTCTCTTGCTTCCGCGCTTGTTGTAGGCTCTTGTCCTACCGCCTCTTGAGTTTGCTCCTCTTGCGGTTCTGCTCCATCAATTTTCGGCGCGGGGAGTGGCTCGTTTTGTTTTATTTCTTGCTCAATTGGCTTTATATCCTCTTTGTTCTCCAATGCCGCCACTTCTTGCACCTTATCGTCAATCGGCAACCTTGTGATGACATATTTTAGAGCTTTGGCTTTATACATTTCTTCCGCCCACTCCAGCCAAATATATTTTAATTCGCCCTCTTTTTGATTAGGCGATTTTGTTCTTAACTGCTCTAATTTTTTAAAGCTCACAAACTCGGTGAATTCATTTCCTTTTGGGTCTTTAGCGTAAACAATAACGCCTCTTAAATTCTCGTGAACCCAGCCGCCATTGTCTTCCTCTCGTTGGTCGAAGTTCGGCTTAAAAATAATTCTATCGCTTAACCCCCCAAACTGATACTCAAACTCGTCGCATTTGTAAACAGGCACGGCTCTAACTTGCCAACCTGCTCTATATGCCAGCAATACCCAACCTTTATACCCTATTTGCAGTTGGACATTTTGCCCATACTTAACCACATACGCTTGTCCAAATAGCGGATTCGGATTTAATCCCGCATTAACAATCTGCATCCCCGCTTTTATTACGCTCTCTATATTTGCCCCTGCCAAAGATGGATTTGTAGCCATCTCGAGCAAAGCACTTGCATAAGTGGAGATTTTTTGCTTATCTCCGCCTAAAACTGTTTTTAGTTGCGACATATTGTTTTTAATTAGCTCTCTTGCTTGTGTTTCTATAATATTGCTCATTTTTCTACTCCCTCTAATATTGATATTAATTTATTAATAAAGTTGTTATATTTTTCCTTGCCTATTGTGTCAGGATTAAACCTTTCGCACTTATTATATAATGCACATGTTAAACATATCTTCTTTAAATCATAACACCCTAATAATATGGTACTAATATCATTCTCATTCTTTAAAAAATGAAGTATTTCTTCATAGTCATCTTCTTTAGGATGTGAGAATTCATCGCTCAACATATCCATATCGATACCCATAACTTCGTATAGGTATTTTTGAGCTTTCAAAAGTCTCTCTTGTTTATCGCTCATTTTTTGCCTCCTTAATCTTTTCTAATTAATTTTGCATTTCTGACTAACTCGCTAAATTTAGCGGTTAGCACCTCTTTTGCTTCCTCTTCCGTTTCGGCTTTAACACCGTGCTCTATTAGGATGTTGAAGTCGATTAGCTCTAATTCATCCAATAGCCAAGTAGCTTTTTGAGCCTCTTTTGCCTCTTTCTCTTTTTGCTCTTCTTGTTTTGGTGCTGGCTCGATAATAACTTCATAAGCAGGTTGAGCTTTTCGCACCTCTTTAGCTCTCAACTCTGCTATTTTAGATTTAAGCTCCTCTGCGATAGTCGTTATCTTATTTTTAGTGCTTGTGAGTTTTGCTTTCGGATATGCCTCTCTGCACTCTTGAAGAGCTTTTTCTAAGTCCTCGATAGAGCTTTCATCTATCACTCTATTTAAAGAGTTTAAAAGCTCTTCATCGTGGCGCTGGTCTTTTTTAGCTTCATAAACTTCTAAATTTTTTTGGATAAGGTTGATTTTGCTTTGAAGAGCTTTTTTAGCCTCTTCTTGAGCGTTAGGATAAAGAATAGGAGCATTATCATAAAGCTTTTGAAGCTCGGCTTTTTTAGCCTCCATATCCTCTTTGCTGTCTATATCAAAGAGCATAAGCTCTCTCGTGTCGTATTCAAGTCTATCAAGCTCGTTTTGTATGATTTTTTGTTTCTCTCTTTCTGCTTTAATAGGTTCGACAATCTCGCTAATTTTAGATAAGATTTTATCTTTAGCAGATTTTTTAAGAGAGCCTTTGTCGGTTAAAATTTGGGTTTTACGCATATTTGAGATTAAATCATCAAAGAGAGTGGTTTGAAGCTCTATATCTTCGCCGCCTTTAAGCTCTTTAAGAGTAGTATCTAAAAATTCTCTCAAAACTTTTTCGTGTTTCTGATACTGCTCTTCCTTAAGAGCTTCTCTTTTGGCTTTTAAGTCGTCTATTACTTCTTTAAGCTCTTTTTCTGTTGCAGTGAATTTCTTTTTAATTGCGTCGAATGCGCTTGTAGCATTCTTGCGTGTGCCACTAATCCAAGTATATACGGTAGAAACTGTATCTATATAGTCTTCTACCTCTTCTACTGTTAAGTTAACGATAGAAAGTTGCTCATCTTTCCAATTCTTTATTTTCTCTACAATCTCTTTAATTTGGTCGGCGTTATCTATAATTTCGCCGTCCTTGACTTCCAACTTGATAGGACTAATAGTCCATTTTTTAGTCTTATTTTGCTCTTTAATGAGAGCAAAGAACTTTTCTTTCTCCACTCCTGCGATATTCGCAAGAGCGATTAATGAATTTCTTAGCATCTCCGCCTCCTTTCTTAAATTCTTCTTCAATTTTATAGAAATTAAATAAAACTACTTTAAAGAAATTGAACATAGGAAAGCTACCGATATTTTTTAAAAATTTTTCGCAGTCTCTTTTTTATATCGTATAGAACGAGTTTCCTAACGCTCTTCTTGAAAGCGTTGTGCTCGGTCTTTTTGATGGATTTAGAGAGAGAATATATGCTAATCCATTTTGTCGGTTTCATAGCGTATTTCTCGTGGATATAAATGAATTCTTTTTTATATAAACTGTCGCTATTAAAACTTATGCCTGCATTGTTAATTAAATCGGCGTATCTAACAAACAGACGCCCGCCGATTCTTTTCATTTTTATTTTTACCTTTATGTTCATTTTTGTCTCCTTCTTTTTTCTCTTATTTAAGCAGTTTTGTTGTGCTTTTTGCTTCCAATAGAGCCTCTTTTTCTATTCTTTTCTCTAAAATAGAGGCTATTCTCTCTTCAAGCAAATCTCTTCCGCTAACGCTTCTTTGAAGCTCCACGACTTGCCTAAGAGAGCCGATAGAACCTAAAACTTTAATTTCATAATCGCTAAAAAACCGCTCCCCCGTATCTTTCACTCTCAAAGCCGAATACGGAATATCGCCCGCCTCAAATACAATAGAATGCGTCGCTTTGACCTTTTCGGCGAGTTTTGATGCGAATTCACTCGCCTTTCTTTTTCTATTTTTGGAAAACTTTTCGGCTTTTTTCTTGAAAAATTCTCTCTTAAGCCAAGTGAATTTCTGCAACGGAGTCTTATAAGTTAAGTCTATGTGATTGAAATTCTCTTCCATAAAGAGAATAAAACCGCTAAAATCGCCAATCTCTAATATCTTTTCCAAAATCAACTTATTTGTTATGTCTAAGCCGAGGAAGTCGGCTATATACTTAATCTTGTCTTTCATATTTGCCTCCTAATTCTTGCAAATATTTATCTAACAACTCATCTTCTCTTTTCTTTTTGAACGCATCTGAGTCTCTCATCATTTGAGCTTCCATAATGTCAAACTTATCGCGGAGTTTCTTTCCGCTCAAGATATTTGGAATCCAAAAATTCCCCGCATCGGTTTCGTAAATCCAATCAATGCAATTAAGGAGCTCGGTTTTGCTCCTTTTGTCTATCCTGATAGCTTTATCTATATCAACCGCCCACTTTTCTATTATCGATGGCGGTTTTGCGAAATTAGGTTTGTCTTGTTTAATTCTCTTATACAAATATCTCGCAACTTCCAAAGCTTCTTGGAAGCTTTGAGAAGAAAGTTTCGAAACGGAACTTTTTGATTTGCGACTTGATATATTATTATTTTTATTATTTACTAAATTATTACTTTTATTATTAGTATTTACTTCTTCAGTATTTACTTTTATAATATTACTTATGTCGTTACCGTTTCGGGCGTGCCCCTTTTGGGTATGCCCGAATTCGGAACTTCCATTTTGGGAAATTTCGGAATCAGGGGAGTTAATTTCGAACGGGTCGGAGTGATTTTTCAAATCTTCCTCGGTGGGATTTATAATCCATTCATATCCGCACCAAAAATTATTTTCGTCTTTTATCGGCACTCGTATAAGCACTTTTGCCTCTACGAGCTCCTTAACAGCAGAACGGATTGCTTTTTTGCCTTCTTTGAGTTGTGCGGATAAGCCGTCGTAGGAGAATTTCCAACTTGGAGGTTTGGAACATAGAAAAGCGTATAAACCTTTTGCTTTTAAAGACAAATCCGGATTGTTTAGAATTTTGTTGTAAACTATGGTATAATTATCTTGCAAACGATTAACCATCTTTGCCTCCTTTTATCTTTTTTAGGACGGAGGCGCTTGTCGCCTTCGTTCTCTCGCAATAAAACTTCTTCATTTTTCTCTCCTTTGGTGGTTTTTCCTCATTATATAATAATAGAATTTTTTTAAGTTAATCTTAGGATTTTGGATATAGGAAAGTGTGTTTAGAAGAATAAGAAGGGGGAGAGGGCGGGCGCCCTCTTTTCTTCGGTTTCTTATCCCTCTTATTTTATTTCAAAGTTTTTATCTCTTCGCGACCGATAGTCCAACTAATATTAAAATCCTGAATATTGGATTGGTAATATTGTTTATCAATCAAATATTTATATATTCCAAGTTCGGACTCTAACCCTTTTTCAGTATATGAAATTTCTATAACACCTTTAGACACATCTTTTGCGTCTATCACTTTA
>Ga0256914_1004624_pt1 | contig 10222 bp, 9 predicted proteins | sample HulkmetaG_FD_191571 | JGI IMG/M metagenome (GOLD analysis project Ga0256914, IMG submission 191571) | Hydrothermal chimney microbial communities from Main Endeavour vent field at the Juan de Fuca Ridge, Pacific Ocean - Hulk | ecosystem: Environmental > Aquatic > Marine > Hydrothermal vents ...
ATGCGAGGCGGAGGATACGCAGACATACTCCCAGTACTTCAAGTATCCGACAGGTAAACAAAGACTCCGACGCAGCAGATCATGCGAAATTGGGAATCCCGCAGCGGTTTCAAATTATGTAGAAAGCAAAACAGTTGCAGCAAACCTGTTGGGTGACGGGTAATTTTACAAAACAGTATTAATTTGCTGTAATTAAAGATAAAACAAGATTTCACATGATTTGAAATGTTCAATATATCTTATCCTTCGTCGTAGCTAAGCTGCCGACAAGAAGCCAAGCGAAGCGCCGGCTGATTGGGGGTTACCTTGAGGGATTCGTTGTGCCTTTTTCATAAGTATCGTTGAGTTAGGTACTTGACATATTTACCATGTTGCTCCCTGTATTTTGCAATATTGATGATAAGTTGCTGATATGTAATGCTATGAAATTTGACCCCATCACTTAGTGCGATTTTAGAAAATTGTTCTATTTCACGTTGATGCTTGCCCCCTGCTGCTCCGACAGTATCATACCAGAGATAAAGCAACCTGTAGTTACCATGACCAAATTTTCTGCTTAACCCTAAAATATGTTTGATAAGTTGGCCTGCATGCAAGTAAGTAAATTCCATGTCATCTGGACATATTTTCTGGGCTAACAACTTGATTGCCGATAAATTGTCCCAGATAGCAGAATTATCAAGATATTTTTTATCAATACCACCGTGACCTCTCGATGAATATGGTTCTGTGAACTTGCTTTCTATTGCATAAGCCTTAATTGATTTATGATTTTCTGGAGATAGAACCACGTCAAGATTTGGTGCAAATTTAAAACGTTTATCTATTGGAAATTTTTGTTCAAATTGGATTGTACCAAATATAGAAGAAGGACGTGCAAGTTTGCAGGCAGAGACAATTATTGAAATATCGGGAAAATTACGCCAATAATCAAAAAGATTGATAGCAAGCGCTGACGATGAATGCAGGGCTTGAATTTTGGCTGGACGTTTATCGCCACCATTCAGTTCCGAACCATCACCGGCTACGAGTTCCTCTCTTGTGAAAGGATTGAGTGGCTGAAACAAATTTTCTTCCAAAGCAGAAGTGTAAACTTTACGCCCTCTGCCCCCTTTACTGCCAATTAGATCAATGTCTTGATTTTTGGCCCATTCAATCTGTTTAGCCAAAATATATTCAAACGCATTCACGCACTATTCCTTTCAGTGGCGAGTTATAGTCAAATCTGGTGTATGGGCATAGGAGCAGAAATGGCGTATCCTGTGGATTGATTCCCTCCCATGGAAATCAATAACACAAAAGAAAGGATACGCCATGAACCAAAATAGTGTAGTAGAGCAGTTACAACAAGAAAATTTTCATGATCCACTCACTGAGTTATTGCGAAATGGAGCGCGTCAGCTCATAGCAGAAGCAGTAGAGGCCGAATTGCATTTATTTCTCACTGCATTGTCAGACAGAAAATTGGAAGATGGTAGACAGGCGGTTGTTCGTAACGGCTATCTTCCAGGTAGAACTATTCAGACCGGCATCGGAGATATTGATATCAAGGTTCCGAAAGTTCGCGACCGAAGTAAATCAGGCATCAAATTTAACAGTGCGCTCCTTCCACCTTATTTGAAACGGGCCAGAAGCATAGAAGAATTGCTCCCATGGCTTTATCTCAAGGGTGTATCAACAGGAGATTACCAGGAAGCATTGCAAGCATTACTTGGTGAAAATGCAAAGGGTCTGTCTGCCAATACGATATCACGTCTCAAGTCTGACTGGTTAAAGGAACACGATAAATGGAATCGGCGTTCTCTTGCAGGCAAACACTATGTCTATTGGTGGGCAGATGGTGTTTACAGTAATGTTCGCATGGACGATCGTCTGTGCCTGCTCGTCATTATTGGCGTTACGGAAACTGGCGAGAAAGAGCTGGTAGCAGTAGAAGATGGAATGCGAGAATCATCTGATAGCTGGTATGAGCTTCTGGCCGATCTTCGCCAGCGTGGTCTTACCCAGGCTCCCAAGCTTGCAGTGGGGGATGGTGCTATGGGCTTTTGGAATGCCTTGTCCAAGGTGTACCCAACTACTCTTCATCAACGGTGCTGGGTGCATAAAACTGCCAATATTCTCAACAAGCTCCCCAAGGCACTGCGGTCCAAGGTAAAGGCGGCTTTGCATGATATTTGGATGGCAGAGACAAGGGAAAAGGCCATGGATGCTTTTGAAAATACTTTGGTCCGTTTTGAGGCTAAATATCCTAAGGCCATGGAGTGTCTCAGCAAGGATAAGGATGAACTGTTGGCCTTTTATGACTTTCCAGCGCAACATTGGGTTCATATCAGGACAACCAATCCAATTGAATCTACCTTTGCGACGGTAAAGCTTCGCACAGGGAAAATACGCAGTTGCGGTAGCCGAGATACTACGCTGGCCATGGTCTATAAACTTTTACAAAGTGCCGAGAAACGCTGGAAGAGAATCCAGGGATTTCGATTGCTGACAGAGGTCATAACTGGTGTAAAATTTAAAAATGGTATCAGGGTGACGGATCAGTCATACAGGAAAGCCGCTTGATGCCATACACCACTTTTGCCAATAGCTCTTTTTTATATACCCCTTTGTTGACAAAAAGTATGATTGAGATTTAAACATAGGTTTTATGAATCTGGCACATGAACCATTCGGGGAAATTTAGTATCCGCAAATATTTTTGATCCATACTACACGACCCCTGAAATGCAGAAGCAATTGGCAAAGGCGGATGGTGCTTTTTCTCATGGTTTTGACCGCGGGCAAATATATCATTAACAAGGCATTGCAACTGATGAGCTTTAAAAGCATGAGAAAAAGCACCATCCGCCGTATAGATGTCGTGTAGTATGATTTTTGATTAGATGAGGATAGATATCAATGGTAACAGAATTGAAGAATATATATCAGTTGAAGGTAACACTGCAGGGCTTGCAGCCTCCCATATGGCGGCGTATTCTTGTGGATGATTCCGTATCACTCGACAAGTTTCATATCATCTTGCAGATCGTAATGGGGTGGACAAACAGTCATTTGCATCAGTTTGTGGCAAATGGCAAGTTGTACGGTATGATGGAAACTGATGCCTTTTTTGATGATGAAATGGAGGACGAGAAGAAATTCAGGCTTAGGGATATTTTGAAAAAAGAGAAGGATTCCCTTATCTACGAGTATGATTTTGGTGATTCATGGATACATGAGGTCATGCTTGAGAAGATAATGCCCTATGACCCTGATGTTGCTGTGCCTATGTGTATTGAGGCAGAGCGTGCATGTCCACCAGAAGATGTAGGTGGAGTATGGGGCTATTTTGATTTTTTGGAGGCCATGAAGGATCCGTCGCATCCGTCGCACGAAAGCTATAAGGAGTGGGTTGACGGCTCGTTCGATCCGTCTGAATATGAGATGGACGTGGTGAACAAGCTCCTGAGGGAATATTGCTCTTCCTAATTCTGTTTGCGATTTGGTATGTAGCCCATTATTGTTGTGCGCAGTTACAGAGATTCTCCCAGTTTGGAAGAGAGGTTGGCAGACAACGCAGTGCACCAGACCGCCATCCCCCTGAGTGCTGGCAGGTAGGCGGCTGGTGACTTTGTACTGAGATCGAAAAGTGCAGTTACAGGCCAAGGGCCTTCTTGAATTCGTCCAGGCCCATGCGATCTATCATCTTCCCGATCCGTTCAGCTCTCTTGCCATTTTCCGCATAGAACCTGATTATCTTGTCAGCCATTTCAAGCGCCTCGTCTGTGGAGAGGTCGCTCACAATGGTATCGGCAAGCCTTGGTCTGGCAGCGGCGTTTCCCCCTGCCAGTATGGTCCATCCATTTTTCTTGCCCACAAATCCCAGGTCCTTCACAGGGGTCTCTGCGCACTGGTTTACGCAGCCTGATACCCCGATTTTGAACTTGTTTGGCAGTTTGTACCCATGATATCTTTTGTCAAGCTCCATTCCCAGGCCAATAGCGTCCTGTTTTCCAAACTGGCACAGGGTGTTTCCGGGACATGCCTTGATGCTCCTGACACACATGCCTACCGCGGCGCCCGGGTCCATGCCAAGGTCTGCCCATGCCTGATCAATATTTTCTTCCTTGAAACCAACCATTGCGATGCGGCATGCGCTGGTGAGTTTAAGTGCGGCAAGTTCATATTTTTCTGCCACTTCGGCTATTTTTTTTAACTGTTCCGGTGTCACTATTCCCAAAGGTATGTGGGGTACTATGGCATAACTCTTCTTGTCTCTCTGAAGCACTGCGCCTTTTTCACCTGTTTTCAACATGATTATCTCCTCCTTGAAGATATTTGCGTCCTCTGATTGATAACGATTCCTATAAGGATATTTAATAGTTTATTTATCCTATTTAACCTGTCGTTTTAAATTGGTCAAGAAAAAAAATCAAGGTTTTTCGCTCCATGAACAGCTTCGGGCATCGAACGGGATCTGTTTGAATAGGTTTTGTCAATGGATGATTCTGAGGTCATAGAATATATCTATTTGACAATAGAATATATCTATTTTATTTTTGCTTCCCTACTGCCTGTGGGCTGGAGAGGAGTTTTTCGGGATGAGATTTGTCATAAAATCAGTTAGTTGTTTTTTGGTGTTCATGGCGTTCAGCTCAATATCTGCTGTGGCCGCCATGCATGAGTGCCGTTACCGGGCCTCTGTGACCATTCACGTGGATTTGTCAGCTCATGGCTCAGATCGTGAGGCCAGGGTGTGGATCCCCTACCCGGTATCAGATCAATATCAAAAGATTACAGATATTTCTGTGGATGGTACTGAGAGTGAATGGGGCGTTTATACCGATTGCCGCTGGAAGAATCCGGTGCTATATGCCCGCTGGGCCCCGGGCCAGGGCCGGCGTGTGCTGACGTTTGGCTTTCATGTGGAGAGGGCGGAGCGCATGGAGCAGTGGAAGCTTGCGGATTCCGGGGGATGTTACCAGAAGGCATTTGCACGCAGATATCTTGCTTCCCTGGCAGGCCGTGGGAAAGAGGGGCGCGTGGCCGCACTCTCTGAAACCATTGTGGCAGGAAAGGGCTCGCCTGTTGAGAAGGCCGAGGCGGTTTATCAGTGGGTCACTGCCAACATGAGGCGGGATCCCGCAACCCGGGGGTGTGGCCAGGGTAATGTGTGTGTCCTTATTGACAGGCTTGCAGGCAAGTGTGTGGATATAAATTCGGTCTTTGTGGCCCTTTTGAATGCGGCGGGAGTGCCGGCGAGAGAGGTCTTCGGTATCAGGCTTGGGCAATCACAACGCACGGATATAACCCGTTGGCAGCACTGTTGGGCCGAGTTCTATCTGCCAGACGCAGGATGGGTGCCGGCAGATCCGGCTGACTATCTGAAGGCACTTCTGACCCATGGTTTTTCTCCTGACAGCCAGGAGGCCAGAAGGGTCCGCACCTACTTTTTCGGTAATGTTGATCCTTACAGGGTCCGTCTGAGCACGGGCAGAGATATAGTTCTGAATCCTCCAGCTTCCGCCTCTTCCCTCAACTATCTCATGTATATCCATGCTGAGGTAGGGGGCAATGTCCTTGATTCCCTTGATCCTGAGCATCTGTCATATACTATCGTATCTTCCCGCCTTGATGGTGGTGACAGTTAGAAGGGGATAACCAAATGAAACGAAGGTCCTTTCTGAAAGGGGTCGCAGGCGCTGGCCTCTGTCTCGTGACCGCGGGCATTGACCTGGGGCGCGCGGCTGGTTCCGCCCCCCAGTATGCGATGATTATCGACCTTGACAGGTGTATGGGGTGTGAAAGCTGTTCCGTGGTATGCAGGCTTGGCAGGGATTCAGCGCCAGACTGCTTTTTTACGCGGATCAATACGGCCGAGGCAGGCCATTTTCCAGATTCGCGCATGGTCTTCGTGCCTGTCCAGTGTAATCAGTGCCTGCAGGCCCCGTGTATCAAGGCATGCCCTTCCCGTGCCATAAGGCGCACAGCCGAGGGCGTCGTGGTGACTGACTGGGACATCTGCGACGGCAACGGGGCATGTATAGCTGCATGTCCTGCAGGGGTGAGGTTTGCTGATTACAGGTTTGGCAACAGGTCAGACAAATGTGACTTCTGTATTGACCTTGTCCATGAAGGCAGGTTGCCTCTGTGTGTGGAGACGTGTCCCAGCCATGCGCGTCTGTTTGGGGACCTCACTGCCCCTGAAGGTGAGTTTGCCATATATCTCAAGCACCATAGGCTCTTTCAGTTTCCTGCCAGTGCTGCTGCGCATGGGCGGGTTTTTTATGCCGGCGACCGGAGGATCGCCCAGGAGGTGAAGGCATGAGGCACTCTGCGCATCTCAGTGGCAAGGCAGGTTCAAAGGGGGGTAATCAGGCTTACAGGCATGTCTATTCGGTCTGTCTTGGCTGTAATGCCCGATGCGGCATACGTTTTCATCTGAACGGTAACAGTATCGTCTCTGTCAGTGGTAATCCCTATCATCCTTACAACACCCTTGGTGAGCCGCTCAACCCTGAGACTCCTGTGAGTGCTTCTCTCAAGAGCTCGGGAAGTCTGTGCGGAAAGGCCATAGAGGTATCAGGATACGTTCATAACAGGTTCAGGATACTGGGTCCTTTGAAACGGGACGGTAGGCGCGGACAGGGCCGGTTCAAACCAATAGGATGGGAACAGTTGATCAGGGAGATCGCCTTTGGCGGCAGGCTCTTCGAGCATGTTGGTGAGGACAGGTATGTGCCTGGTCTTAACGATCTGCTGAGCGATGAGCCCATAAGCAAGGATGCGCCGGAGCTTGGCCCAAAGAGAAACGGATTCTGTTTTCTCACAGGCAGGCTGCAGTCTGGGCGAAAGGAGTTTATAGACAGGTTCGTCAAGGGGGCATTCGGCTCAATAAATCGCATTGGCCATACGGATATCTGTGGCATAGGTTTTCGTATGGGAAATTTTGCCTTTACCGAAGGAAAACAGGTGGAACTGAAGGCCGATGTGTGGAACGCCAGGTTTGTGCTGGTGTTTGGCGCCAATGTCTATGAGGCCCTTCAGCCCGCTTACAATACCTATGGGGCCGCTCTGGCCAGGCGGCATGCCGCAGGCAGGATAAAATTCGTAATCGTGGATCCAAGGGCGCAGAAGGCATCGTGCCATGCCGAGCGGTGGGTACCCATAAGGCCAGGCCAGGACGGCGCCTTTGCCATGGGCATCATTCGCTGGATGCTGGACAATGAGGCGTATAACAGCAACTATCTGCGGGCACCCAATGAGAGGGCTGCGGCCCTGCTCGGTAATGGCGGATATGTCAATGCCACGCACCTTGTGATAGTGGAGGCAGAGGGCAGGCAGGGCCAGGAGGCTGGGATGGATACAGGCCGATTTCTCCTGGCAGGCGATGTGGGGATTACAGATCCGGATCCCGGGGCATATATGGTTGCAGGTGGTGATGGCCGCGGTCTGGTGCCCTATCATGATGTGATGCAGGCAGAGCTTCTTGTGGATCGGCAGATCACGCTGGCAGATGGTCGCAGGGCAAGGGTGAAGAGTGCCTTTGCCATCATGAAGGAGGCGGTGGAGGCACGAACCGTGCGGGAATATGCCAGGCTTGCAGGTGTTTCCGCGCAGGTGGTGGCGGATGTGGCTAAAGAGTTTTCCAGGAACGCCCCCCGTTCATGTGTATGCCAGTATCATGGGGCTGGTAACTATGTGGGTGGCGTATATGCCGCATGGGCCGTTGCCGTGCTGAATGCCATGGCAGGAAGTCTGGAGACAAAAGGGGGCTACTGTTCCGGAGGTGGCGGGGCAGGAAGCTGGAAGAAGGGCTTTTATGACATGACAGGTTTTGTGAACAGGAGACGGCCCTCTGGCGTGAAGATATCACGTGAGAAGGCGGCGTATGAGCACAGCAGCCTGTTCAGACAGAAACTCATGCAGGGGGTGTCTCCCTACCCTGCTGACCGGCCCTGGTTTCCATTCACCAAGGGCGGGCTCTGTGTGGAGGCCCTGTCAGGCATGGATCAGGCCTATCCGTATCCTGTCTCAGCGCTCTTTCTCTATTTTTTCAATCCTGTCTATTCCATTCCCGGAGGTTTCAGGTTCGGGAAGACACTGCAGGATACGGAAAAGGTACCCCTTCTGGTCTCTATAGACGTAGGTATCAATGAGTCCAACATCTACGCTGATTATATCATCCCTGACGTCACATATGCTGAGGGCCAGTACGGCTGGCTGACCCCCCATGCGCCCTGTATGAGATTTACCGGCATCCGGACACCCGCACTTGATCCCCTGACGGAAAAGACCCCGGATGGCAGGCCAATATGTCTTGAGACACTGCTTATTGATCTTGCAGAGGCCCTGAAACTTCCAGGTTTTGGCAAAGAGGCCATACCGGACCGCCATGGAAATGTTCATGAGCTTCACAGGGCAGAGGATTTTTACCTGCGGGCGTTTTCCAATATTGCTGAAAGTGCGGGGCTGGCCCAGACAGGCAGAGAGGATCTGGAGTTTGTAGAGAAGAATTATCCCGTGGCCCGTCACAGGTCTGTCCTGAAGGCGGACCAGTGGAGGCGTACTGCTGGCATGCTGGCACGGGGCGGGATATTTCTTCCAGTCGAAGACGGTTTCGATGACAATAACAGGTTCAGGCATGGCGTGAGGCGTTTTGTGATCTATAACGAGGAACTGGCCCGTACTACCTGTTCCATTACAGGCACACGCTTCAGCGGCACACTCATGTACACTGCGCTGCCCCATGCCCGTGAATCTGCGTTTCCCTTTGTGCTGGTCAGCTACAAGAACGCTCTTCATACCCAGTCAAGGACAGTTTGGGACAGGGTGGCAATGGAGCTGCATGGGGAGAATTACGTGATGATGAACCATGGTGATGCGGATATGCTTGGCCTCCAGCACAGGGACAAGGTGCTGGTGACAGGCCCATACAACCCTCAGGGCCTGAAGGGGAGGCTTTATGTCACTGAGACTGTACGGCCGGGTGTAGTGGCCATATCCATATCATATGGCCACACCCAGCTTGGGGCCTCCCGTGTGGAGATCGCCGGTAACAGCAGCTACCTCTGTCCGGACAGCAGGCTTGCGCGAGGTATAAATCCCAACGGGCTCGCAAGCCTTGATGCCCGTTTTGGCAATACCCCTGTGGTGGATCTGCTTGGCGGTATACCTGATTTCAGCTCGTCAAGGGTGATGGTGCAAAGGGCCTGATAGCGTTTTTGCCTCAGCATGGGGCCGGCCTGGCCTGATCAGCCTGTGCTGCCATCCTAACAAATTCTGCAAAGGTCTCGGTTACAGGTGAAAGGGTCCTGCCCCTGTAGGTCACAAGATAGAATGTACGCCTGATGCTGAATCCATCAATTGCAGGGGCATGAAGGAGTCCGCATGCAAGATCGTCCTGAATTGCCCTTTTTGATATAAAGGAGCAGCCCAACCCTGCCTTCACCCCCTGGCGTACCGCCTCTGTGCTACCCATCTCCATGACCACATCCATGGTTTCTATATGTACGTCCCGCTGGGAAAGTGCACGCTCAACAGTGAGCCTGGTTCCTGACCCCTTTTCCCTCATTATCATGGGCTGGGTTATCACCTCCTCGAACGAGACCACCTTCTTGCTGGCAAGAGGGTGACCTGTGTGGGTGATGAATACCAGTTCGTCGCTAAAGCATTCGTCAAACTGCAACCTTTTTTTTGAGATGACAGCGCCAGTCATGCCAAGTTCAAGGGCACCAGACTGTACCTTTTCCGCCACTGCTGCTGTGTCAGAGATGTAGAGCCTTATGTCTATCAGCGGTCTTGTCTGTTTGAATTTTCCCAGCAGGGGAGGCAGGAGATACTGGCCAGGGATGTTGCTTGCACCGATTTCCAACACCCCCCTGCCCTCTCCGAGAAATCCTGACAGGGCCTCCCTTGCCTGCTGGTTGAGTTTGACCATCTGTCGGATGTAGGGAAAGAGTACATGCCCTGCCCTGGTGGGAACCACCTCCCGGGAGTTACGGTCGAACAGCCTTACGTTCAACTGCTCTTCAAGGGATTTGAGATGGGCGCTGACTGTGGGCTGTGTGAGGTGCACAGCCTCTGCCGCCCGGCTGAGGCTCCTGTGCTGCCATACCGCCATGAATATCTGTAACTGTCTGAAATCCAGCATACCTGTAACGTCCCCTGTGAACTGTTAAGGTCTCAAGCCATGTAAGAAGTACCTGAATTGAGCGTTTCAAACAAGCGAAATCTTGTT
>Ga0256914_1004625_pt1 | contig 10220 bp, 13 predicted proteins | sample HulkmetaG_FD_191571 | JGI IMG/M metagenome (GOLD analysis project Ga0256914, IMG submission 191571) | Hydrothermal chimney microbial communities from Main Endeavour vent field at the Juan de Fuca Ridge, Pacific Ocean - Hulk | ecosystem: Environmental > Aquatic > Marine > Hydrothermal vents ...
CGGTAGCCGACGACCTGAAGAGGATACTGAATACATTCACTGTATAGGGGCCAATGGCAATATCCCTACTCCTTCACAAACTCGCCAGCACCCTTTGCCCCTCCTTCACACAAAAAAACAAGGCCCGCCTATTTGCGGGCCTCTAAAACACTATAACCTGATCAGGCGACCTTCACCTCTATCTTGTGAGGCTTGGAGTGCTCTGCCTTGGGCAACACAAGCTTCACAACCCCAGAATGCATACTTGCCTCAATTTTATCAATATCAACGTCAGGACCAATGGTAAACGCCCTCTCATACCGCCCTGGACCGCTAAACTCTACATACAGCGGTTTGGCGTCTTCGGGAATCGCCTGGGCAATGCTACCTCTGATGGTAAGGATATCCTTGTCAACCTGAATGTCCAGACCATCCTTTGAAACCCCTGGCATATCAGCCAGAAGTATTATTCCATGTTCATTTTCATATATGTCAACAGGTGGGACGAGAGCTGCCTTCTTCTCCTCCTGCGCAGAGGCAGGGGCAGTTCCGCTCTCCTGGGGACGAATCTCTTTTGTCTCAGCCATGATGCACACCTCCTGATTATTTCTTCTTTTTCATATGGCATCTATTCAGTATTAGCTCACGTTTACCGCTATCTTTCTGCTACGCTGCTCTTCTTTCTTGTGGATAGTAACCGTAAGGATACCTGCCTCATAAGTTGCCTCTGTCTTGGCAGGATCTACAGAATCAGGCAGGGAAATCACCCTCTTAAAAGTACCTGAAAACCTTTCCCTTCGATAGTAACCACTGGGATCTACATCTTTGCCAATCTCAGAAGCAGTGTCTCTCGCAGCAGAAATAGTCAGCAAATTCTTTTCAATGGTAAGATCCAGTTTGGAAGGATCAATCCCCGGAGCATAGATATATGCAATAACACTTTCCGGAGTTTCTGCCACATTAACAGGGGGGAAAGTACCTTTAATAACCCCTCTTATATTGCCAGAAGGGGCATACAACCCAAAGAGTTTCTGCATTTCCCTGCCCAGCTCTTCTAATTGGCTCCACGCCGGATCAGAAACTGCTATCCATGGACTTAACATCTTACCTTACCTCCTTGCTCACTTATATTTATTTATATGACAGCAATAAGAAAACAGATTAATGACATATCTACTCACTTAACAACCATGAAATATCCCTACTTCATGATACAAACAAAACAAATGTCAATCTCTTACAAAAGACTTACAATTTATAATTGAGAGACTGTTTATAACTATATAACCATAGGGAATTAATCTATTGCTGCCCATTTCATCTGAAACATAAGCATCATCAGAAGGAGGTCAAGGGGAAAAAATTTTTATGGGGGCAAAACCATGGTGGCACTGCAGGAAACATACACCGCCACGGTAGCTTTTACGGAACAGACATGGAAGAGAAAACGGGCAAGGAAGTGCCCTGACCATGGTGGGCCTGCAACTCATTGCGGGCCCACCATGTATTGATGGTTAAGTTTAAACCCTTGTATTTCAGAATACAGAGGAGGCGGCATCCTCCAGGAAGGAGAAGTTACTGGCAGATATATCGTTCTGAATCTACGCCAAAAACACAAAAAACAGAAGATTCAACTCTCCCTGGCACCTGAGATGAACTCTTCAGTTCGCCTGTAAGCCTCATCATCTGTAAACTGTTGTGGGGGATGCTTCATAAAATAGGAGGAGGGGGAAGAGAGGACACCAGCCACTCCACGATCCAAGGCTATCTTGCAACACCTTATGGCATCTATGGCAACGCCGGCTGAATTGGGAGAATCTTCAACGGAGAGTCTCATCTCGAGATGCATTGGCACATCGCCAAACAACTTACCCTCCATACGAATAAACGCCACCTTGTTGTCCTTCTGGAAAGGCACATAGTCGCTTGGTCCAATATGAATATTTTCCGGCTCCATCCGCTGGGGCAAAACAGATTGAACCGCCTCGGTCTTGGAGAGTTTTTTGGACTTCAGCCGGTGTCGATTTAACATATTGAGAAAATCTGTATTCCCACCTGTATTGAGCTGATAGGTCTTTTCAAGCTTGACACCTCTGTTCTTGAACAGACTGGCAAGTACCCTGTGGGTAATTGTGGCCCCAAGCTGGGACTTTATATCATCCCCAATGATTGGAAGCCCCTTTTCCTTGAACCTATCGGCCCACTCAGGATCACTGGCAATAAAAACCGGCATGTTGTTTATATAGCCCACACCTGCCTTAAGCGCACATCCTGCATAGAACCTTACGGCATCCTCTGACCCCACTGGCAGGTAGTTTATGAGTATCTCCGCTCCAGACTCCTTGAGGATATTCACCACATGGTCCTCGGTTGCCTCCGGTTCATCAGAGAGAACAAATGTCTGGTTTGGAGGGTACTCGGCCATGTGGTCTGAATATCCATCAAGTATCCTGCCCATTTGTACGACAACCCCGGTCTCCGGGATATCCTTGCAAAACACAGTGGTACAGTTAGGCGGGGCAAAGATTGCCTTTGATACGTCCTGCCCAACCTTCCTGCGGTCGATATCAAAGGCAGCCACTACATCTATATCTCCCGGGGTGTAGCCCCCAATGTCCCAGTGCATCAACCCGATTGCCTCATCAGCCTTCTTGTTCTTATAATAGTTGATACCCTGCCACAGCGAGGAAAAGCAATTCCCAACTCCCGCAACAGCAATCTTTATATTTGACATCCTTGTTCCAAGCCTCCCGATTCCGGACGTCCCGCAACCAAGTGCGGAGTATGAATTTCTTTAATACCAGGTGATTCCAGTAAAGCCCCGGTGTTTGAAAACAATATCCGGGGAGAAGAATTCAGACTTCTGAAAGCTCTTCTTCCTCCTCTATCTCAAGCTCAAAAAAACTTGTACCACAGTCATAACATTTGACATCAATACTTCCCGGCGCCTGCAGGCTCACATATATCTCATTACAGCCACATTCGCAGGGGCCAGTAATGGATTCTTTTATGACCTCTTCTATTGAAGGGCGAACATCCCTGGGGATATCCTCATCATATATTATTTTCAAACTTTTTTCCTCCCGTACAAGGGTATTGTTCAAAGGATAATCTGCAAACATACTCCTATCTTCATATGACTGTAAAGGCTCTTGTCTGTTTTTTAGTGCAATTCCAGCATTCAGGCCCTTTACCATTATGTTTATTACGATTATGTGTTGACAATCCCAAACAACTTAGTTAAAGGATAGTTGGCATTATGAATGGTTATTCATTAATTTTCCAACAAAGGAGGAAGTTCAGGAATGGATAAGAAATTTTCAACACTGCTGGTAGCTCTTCTTTTTGGCCTGGTAATGGCAGGGATAGCTTTTGCTAACAATGGCCCAGAAACCATCGTGCTTGAGGCAGGTAAAAAGGGCAATGTAACCTTCCCACACAAGAAGCACCAGGAAAAGATCAAATGTGGTGTATGTCACCATGGCCCTGGCCACTCTGCATACAAGGAAGGAATGGAAATCAAGAAATGTGCGGCATGTCACAACAAGCAGAATGCCGAGATGCCCAAGAAGTTTCAGAAGACCATGAACGTCTTCCACAAGAACTGCAAAAACTGTCACAAGAAAGAGGGCGCAGGCCCAACAAAGTGCGGTGCTTGCCACAAGAAAAAATAGTTTGATGTAAAATTTCATGGCTGTGACATAACTTCAGCCATAATTTCAGAGATCAAGAAGGCCTGGCACATACTGTGTACCAGGCCTTTTTTTATGTATCTGCCTACCATACGACACCTATACGGCGAATGGCACCACATCTACCGCCTCGGAGTCTTCGCTTACACATGGGGCACTTGAAGCCAGGAAACACACATGCATACCCTGCAAGCAGATACATTTCAGACAGTTATACCTCTAATACCCCCAAGAACCCTGTGAGGAGTTACTTTTTCATGGCTTCTTAACATGACCGATCTCCTTTGACTCCAGACGACTGCTCATATCCACTCAAATTAATTGCAATAAAATAGTACCCATACGTAAAATCCGGCACATTTTTTCATTTTTTTAGTGAACAAAATTTTAAATTGTGATATTCTGGAGAATTGAGAGAAAATAGAGTGTGAGTTGGTGACCTTCATTGGTAAAATAACGGCGTAAACCAGTGCAACGTCAATCCACTGGCAGGCGGGATGGGCTCCGGTACGATTCCTACCCCGGCTGCAATCTTTAAAATCGAGGAGGACAGTATTGTGAGAAATGAACAGTCCGTAAGGCCAGATGCCATTACAGACGAGGAACGGCGAACATTCCTTAAATTAGGGCTGAAGATTACAGGTCTCTTGGCAGGAGGAACCGTGTTGTCCCTGGTACCTGTATCTGAACGAGAGGCCAAGGCTTCATTTGATTTTGCAGGGTATGAAAACTCCAAGTACAAGCCCCACTACGGGATGGTCATTCGCCAGAATCACTGTGTCGACTGCGAAAAATGCAAAGTGGCATGTGCCAAGACCAACCATGTCCCAGAGTATGGCTTCAGGACCACCATTCTTGAGAGAGAAGTAGAGACTGAGCCAGGCAAAAAATATCGCATTTTCATGCCGGTGCTATGTAATCACTGCATGAATCCCCCCTGTGTTCGGGTGTGCCCCACAAGGGCCACCTACAAGCACCCGGAAAACGGCATTGTCATGATGGACTACAAAAAATGCATAGGTTGCAAGACCTGCATGGCAGCATGTCCATACAATGCACGTTACTTCAATGAAGAAGTACGGGCCATTGACAAGTGCAACTTCTGTTTCGATACAAGGCTTTCCAAGGGCAAGAAACTCACCGCATGCGCTGAGGCATGTCCAGCCCATGTCAGGGTATTTGGTGACCTCGCGGATCCTGAGAGCGAACCCTACAAGCTCATTCACCAGCCTGACAAGACCATCTGGGTACTTAGGCCTGAAACAGGCGCCAAACCCTTTATCTTCTACATGAACGACTAAGCACGGGAGGAGATTGATGAATAACTTACACAAGACACTTCTGGGGACCCTGATCGCCCTGACGATTGCCGGGTTGTTTGTGGTAACTTCCCAGGCTGTAGGCAGTGACGAGGAAGAAGACGGCGGCACCATAATATTCACCAGACCGGTCAAGGCTGTAATCTTTGAACACAGTATACACATGGACATGGGGCTGGAATGTGACAGTTGCCACGACGACCTGTTTGAAATGGCAGCAGGTACAGCAGAAGAAAATGACGACTTCAACATGAAAGCACTCTACGCAGGCAAATACTGCGGGGCATGCCACGATGGAGAGACCGCCTTTGCCTCTAACACACGGTGCACAGCATGCCACATCGGGGTAAAAGGCTACGACAAGCTCACAGGCAAATCAAGCAAGAAGGGCGGACACGGCCACCACTAACACAAGGCAAGCATGCGGAACCAAGTTTCCGCGGGATTCTCTACTCAGAAACTACGCTGCAGGCACAATGTTTGCAGCGTTTTTTTTATTCGTCATCCATCAAGAAGAATTTGCTATTGCCTCATCAAGCTGGTACAATTAAGATAATATTATTCTCAATAAGACAAGGCGCTATTCCGCTGAGCAGCATGATTGGTAAGGCACCCCTTCTGCGGCTTGACATCCAAGATAGTTTAGTGGATAAATAAAATTATTGATAAAGGAGATGTACAGTTTATGAATCAGATACTCACATTAATCCTGCTTATACTCTTCTGGTGGGCCATTTACAGATGGCTACTCCCCAAACTCGGGATTGGGGGCTGAGGTCCAGTGTCATCAGGCATCGGGTCCCGATGCTGCGGAAGCGACCAGACCTCCCCTAACATCTCACGGGAAAATACAGAGCCCAAGAAGGGGGAAAAGGATTCTGTCCAGCCTTAAGGCGTGCGCATCCCCCTGTATCACCGAAACAGAAGTGCGTCTGTCCGGCCTGCACGTTACTTCTCCGCCTTCTGTGACCACTGGTACACTCAATCAACGCGGGAGAAAAGAGTGCTGCACAACCCAGGCACCCCTTCTCCGGTCTTTGCAGATACCACTACGATATCCGAAACAAATGCGGGGAGAACCTGCCCAATCTCCTTGAGCCTTGCCTTTCTCTTGGGCTGGGATATCTTGTCAGCCTTGTTCAGGACCACACAGATGGAACGACCTATGCTGTTGAGATATTCAAGAAGATCAAGATCCAAGGGATCGGGGCGTCTCCTGATATCCAGTATGCACACAACCGCACGCAGATATTCACTGCCCTCCAAGTAGCCATCCACCAGCCTGTGCCACTGCCTGATCACATGCTTGGGGGCCCTGGCAAACCCGTATCCAGGCAGATCTACAAAATAGACGCGTCCGTTAACAAGGAAAAAATTGAGACTCTGGGTGAAACCAGGACGGGAGCTGACCTTTACAAGGTTACGCCTGTTGAGTAGGCGGTTCATCAGAGATGATTTGCCCACATTTGACCTGCCCGCAAAGGCAATCTCCGGCAAACCATCACCCGGAAGCTGGCCAAGGTCAAACACACTTTTGCAGAACTCTGAGGTATGAACCAGCGAACTCATACACCCTCTTGGCAACAGGCCATGCGTCTCAAGGCAAAGTCATGTGCATCAGAGCACCTTGTTCAGCGCATACTCGATAATACCCTCTGCGCCTGCCTCCTGCAGCCTTGGCACCAGGCTCCTAACCTCTGCCTCATCAATAACTGTCTCAACAGAGAACCACTTCTTGTTGTATAATGGTGAGACCGTAGGCGCATTGAGGCTTGGAAGCAGATCCACTATGGCCTCCAATTTCTCCTCGGGGACATTCATCTTCACCCCAACAAGCCTATCAGCCCTCAACGCCCCCTGCATCAATACAGCTATCTGCTCGATCTTCTTTCTCTTCCAGGGATCATTCCATGACTGGCGATTGGCAATGAGACGCGGAGTTGACTCCATCATGTCCTCTATAATCTGAAGGCCATGGGCCCTGATAGTACTTCCGGTCTCTGTGACCTCTACAATTGCATCTGCAAGACCGCTGACCACCTTTGCCTCAGTGGCCCCCCATGAAAACTCCACTTCTACGTTCACGCCAAGATTCTCAAAGTACTTGCGTGCAAAGTTGACCAGCTCGGTTGCGATCTTCTTGCCTTCCAGATCCCTCGCACTCTTGTATGGCGAGTCTGCAGGCACAGCCAGGACCCACCTGGCCGGACGCCTGCTCACCTTTGAATAGATGAGCTCTGTCACTATCTCCACATCCGACTCATTCTCCAGTATCCAGTCCAGCCCTGTTATCCCCACATCAAGGGTTCCATTATCCACATAGCGGGCCATCTCCTGTGCACGGCATATGCTGCATGAAATCTCAGGATCATCTATGTCCGGGAAGTAACTGCGGCTGTGCACCTTTATGTGCCAGCCAGACTTGGCCAGCAACTCTATGGTGGCCTTCTCAAGACTTCCCTTGGGTATTCCGAATTTTAGTCTTTTCACTTTCCGTAAATCTCCTCTGGATCAAAAACAGGTTCACCCTGAGGTACAAGATCTGCACCTTCCACCTTTTGGAAAAAACAACTCCGATACCCGGTATGGCAGGCTGCCCCCCCAAGCTGCTCTACCTTCACAAGGATGGTATCAAGGTCACAATCCACATAAGCCTCCTTCAGCATCTGGACATGCCCCGATGTCTCACCCTTGAGCCATAACTTGCTCCTTGAACGGCTCCAGTAGTGCACCTTGCCTGTCTCCAGAGTCTTTTCCCATGCACGCTGGTTCATATATGCCAGCATCAGCACTTCACCGGTCTCATGATCCTGCGCAATCACAGGAAGCAGGCCGTTTCCCTTGTTAAAATCTAAATCTGATACGTGTTTCATGGTGCCGTTGTTTAACTTCCACAGATGGAGATGTCAAGGGGGCACGAAGGAGGGCATAAGACATCACAAACCGCACGTACATAAGAACCTGAATTGAGCGATTCCCAAGTTTGCATGAGATGCAAGGCCGAGGATACACATACGTACTGTTGTATTTCAAGTATCCGGCAGGTAAGCGAAGACTCCGAGGCAGCAGATCATGCGAAATTGGGAATCCCGCAGCGGTTTAAAATTATGTAGAAAGCAAAACAGTTACAGCAAACCCGTTAGGTGACGGGTAATCTTACAAAAAAACAGCATTAATTTACTGTAATTAAAGATAAAACAATATTTCACATGATTTGAAACGCTCAATTCAGGAAGAAGTAATCCGAAAGAAACCGGCCCGCCGGCTATAGGCTGACAGAAAAATCAATCAATTGGCCTCCTTTTAGATCAAACCCCACATTTACGGAATCAAAATTCCACATATAAAAAGAATTATTTTACCCATCCCTTGGTAATTAGGGCGATTTTGCACGAATCAGCCGGAACACGGCCATATATTTAAACAGTTATACATGGCACACACATTGCTTGACTTTACCCACATACACCCATGAGTCAAGGCGGATAGAGGCGGTACAGAGTTGACAAAGATTAAGCACTAATTATACTTAGCGGAAACATGGATTATGGATATCAATAGTATTTTTACATCGTCAAAAAGAATTATCGTTTTTCTCTGGCTTCTTGGACTGCTTTTTACCCTTCCTGCCTGCAATACTATGGACAGCAAGGTAGAGGGCAGTTACAACAACCCCTATACAAAGTCAGAGATAGAACGGATGCTGAAATATCACGGGGCCCTGGTAGCTAAGTTCGAGCAGGGTCAGTGGTACTTTCTCTCAGGGCATCGCTGGATAAAAATAGAAAACGGTGGGGCAAAACGATTTGCCCTTGCCGGAAATACATCCAGAGAGAAGTCTCCCCTCTGACTTTCCCAACATAACCAATATAAATTTTATTCTGTTACGATGCACTGTGGACTGCTGTTCAGTCCTACGGGAAGGTTCACGCGTGGGGTAACATTTTTCAGCTAAAAGGACTTCATTTACGACATAGCTAACGCGCAAACCACAGGAGGTTACAGAACAGGTGTCAACCAAGGATGCCACAGGGTTATACGCCACACAAAAAACAGGATAGTGCCTTTTGAGTGCCAATGACATAACGGGTTGGGACGGAATGCAACCTGCTGCTATCACTATTCAGGTCAATTTCCGGATTTTATTATCAACGTAACCGGACCATCATTTACGAGCATTACCTGCATTTCTGCCCGGAACCTACCCCTCTTAACCGGCACTCCCTTGTCCGCGATCATACTGCACAGGAGGCGGTAAAGCTCTCGCCCCCTGTCCGGAGAGGCTGCATTGACAAAGGAAGGCCTTCTTCCCTTCCTGCAGTCCCCACAAAGCGTGAACTGGGAGACAACGAGCATCTCCCCGCCCGTTTCAATTATAGAGCGGTTCAAACGGTTATTTTCGTCATTGAACACTCTGAGATTAACGCACTTGTCAGCAATGAAAGCTACATCTTTTTCTGTATCTTGACTCTCTACACCCACGAGGACAAGTGCCCCGCTGCCTATTGAACTTATTATTTCGCTGTTTACCTTTACTGATGCCTGAAGCACCCGTTGCCATACTACTATCATGAATTACATAACCTCTCAGTCTCAGGTCTTTATTGCGATGCATGCTACAGAATATAACAGGATGCTCTACTTTTATACATATGGAATCGCATGCGCCCCTTGCTGAATTTGACTATTCTGATACAGATATTAATGTGTAAATTTGACATTTGAAAATATTTTGCCAACGGCTTTTAGATATTAAAGTATGATTTTTCAATAAAAAGCCTTGTATTTGTCCATTCATAAGGGTAAATGGACCGATGCTCAAGGGCAAACAGCAATCACAGGGCGAATGGCCAGAAAAATTCTCCATGTCCTTGAAGACATGGGGCTTACAATCAAGCAACCTGAAAATGGTTACCGTTTTTCAGTGGATTCACTGCTCCTCGCAGACTTCTGCAGGCTACGCAGGCAGGACTGTGTCCTTGACCTCGGGACCGGAAGCGGGGTAATAGCCCTTGTTCTTGCAAAAAAATATCCGGAAATTAGTGTCACGGCACTGGAAATCCAGAAAAGATTGGTGGAATTTGCATTGCTCAATGCCCGCCAGAACGGCCTGGAACGACAGATAAAGGTCATACATGGTGATCTCAACAACATAGACAGGGTCTTAATGGCACAGAGCATGGATCATGTCGTTGCCAATCCACCTTACAGGCCAACTGTTTCCGGACGA
>Ga0256914_1004626_pt1 | contig 10220 bp, 14 predicted proteins | sample HulkmetaG_FD_191571 | JGI IMG/M metagenome (GOLD analysis project Ga0256914, IMG submission 191571) | Hydrothermal chimney microbial communities from Main Endeavour vent field at the Juan de Fuca Ridge, Pacific Ocean - Hulk | ecosystem: Environmental > Aquatic > Marine > Hydrothermal vents ...
GCCATTTACATAACCGCGAATCGTGCTCCCTGTTTTCGTCCAAACGACATGATCCCAATAGCTACCATCACACGGTATCTGTGAGTCGCTGGCAGTTCCGGTCGGATACGGAAATATGTTGTAGTACCCGTCTTGATACCCGACTATAAACGACAAGCGATCCGAAGTTTGGTAAAACTGTCCGAGGTACTGATCGTTCGTAGCAGAATAAGCCAACGACCAAAATGAAACAGACCAGTCTCCTGAAATAGTAGCAACCGGCGCATCTATTTTCGCTGCACTATTGCCATCAAACTCAATCGCCTTACTACTGCTCAGATACGGGATGCTTCGCGTCGCATCGAAGGACCACTTATGTTTTGGCTGTACCGAAGCCTCGTTGCCGGCAGCGAGCTTGGCGATGTCGGAAGCGGAGAGGGCCACACCTTCATATATTCTGAAATCGTCGATCTGACATTCTGCGTAGCGGAGTAAATTATCATTGTCACGACCGATATTAAGTGTTTTGCCGCCAAATATGTAAGTCGGATTCCCACCACCAATATGCGTTAGCGTTTTTTCCACGCCGTCGACAAACACCTTTGGTGTTCCATTATCAAATACAATTGCTATGTGTAGCCATGTATTGTCTGGTGTCTCGGTTATATAAAATCCCCACCACCCTGCCGTTCCGCTATCATCTTGAAAGAAAAAATCATGTCTGCTATGCGCCGGGTCAGATGACTCGTAATACTGCTTGTGCGTTAATATGTATTGTGACGTTAATGATGTATCAGTAATACCGAAATACACAACGTCTTTCGTAAAACTACTAAAATCGGCTTTCAACCAGTAACTAACGCTGATCTTTGTTTGATTGGTAGTAAATGGCACGCCGCAATCCACATAATCATCTACTCCATCAAACCTCCCTGAATACCCGCTCCCCAATACTGCTGGCACGTCTGCGCTACGCGAGTCTTTGATGCCGCCGTACCGCACACCGTCAGCCCCGCACGGCGTTACGTTGGTATCGAAAGTCCATTTGTGCGTCGGCGATGTGGTTGGCTCGTTGCCTGCTGCTAGCTTGGCAATGTCAGACGCAGAAAGAGCTGAAGAGTAGATGCGAATATCGTCGATGAGGCCGGGGAAAAACGCACCCGATGTTTCATAATTACCTAACAGCAACGGAGCTGTTGATTGTAGGTCATAGCTACTCATTGATGATACGTCTGTACTCGCGTCAAAAGTACCATCAACATAAGACGACATTAAACCATCACGGTCGATGACAACTGCAATGTGGTGCCACGTAGAATCACTTATTGTGACAGAACCTTCATGCGAAACATACGTTCCACCACCTTCATATACTACAGCGCTAACGTGACCGTTTTTTACCCGCATACCGATAGTGTCTGAACCACTACTGCCAGTACCTTTCATAACAATACCACGTAGTGCAGTATCGTTAACAGACGTTTTCACCCATGCAGAATACGTAACATCGCCAAGTCCGACATCCCCGTTGTCTCCGCAATCCACATAATCATCTACCCCATCGAACTTGCCGGAGTAGCCTGTAAGCACACTAGGCACATCCGTACTGACATTCTGCGGGCCGTGATTGTAGAACGTACCATCCGCTGAACCGGCGCTGTCCTCGACGGTCGTAATTAAACCGCCGCTGGTCGTGATCGAATCTTTGACGATGGCGCCGAAGGTCGATCCGATGTTATGGTCCTTATGCGCCCAATGCGGATTGTCGAAATCCTTCATCGTGCCGTCATTCGACCCGACGCTGTCACGCTTGGTCAAAGAATACTGCGGAATGCCGTGCTTCGCCCGCTTCGTCGCCGTGTAGCTGCCGTCAGGCGTGTTCGACTGCCATGACGATATCGTGTCAGAGAAATGCAGCGTGCCGTCAGAGTCGCCAACGCTGTCAATAGCTACCGCTTGCCGTGGACCAGGCGACGATGGGATGTAGGGGGACTTGAGGGAGCATGAATCCCAAAGAACATAAGTTCCTGCTGGGAAACTATAATGTGAGCACTGAAAATTCGGAATACTCGCTTGAAGTGTGCCTGAGTGCCCAGTCCAAGTAGCGTCTGCAGACAATGTAAGTAAATTTGTAAGCGGATGTCGTACTTTATAACCGTCTGTTGACCCTTTTACGTATAACGACCAGTCATACGTTTTACCACTTTGTATTCCTTGATAAATATACGAAAAACCATCCGACTCAATCGTCGTTTTGCACGCACTACTACCTTCATGGACATCACTTGTTTCTTGTGTGACTTGAGCGCTGCCAGAAGTGTACTCACTCCAGCTCGTCAGATTCGTACTGCTGTCCCAATTCTCCAACCCACCGTCTGTAAGCAGCTCGCCGCCTACGGGCGTGCCATCGTTCGAACCTTTGGCGTCGAGAAGATCAACCAGCTTCGTCCCGTCGCATGCCTCCATGCAGTTCCAGTAGTGCGTTACCTTCGCCTCCAGCGCCGCATCAAGCTCCGCATACGTCAGGCCCTGGCCCGAATTGTACATCGCCCGAATCTCAGCCTCTGTCGGCAGACTGCCCTCGCCATAACAGAAACGGGAGATAGAGCCGTCGAGCAGGTTTCCCCAGTATGCATTCCGACCAATATTACTCGTTTTTGTGCCTAGAATATCGCCCGCGTAAGCCGCTATATCGACCGTGCTAGATTCTTTAACAGCATTCACATAACAACTACAATCACCGGACCTGTCAAACGTAACACATACAAAAACCCACGCCCCAGTAGCAATAGTCGTATCGAAAACGCTATAAATTCTCGCCGTCGTAGATAACGATAGCGATACACCGACTTTCCGCGTCGCAGATATGAATACGGAAAAGCCGGGGTCGTTGTCGGCGTTCGCGCCAGTCCATATGCAGGTAGCGTCACCACTCAAACTATCCAGCTTCACCCACCCCGCGAACCAGAAATCCTTAGTACCGGGATCGATTTTATTGGCAAGCTGGAACCCCTGCTTCAAGCTGGCCGTCAGCTGCCGCGCGCCGTACGTCCCTAAGCCGATGTTCGCATCGAAGTCGATGTCAGGATTCGTGTTCTCGATCGAATAGCGGTCCCGTAGAATCGGCACCAAAAGCTGCTGCGATGAACTCATTGCCGTCCGCCGTAATAGCTAAAGAAAGAAAAGAGGATTTCAGCCCTTCAAACCAATCCCGATGTCGCCCGCCGCGTTGGCCTTCAACTTGACGAAGAAACACCCATACATCGCCGGCGGCAGCTCCTGCGCATTGCCCTCGGCTACCGTGATCGTTATCTGCCCGTCGTCGTTCCGATACGGCAAGAAGACCCCGTCAGCAGTTAACGCCGTATATACGTCAAATTGCGATACCCCGCTGCCGGTGGGGTTATAGATGCAGCCGCCCGCAAACCCCCGCATGTCGAAAGCCTGCGTCGTGCTCAAATCCGACGTAACATGCAATTTCAAATTCGCATCAGCCGGATCGTATGTGTCGTAAACCCTGAAAATAAAACGATATGGCTCTTTTGTCGTCATGCTTGCGCCCTTGTGAAACACACAGTACAAATCACCTACAAATCACTCTACTACACCGCCTGATGCCAAACAACATCGATCACGAAACTGCCTTAAAACATATCCACACCCCCCATACCTACGGAAGTCGGCCGCTCAAGACGGCCTGGCGCTGCTTGGCGTTACCTAAGTAGAAGCCATAACTAGGGTTACGCATCGAAAAGGTAAGCGGCGGTAATTTCGGGTTCAATTCGATGTTCAGGAAAGCAAACTCTTCGAGCAAATACAGCTTCTGCTTGCGCTCGGCCCAGGCCCCATAATAAATCGGCACGTCTAAAGCCTTGTCAACAAACACCTTAACGATCGCCCACTCGGCCCGGTTACGCTGCCGGCTAACCTCGATATGCCAGCAATCAACACCGTTAACCTTCGCCTTATCGAATATCCTTACCTTGCAGGTCGGATCATCTTGCTCCTCGCGTAACCCTGCTATCAGCCTGTCAACAAGCGCTACTAAACCGAACTCCGTTATCGAATGATTCGAGTCAGAATGCGCTAGCGGCGCCTCCGGTAATAGCTGTAAAGTCATACCAGGACTGACTTTTCCCCCAACTCTAACTAATAGGCATTTGCCATCTACGGGGTATAGTACTTCCCTTCCGGCGACTCCAGCCGGTTTCAGGTAGGTTGCGTACACGCTGAAAGGCTCTCTCCTGACGGCTGCCCTGATGTACGTGTGCAAAGATAAATGCCCAGATAAGCGCTCCCGCTTTACCAGCAAACACCGGTATGCCGAAACCTCATTAGTGAACCGCTTGCGGCCAGCCTCCGCATAACGCAATACGCCAGAGACCGATGCCTCCGGCTGAGCCGTAACGACTAGCGATGCCGCTAATACCAAAACAAACATGAATAACCCCCACGTTGACTCCCGCTAATTCTAACACAATTCCTGATAGCTAAAAAAAGAGCCACAAGCTAAAAATATATCCGGGGCAGATGCTGCAGCCTTTCGGCTGCAAAACACCTGCCCCAGCGAAATCCGTACGGTTAGTTCTTGCACAACGCAAGAATTAACCGCACCGTCTGAAACGCAAACCAAATAGCCATCAGCGTGATGAGCGTACTCATCTCATTCTCCTTTCCAAGAGAATCTGCGAGCATTCGAAACAAACTAAATACATACCAAGAGGCGCTCGCACATTCCTCTTGGTATCCCCGAGGGACTAACCCTTCCCTCATCTCTCTATGCCCCCAAATAGCTAAAAATTAAGCATGCTTCTGGGGGCTAAAAAAAGAGCCACAAGCTAAAAATATATCCGGGGCAGATGCTGCAGCCTTTCGGCTGCAAAACACCTGCCCCGGAGCGTTGCTAATCCTCGCGCTGCAGCGCAAGGATTAACATAAACGCCTCTACCGCTCCCATAATCAGCATTAACGTGATTATTCCACTCATCTTCTTTCTCCTTTCCAAGAGAATCTGCGAGCGAAAGAAACAGGAAGGGAAACTGCCCAGGCCGCTCGCGTTCGCCTGGCAGTCGAAAGACTAACCCTTCCCTCATCTCTCCATGCCCTCAAATAGCTAAAAATTAAGCATGCTTCTGGGGGCTAAAAAAAGAGCAACAAAAAACCGCCGCCGAGGTCGCGGCAAGATATCGGGGATCCCTCGGCGGCGGTAAATTTGTCTGGACTACGCGGGTTTTGTGCTTCTGTTGCCAGGCGCAAAAACCCGCAAAAAAGCCCCGAGTCTACCAGCCCCCGACCTGAAAAAGCCGGGGGCTGGCCTCACTTCGTGCAACCCAGCCAACGGCAACGTTGGCCGTACTGAGCTGGGCTGTACTCGGTGAGCTCAGGCGGCGTCGGATCTATATCCGACCCGACCTCGGACTCTAAAAGTCCGAAGCCGGCGACGAGACGCCGACCGAAGTCGACGTCTTCGCCGTACGGATCCGACCTACGCCGCAGCGCTTCGCGCGCCGCGGCGTACTGGTCGGTGACCCAACGCCGCTCCGCCGACGAAAGACGTCGGCGTCGCTTCTTGCTCATCTACACCTCCCTGCGCTCCCCAGATAAAGATTCAGGCCGCTGGTGGGGAGCACACGCACCAGCGACCCATGTACGAAAAAACCCGCCGAGCTCGCACAAACTCGGCGGGTAGTGGAGGCGGCCTGGCGAGGCGAGGCTCGTCGCGGTTAGGCTTGGCTAGGCCGCCTCAAGAACCCCCGCCGGACTTATTCAGCCCGGCAGGGGCTGGAAAGGAGATGCCCGAGGAAGGCTAAACCTTCCCCAGACACTTCTAAATGCCATGTTTTGCCGCGTAATTAAGCTGCTTTCTTTCTAGCTCTCAGTAGGGATAGTGCGTGTTCATGTAGACGTCGTACATCAATGCGCACCCCATCCCTAATACCGCCAAAAACATAATGATACGTGCTACCGTCTTTGCGCTCATTGCCGATCCTCCCGCTGCTCGCTATCACCTTCTCGCTCGTCGGAAATCTCCACACGCAATGTGTCCATGACGAAAGCCAACGGCCCGCGCCGACTGTTCCAGATCGTCAGCGCCGCTGCCTTGGCGTCGTCCTTGCTCGCGAAATGCCGCACCCGTGAACCAGGCTTGCCGCACCCAAGGCAAATGCACATCGCCTCGTAATCGCCAGGCCGCCCGACTACCGCCGATGCGCAATGCCGACCATCCGGCAATACGTAACCGCAGTTCCGGCAAGGCCGGATCTCTACACTCATCAAGAATCTCCTAAACGCGGGCGATGCCGGCCATCAGGAGCAGCTTTCGCTGCATCAAGGCAAGCCTGGCATACCAGAACCAAATCATCCTCCAGGTCAATCCGCAAACCGGCTGAAACCGGCCGGCCACATATGTCACAATGGCCGACCGGCAGCAACTTGCCGGAAAAGAATTGAAGCTCTCCAAAACAGTTCATCTGCGGGCTCCTGACCTAAACAGGCCATAAACGCTGCCGTAACTCGACTGTTTCGTAGCCCCAGCCGGCGCCCTTGTGACAACGCACGCCAAGCATAATGCCATAGCCGGCTCCGCCTAGCCGACCGTCACTGTAGTACCAGTTGCCGCATCCGCAGCCAGACGTCCGCAGTGGGCGCCGCGTATAACCGCCTATGACACCGGCACCGTTGCCGTCAGCGAGCCCCCGGCCGCCGAAACGGCACTCGCCGCGACCTGAACCGCCGTGAGGCGAATAACCGGCTACAGCCTGCGGCAGCGTCGCCTCGTTCGGTACGTCCGTGAGATAACCAAAACCGATTAACCTGGTTACCGACATGCCGCTAAACCCCAATCGGCAGGTACCGGTACGCGGTAAATCTCCGCTGCCGCCGGAATGTCAACGTCATAAGGCATCCGCCGTAACGTGACGTCAACATGCATCGGATTGGCTAACATACCGTCAAAACCGATATTCCGCCACTCGAATACCCAAATTGCTCGCCGTAACCGAATACGCCCGTCAGCCTCCTCGACGTCACCGGCGAAAACCCAGCCGCGATCCACGACAACTACCGCCCGCCGGCTGTCGGAATCCTCCGAATCAGAGCCGGCAGCAGCCTGCTGCTCGCCGCCAACGCTCTCCGGCACGTATGCGACCCCGTTGACGATCAATCTGGCAATAACACCATCCGAACTAGGCCCGTTACTCATGCAATACCTCCCGCAAAATCGGTGACCCGATATCAGGCCGCGAAACAATCTCAATGTCGTCGCGGCATAACCCAACAATCATCCGCGTATCGTCATATGACCATACGCCCTCCGTGTCCTCCACAGGACAGTCGCTGTAAAGCGGCAAGTCCGCCGATAACTCCATCCGACCAGCTTTCAATTGCCCAAATAATTCGTCTAAGGTGCTCGGAAAACTCAATGTAGTCGCCTCCAGATGTTGAGAATCAGTTTGTCGTCACCATACGTCGCCACTGCCCACGTACGCTCGTCCCGCGTAAATGCCCGAACATGAAACCGCTTCGGCCAAGCCGCAATCGAATACTCCGCCGGACCGTCCCGGCGAACCGGGCCGCGCGTCATGGGCATCTTGCGTAGGATCCGCAAAGCAGCCGCCTCCCGCCCCTCGTTGCCGCAATCAAAGACGCGAAAACGAAGCAAACCGTTCGCGTCGAATACGTACCACTTGTGCTGCTCCCAGCCGGATGGCAAGTAAAGCCGGATGAACTCGTGCTCCGGCGGTGGCTGCCGCTCCGGCATGAAGCTGCCGATGGCAAAAAGACCGCCAACTATTATACAGCCGGCCAGCGTCGCCAATATCTTGATATCGCGAATTGACATGACTCGCCAAATCAGTATCCGGATACTGCGTTCAGTCGCCGCCGCAGTACGGCGATAACATCTCAACCAGGTCGCGGCGAACCTCGTCATCAGGCAACCAAACGCGCAAAATACTACCGACCCGCGAAACCTCGCAGCCGCAACCAAGCCGGTTCTTGTCCGGCGACGTTGCGAAAATCGCCTCCCAAACCGCTGCCGTCAGCGTCGGCGAGAGCGCCAAGAAATCACCCGTCCAGAACGGCTCCAACACCTTGTCGATCTCGTGCTCTAAGTCAGGCGGGCCGCCGGCAAACCACTTGGCCTTCAACTCGACCACCAGCTCGCCGTCATCGTGCGCGGCAACCTCCCAGATCATCCCCAACGAAATATCACTCCAACCTAAAAAGATGTCGAAAAATCCGTCATCGGTCGCATGCAAACGCCCGCTAAGCTTCGGCGAACTCTCAAACGGCAACGCGCTATGCCGACTGATAACTGCCGAAAGCGATCGACCCAGTCGCTGCACGACCCAGTCGCACACCAGCGACCAGACGCCACCCGATTTGGTAACAAGCTCACCGCTGCTGTCGGTCAGCGAAACCTCCGCAGTGTAATTGATTAAAGCCTGCCGTAACTGCCGCCAGCAGTCCTCCGGAGAAATGCTGACAGAGCTGCACAACGTCTCGAAAATGTCGCGTAAATCGCTCTCGCCGCATACCACCGCAAACGAATTATCACTCTCGACAATGTTCATCTTTGACTACTCCACAAAAAAAGCCGCGGGTTATAACCCGCGGCCCCAACAAGGTTTTCGGCAAACGCCGAGTCGCGCGCACTAATTACCTGTTTTCAAGCCGGCCAAAAAGCCTTCGCCGCCAGCCGTCAGGTCTCGCTTGCCAGCCGCCAAAATACGATCCAACTCGGTAGGCGTACAATAGTTGGCGTAAAGCACGCCAGCCGGCGCCTCCTCGTAAAAGTCAAGCGGCTTGTGATCGCAATGATCCAACCGCTGGCCGATCTTCGCGCCGGCGGCAATCTCTATCTGCTTAGTGGCAACCGGCTCCACGCTCTTGACCGGCACATTACCGAACCCTAGCGAATCGGCGGCCATAACAGCATTGGTACATACACAGCTGCCTACCGACTGGCCGCACATACCGTACAGCTGCGACGGCACGCTACGCGGCACTTGCAGCGGCGAAACCTGTGGCTTCGGCTCGATGCTGCGATAAAACGCGATCCCGATCGCCCAAACGCGGTCCTCGCCGATCAGCTGCTGCGCCACCCCGCGCAACGTCTCGTCCGTGATCAGAAATCCGCGGATCGTACCGTCCTCAACCCGCCAGCCGTCAATCCAAAACCGACCGTGCGGCCAGCACGTCGTGCTCATGTAGTTCTGCGGCGGCCACTGATAACCGCACTCAGGGCAAAATCGCCCTTCGCCGAACTTGATGTGATGCACCGGACACTTCTCGCGGTACTGCTCCAGCCGCAATACCTTCGACGGCTGGCCAGTGATCGGATTGATGCCCTGAACGCTCAAAACCACCGCTACATGATGCGACAGCATCGCGTTGCCGTTGAAGTCGAGCCAAAGATGCCTGCCCGGCTCGACCGCGAAAAAGTAAGAACTCGCCAAACCGCTGCCATGCATCCAGTTCGCCGGGCATGCCGGATACTCGTCCACCTTGTACACCGGCTGAATCGCGCTCGGCGGCAGCCGATGTACGCCTCCGCCCTCCGGCGCCGGCGGTAGATGCACGCCGCAAGTAAACTCGCCGATTTCCATTTGCGTTTGCATCGTTACGTCCTAACGTGAGAGCCAATGTTGAAAGGATCGTTCGGCTTCGCAGACGTGCTGTTAAGCTGAACACGTAGCCGTGGCAAATTGCCCTCGGCAGCTAACTTGGCGTGCAAAAGGACCGCCTGCGGAAAACGCTTCTGTAACGCCGCCCGATCCGCTGACTCCAACCAATCCAAGAAGCTGTGCGGATCGTGCAACCGCAACTCGTGCGTCCGCGTAAGCGCTAAGTACACGACCTCGCGGTGCCAACGGTCGATCTGCGAAACGTCGCGTCGCAATGGTAAGCTCGCACCGCGATGCAGCGGCGTACCGGGATACAGGAAATCCTCGTCAACATACAAATCCGGGCGGTCACCGACCCGCAAGACACTGTACAACTTGCACTCGTTGGACAAGACGCAAGATTCCAACGGGTAACCTAGCCTGGCGTCCTCAAGCAGTCTCGCCGATAGCTCGGGCTCGACCTTGCCCGTGTCAGGATCTACCACGACACATAACGCGGTGCCGGCCAAGTCACGCAAACGCCGCTCCACGCCTGGGTTCCGGACGCCGCGCACGTCATACGCCTCGAACAACTCGACAAATGACATGCTCGAAATCCTCGCCTCCGTAAGCCGG
>Ga0256914_1004627_pt1 | contig 10219 bp, 9 predicted proteins | sample HulkmetaG_FD_191571 | JGI IMG/M metagenome (GOLD analysis project Ga0256914, IMG submission 191571) | Hydrothermal chimney microbial communities from Main Endeavour vent field at the Juan de Fuca Ridge, Pacific Ocean - Hulk | ecosystem: Environmental > Aquatic > Marine > Hydrothermal vents ...
CTTGTGCTCTGGTTCAAATGGAACCAGATTATCCCATATTCGCCTGTATTCCTGAAAAGTCTGTTCGTTCTCCCGGGAAGAATGAAGCCATTCCTGAAACTGCTCTTTCTCTTCCGGCGTTGCCTCGTTGGCAAGTACTCGTGCAATCAGTTCTGTGTAATCCTGTGTTTTCATGTTCATACTGTTTGGGTTTCTCCGCTCTCCGTTTCCGAAAAATTCCTGTTTATTTCTGCACTAAAAATACGTTTTAAAAAGAAAAAGCCCTATGTCCAGTAAAAATTTTACGCTCACCACCAGCGCCAGCAAAGGTTTCAGTGCTTTGCGCAGGGTTTTTAGCGCCAGACTCATCTTTTTTTCGACTGTTTTCACCGAAATGTTAAGTGCCTGGGCAATTTCCACATATTTCAATCCTTCCAGCCGATTCATTAATACGATGGTGCGCTGGTCCTCGGGTAAACTGGCCAGCGTTTGTTGAATGGCGTCTTTCAGTTCAATATTGCGGGCAATGTTTTCCGAAGAAGCTAAAGAGGGCACTTCCCGGTGAAAAATCGCCTCGGTAACTTGATGGCGCAAATGGTCAATAGCCAGGTTTCCGGCGGCACGGAACAGATACGCTTTGATGGAAAGACTGGGATTCAGTCCGGAACGGTTCCGCCAGATGCGCAAAAAAAGTTCCTGGGTCAGGTCACGGGTAACTTCTTCGTCCCGTGTGCGCCAGTACAAAAAGCGGTAAATGTTGTCAAAGTATCGAAAATACAGTTCTTTGAAGGCTTCTTTGTCCGATTCGCGAATCGCCTCGATAAGCTCTTTGTCCGACAAAGGTTTGGCGTCTGGCACAAGTTTCTCCGACTAATTCGAACGTTTTTCCCGAACGGTAACATAAGCGAAAGGAAGGAAAATTTCAAATAAATTCTTCAGATTTTGGGGGGCGGAGAGAAAGCAAACTGAGGATGAAACCGTTTCAGAACGTGCTTGAATTGAAAGTTCGAAGGTTACAGGCGCACGAACATTTTGCCGGGTAGTTGCTGCACCAGACCCATCAGTTCCAGGGTGAGCAGCTCCGAAAGAATCACCGCAGGGGATTCCTTCAGTTCCAGCACCAACCGGTCGATGTGCACCGGATTGCCGGAAAGCAGGTTGAGAATTCGGCGTTCCAGTTCGGTGAGGTTTTCGGGAATTTTTCGTTCATGGGCAGAAACCGGTTGTTGCTCTTTCAATTCGGTGATTTCCTCCAGGATATCCTCCACGGTTTGCACCAGCTTGGCGCCCTGCTGAATCAATCGGTTGGTGCCCCGACTTCGGGGGGAGGTAATGTTGCCCGGCACGGCAAACACTTCCCGATTGTGGTTCAGTGCGTAGAGGGCTGTAATGAGCGCTCCACTGCGTTCACCCGCCTCCACCACCAGTGTGCCCAGCGCCAGTCCGCTAATAATGCGATTTCTGCGCGGGAAGTTGGCTGCATCCGGTGCGGTTCCCAGGAAAAACTCAGACAGTACCGCGCCATGGCGGGGAATCCTTTCATAAAGGCTGCGGTTCTCCGGAGGGTAGCATCGATCCACCCCGTTACCTAACACTGCCAGTGTTTCTCCACCGCTCTGGATGGCTGTATGGTGGGCAATGGCATCCACCCCTCTGGCCATCCCGCTAACGATGGTGACACCGTGGGCAATTAATTGCCGGGTGAGTTCGGAGGTGACCACTTTTCCGTAACTGGAAGGGGTGCGTGTGCCCACAATGGCAACGGCCTGGCGATGGTTGGGTTTCAGCTCACCTTTGTAAAACAGCACAATGGGCGGATCGGGAATGCGTTTGAGCAGCGGTGGGTAATCGGAATCCCAGATGGTTAAATAGCGGATGTCGCTGTTCTCCAGCCGCTTCAGTTGCTCATCCACCAGCCGCGGATCCCCATTAGTCTTTAACTGTTCTGCCAGCTTGTAATCGATGCCCTCAATCTGAATGAGCTGTTGTACCGGGGCTTTGCGAATTTCTTCCGCCGTGCGAAACACCTGCATCAATTTCCGAATGCGACCCGGCCCGATGTTGGGAATGGTGAGCAGATACAATAAATCGTATAATTCCGGTACAGCGTCCTGATTTTTCATGGGAATATTACATGGAAACGGATGTTAATGGTTCTTCCTCCCGTACCTTCACCAGGAGTTTCCACAACTGCCATTTGAGTTCGTCCAGACCCTCATTTTTCAGGGCGGAGATTCCCAGTACGGGGAAATCAAAAGCATTCTGGTATTTTTTCAGGTAATCGGTTTCCCACAGATCCCGTTTGGTAAGCGCCAGAACCGACGGTTTTTGTACCAGCGTCTGGCTGTATTGCTGCAATTCCCGGTGTAACACCCGGTAGGTCTCCTCCACTGGATCCGTGGTTGGATCGATCATGTATAACAAAATTCGGGTTCTTTCGATGTGGCGGAGGAACTGGAGTCCCAGCCCCTTCCCCTCATGCGCCCCTTCGATGAGGCCAGGAATATCGGCCATCACCAGGCTTTTCATGTCGTCCAGTCGCACAATGCCCAGATTGGGTTGAAGGGTGGTGAAGGGATAGTCGGCGATGCGAGGTCGTGCAGCGGAAAGACGGGAGAGCAAAGTGGATTTTCCCGCATTGGGTTTTCCCACCAGTCCCACATCGGCAATCAGTTTCAGTTCCAGCACCAGCCAGCGTTCTTCCCCCGGTTCACCCACTTCCCACTCCCGGGGAGCCTGATGGGTGGGCGTGGCAAAATGAGCATTTCCCCGTCCACCACGCCCGCCCCGGGCAACAATCAATTCCTGACCCGGTTCGGTTAAATCGGCCAGTACCGTTCCGGTTTCCGCATCTTTCACCACCGTTCCGGCCGGAACACGTACTACGATATCTGCCGCCGCCCGACCGTGACGTTTTTTGCCCATCCCATGCTGACCATGCCGGGCTACGTAGTGACGTTTGTATTTGAAATCAATCAGCGTGTGCAGGTGTGGGTCCACCCGGAGAATAATGTGTCCGCCACGGCCACCGTCGCCGCCATCCGGCCCGCCTTTAGGCACATGCTTCTCCCGGCGAAAACTGCACGCACCGCTACCACCCTGACCGGCTTTCACATATATTTTTGCATAATCAATGAACATCTTTTCCAAATACGCCATTTTTATAGTGTGCGAAAATATTACCTAAATTGTACTGATAAAGCAAGGGAATTGTTGCAAGAAGACCAGCGTGGGGCGAATCCAACCAATCCCTTCACTGCACCTTCTATTCCCCTTCGTCCCTTTTCGGAACACACCTCTTTAAATCCTCCTTGACTGAGGACATCTTTTGAGTTAAATTTCGACTGAGTAGTCGAAATACGAACAAGAGGTTTGTCCCATGGGAATTGCTGACCGAAAACAACGCGAGCGACAGGCGCGACTGAACCTGATTCTGAATGCCGGACTCACCGTATTTGCCCGGCTGGGCTATCACAACGCCAGTATGGATCTGATCGCCGAAGAGGCGGAATTGGGTAAAGCCACTCTGTATTACTATTTCCGTAGTAAAGATGAATTGCTGATGGCGATTCTGGAAAACGGCGTTCAGGAGTTTTTCCAGCATCTGGAGCAAAAACTGCCCCGGTTACCCTCTGCTCTGGAACAGATTCAGGAGGTTATCCGGCAGAGTATAGAATTCTTCCATAATCATCCGGATTACTTTCGGCTTTATCTCTATTTAAATGCCCATCCACATTTCCGCCGACAAACCCTTCAGCGGTTACAGCCGGCGATCCGTTCCAAGCTGACCCTGTTTCGGAGGTTATTTGAGCAGGCTGCCCGGGAAGGCAATTTAAAAGAATTTCCGGTCAATCAGCTGATTTCCGTGTTTGGTTCCCTGGTAATGGGAGTGGGCATTTTCATGGAAGAGGCGGCTCAGAAGGAACCGGAACATATTGCCGCACTAATTAGCGAGATTTTCCTGCACGGTGTGTTGAAAAAACCGCACACCGAACCGTCTTCCTTAGCTCATAAAGCGGAGGAGCATCATGATTAAAATAACCCGCTGGGTGGTTCATCATGCCTGGCTGACAATTGGCACCATTCTGCTGATTTCCCTGTTTTTCGGGTACTCCATGAAGTTTATTAAAGTGGACCCGGATATTACCAGTTCGTTACCCAAACATATACCCGCCAAGTTGCTGTACGACCGCATGAACGAGATTTTCCCCAGCCGCGATTTTGTACTGGTAGCTGTGGAAAGCGACTCCCTATTCTCACCGGGCACCATCCGGGAAATTTTTCGGATTACCCGCAAGCTGGAAGATTTACCCGATGTGTATTCCGTCATGAGTCCTACCAATATCAAAGTAATTCGCGGCACTGAGGAAGGGATGGAAGTTCGCGAAATTCTCTCTCAACCACCGCGCACGATGGAAGAAGTAAAAGCTTACGAATACACGCTGTTCCACAGCGATTTGCCTATCGAAAATATTATTTCGAAGGATCGCACCATGGCAGGCATTATGGTGTTTTTAAAGAACACCGTCAAGCCGGAGGATGCGGCAAAGGAAGTAAAGGACTGTGTGGAAGGCTGCCACATTCGGAATCGGGTTTACATCACCGGAAAACCGATGCTGACGTTGTATCTGGGGCGGGGAATGGCACGGGATATGGGTGTGCTTTTCCCCATGGTCATTCTGCTTATTATTGTGATTCTGACCCTGAGCTTCCGCAATGTACGCGGAGTGTTGCTGCCGCTTTCGGTGGTGTTAATCAGTGTGTTATGGACAATGGGATTGATGGCGGTGCTGGGTGTTCCCATCAGTCATTCCACCAACATGCTTCCCATTCTGTTAGCCTCCATTGCTGTGGCAGACGGCATCCACATCTTAAACCATTACATGAACCGGGCGGCGGGTAAAAAAAGTTCCCGGGAAGTGGTGCTGGAAGTGATGGCGGAGCTGAACGCCCCGGTAATGATTACTTCGGTAACCACCGCATTTGGTTTCCTGGCGCTGAACACTTCCCGCATCAGCTCCATCGGTGAACTGGGTATTTTCACCGCTACCGGAGTCATGATTGCCATGGTGTTTTCCCTCACTTTCATTCCCGCGGCATTATCCCTGATGAAAATTCCTCGTCGGATGACCCGGGAGCCAAAACACCGCTGGTTGAACCGTCTGGCAGTCGGTTATGCAGAATTTTTAGTGAACCGCCGGTATCTGGTGCTGGGATTCATTCTGCTGGTGGTTCTGTTTTCCGTGTTGGGCTTCCCACGCATTGTGTTAGAAAATAACACCATCTCCAACTTCCCGAAAGACCATCCTGCCCGTATCGATTACGAGCACATTAATGCCCATTTTGCCGGAACCACTTTTTTAACAGTGATGGTGGAAGGGGACAGTGCAGGCCAGATAAAAGAACCGCGTGTGTTGCGGGATATGGACAATCTGGAGAAATTCCTGAAAAAAGACCCGCATGTGGGGGGAACCCTTTCCCTGGCCGATTACATCCGCCGGATGAACAAAGTGCTCCATGCCGATGATCCCGCTTACGATTGTATTCCACCGGATACGGTGGTAGAGAAAGGGGTGGATTGGGTGCAGGAGAACGGGCGCTGGGTGGAGAAAGAAGTGACGTTTAAAGTGCCCGGACGTCAGCTCATTGCTCAGTATCTGCAGCTGTACGAAATGTCCGGCAAACCGGACGACCTGGCAAATCTGGTGGATTATCAGTACAAAACCGCCCGGGTGAATGCGTTCCTGAATACGGAGTCCAGCAATGTCCTGCGCAATCTGGACAGACGCACCCGGGAATACATCAAAAAGAATTTTACCAGTGCCCGGGTGGAGCTCACCGGTACCTCCGAGCTGTTTCTGGCCATCAACGATCTGGTGGTGGAAGGGCAGTTCTACAGCATTCTGGCTTCTCTGGTGCTGGTCACCCTGGTCACCTCCCTGCTGTTTCGCTCCCTGGTGCTGGGATTGCTCAACGCCATTCCCCTGTTCTTTGCCATGATTTTCAACTTCGGATTTATGGGGTGGAGCGGCATTCATCTGAACATCGTCACCATGCTGACTTCTTCCATTGCGATTGGGGTGGGAGTGGATTACGCTGTGCACTTTATCCACCGTTACCGGCTGGAGCGTCAGCAGTACGACCGCGTGGAAGGCATCAAGCGAACCCTGCAAGATGCCGGTGTTCCCATTTTGCTCAATGCTATGACCGTTGGGTTAGGCTTTGCCATTCTCAGTTTCTCCATTTTTGCCGGGGTTAAACACATGGGCATCCTGATTGCCATCGCCATGTTCACTTCCTGCTTTGGTGCCATTGCCATTTTACCGGTAGTATTTTTGCTCAAAAAGTTCCGGGCGATTGAAGGGAAGGGGAGGTAGAAGACAAAAGACAAAAGACAAAAAAATAAAGGGAAGAGGTGGAGAGATGAAAAGGTTCTGGGTTTTGGGTTTTCTGCTAATTTTTATTGCGCTGTCGGTTCGGGCACAGGATTTGACCGGGAAGCAGATTATGGAAAAAGCGCTGAACAAAACCAGCTGGCAGGATATGGAAGCGGATGTTCAGCTTATTCTTACCAACTCCCGGGGTGAGCAGCGCATCCGGAAGATAAAGATGTACAGTCGGAAACGGAATGCGGATGAAAGCGACATGCTGATGCGCTTTATTGCACCGCCGGATGTGAAAGGAACCGGCTTTCTCATCATCGAACACAAAAATTCTGACGACGACCGCTATCTGTACCTGCCCGCTTTGCGCCGGGTCAAACGAATTGCTTCCAGCGGAAAAGGTGGTAATTTCATGTCCTCCGACTTTACCTATTACGACATTGGAAAACCCAAGCTGAACGACTGGACATACAAGCGACTTCCGGACGAAACCGTGGACGGACACCCCTGCTATGTGATCGAGTGTTTACCCGCCAGCGAAAAGGTGGCAAAGGAAACCGGTTACGGTAAAATCATCCGCTGGATTCGTCAGGATATCTGGGTGACCATTAAGTCCGAATATTACGATCGAGGGCTTCGGTTGTGGAAGGTTCTTACCGTTCCGAAGGTGGAAAAAATCGGTGACATCTGGTTTCAGACAGATATGGTGATGAAAGATGTTCAGAACAACCACACCAGTGAAATGGTGTTCTCCAATATTCAAATTAATCGGAATATTCCCGCTCAATTTTTTACCCAACGATATTTGCAGAGGGGGCGATGATGGGCAGAAGAATCTGGCGCAGGACAGGTTCCCGTGGTTCGGGCATTTTGCTTCTGCTGATGCTGACCACCGGATTGCTGGCTCAAACCGCCGAATGGGGTGGGTATCTGAAGTTCTTTGCCCATCCCAATCTCAATGAACCTTACCCGTTCGACCGGTTAGGCACCAGACTTCAACTAACCATCACCAACCAGTTTGCCGAAAAAGGTGCTTTTTTTGCTTCGGTGGATTTCAATTACGAAGAAACCCGGGTTCAGGGTACGGAAAACATTCGCCACATGGATGTGTTTCCGGTAGAAGCGTATGTCGATCTGTTCTTTCCCAGACTGGACCTGCGGTTGGGCAAGCAGTTCATCTTCTGGGGGAAAACGGACTGGATTAATCCCACGGACAACATCAATCCCTGGGATTACAAAAACATTTCTGCTGAAATTGAAGATTACCGGATACCGGTCACAGCGCTGAAAGCAGATGCGTATCTGGGCCAGTTCGACCTGGAGGCGGTGGTGGTACCGCACTTTATTCCCCATCTGATTCCCATGGAAATGCCGGACACGATGGGCATCTTTCCGGTTCACGATCTGGGCACTGTGCTGCCAGCCAATAAGCTCTCTGAGGCAGAATTTGGTTTCCGACTAAAATCCTCCCTCTGGAATGTGGACTATTCCCTGAGTTATTACAACGGTCACGATAAGTTTCCCTCCGTGGAAGTGAGTTTCGATCCCATGGGACGCCAATTTTTACGACAAATCAGCTACCATCCTTACCAGGTGTTCGGAGGCGATTTCATCACCACCTTCAACAAATTTGCGGTTAAAGGCGAGGCGGCTTACATATTAACGGACGATCGGGATGGGCGGGATATTTTCGTCAAAAATCCCCACCTTCAATATGTTGTGGGAATGGATTATATGGGCATCAACAAACTGACCCTGAATTTGCAGTTTGTCCAAACCCTCCTTTTCCGCTACGACGAAGCTTACGAACGAACTCAGTATCAACAACTGGGGATGCCGTTGGAGATGTTGCCGGACAAGCATAGCGAGTCACTCTCCAGCCGTATCCAGTATCAACTGGCGGATTTCACTTCGTTTCAACTGATTACCGTGCTGAACCTGAAGGATATGGACTATTTTGTTCTGCCCATCTTGAATTATGCATTCATGGATGGTGTGAACATCTATGCGGGAGCGACCATTTTTCAGGGCCCGGAAGGGAGTGTGTTTGGCCGGAACGAGAAATTCTCCCGCGCTTTTCTGGAGGTCAAATATAGTTTTTAATTCTGACGGGATAAGGAACAATAAAAACGGCGTTCCCGGAGGAAGCACCTTTCCTCCGGGATTTTTTATGATGAGCGATTTTTTTCCACAAAATAGTGAATGGCCTGTCGAATCATGTCTGTTGGCGAAGGCGCTTCTATTTTCTCTCCGCTTTTAACACCCAGAATCCAGTTTCGAGTTAGCACCACTTCCTGCGGCGATTTCCAGTTGGTTTTATCCTGCCACAGAATAGTGCCATTCGGTTCCACCAGCTTTACCTTTACACTGATACGCGGTTTAACCTTGTAGGTTTGTTTTCCCTCAAACAACAATTCCCAATCCACCTGCGATCCACCGGAATAATCGGCATCGATTTCCACCTCCATGGCAGCCGGATAATGATTCTTTTTCAGAAAACTACTGGCTCCTTCCATTGGTACGCCAAAGATGTCTCGTTGAACATTCTCCAGTGCTTCCATGGGCAGCAGTTTCAGGTGAAGGTTTTGCTCAAACTCTTCCGCCAGATATTGATACAGTGTGTCCACCATCTTTCGTACGGAAGATTGCTCAGGATGTTTTAGCTCCTGGTACACCTGTTTCATTGCGTTGAGGAATTCCCATCCTTCCATAATATCCGGAATCAGCCCGGATGCCCGGCCTTCAAACTCCTTCATATCAATTTCCTCAAATGTCACCAGAAATCGGGAAACCGGTATGGGTTGGTTGAATGATTGTTGAAGCGGAATGTGTCTGGTGGAGCAGGCCATGAACAAAAGAGCAAGGAATCCCAAAAAAGCAAATAAATTTTTCATTCTCAGCTCCTTTCATTCTGGTGGATTGGATCGGTACTGTCCGAAAAGCACCAGGGGATTTTTTGTGAAAATATTAATTTTTTCCGTTTTGAAATTAACAAACCATCCTTCATTTTTCCAGTGGTAATATTTTATGGACGGAAAGGGACATCATGAATGAACTGCTGCACATGGGATTGCTTTTCGGAGTGGGGTTGCTGGCAGGATTCATTAATATCATGGCCGGAGGAGGTTCTTCACTCACCCTTCCGGCACTAATATTTTCGGGATTAGACGGCGCCATGGCAAATGGCACCAATCGGGTTGCAATTTTAATTCAGAACATTTTTGCAGCGGCCTCGTTTCGGCAACAGAAAGTTTCTGCCATTCGGCAAAGCGTTAAACTGGCGGTTTGGACGTTGCCGGGAGCGGTGGCAGGTGCACTCATCGCTGTTCGAATCAGTGATGCCGCATTTCGGCGCTTACTGGCCATCATCATGCTGGGTATTGTGGTAACCATGATTTTACCACGAAAGAACAGCAACATGGTAACCACCGATGCCGGTCGTACCAGCCGGTTTATTTATCCAGCGCTTCTGGGTATCGGTTTTTATGGAGGATTTGTTCAGGTTGGGGTGGGATTCCTGTTCATGGCGGCGTTGTATCACCTGCTGCGGATGAATCTGGTGTATGTGAACATGCACAAAATATTCATTGTTTTAATTTACACCCTCCCCGCACTGACCATTTTTATGTGGTCCGGTAATGTAAATTGGAAGCTGGGATTAAGTTTAGCGGCAGGGAATGCTCTGGGGGGCTGGTGGTCAGCGCGCCTGGCGGTGAAGGGTGGGGAAAAAATCATTCGCTTTGTGCTGGGAGTGGCCATTATCATCATGGCGGTCAAATTGCTGGGTGGCGTGTGACGGCGAATGGATTCTAATATTCCGGGAAAACTTGTTGGATGTGAAGCAGATGAAATGAAGG
>Ga0256914_1004628_pt1 | contig 10217 bp, 4 predicted proteins | sample HulkmetaG_FD_191571 | JGI IMG/M metagenome (GOLD analysis project Ga0256914, IMG submission 191571) | Hydrothermal chimney microbial communities from Main Endeavour vent field at the Juan de Fuca Ridge, Pacific Ocean - Hulk | ecosystem: Environmental > Aquatic > Marine > Hydrothermal vents ...
TACACAAATGTAAATGGCACTGAATATCAGATGCCTGAACCTGGTACAAAAGCTCTGTATTGGGACGATTTGGATCGAACCATTTACAATAACGGTGCTGTTCCTGCATCTCAGTCTATAAAAATCAATGGTGTAATCTATCCAATAATAAATGCAAATGGAAGCTATTACATACAAATTGACAATAGTACTGTTGAATTAACATATCTTGGCTGGCTAAGATACTTTGAAAATTGCAACCATACGATCTTCACAATGTACAATGGATTACTAGTGAATTTTGGTATTAGTGGTCCAGAAGAACATGATGATGGTATTGGTGTAACAGCCCTGTATGGCAAACTTTCCATAATGAACAACGATATTCCCAATAGTCCGCTGCCTGTTGATGTGAGAGGTTATCTTGATATTACAAAAGATACCAATTTGACGACGTATCATGGCTGGTCTTATGACTATGATAACGGAAGTCAGTACATAACACTTTACAATGGTACAAGATATACTATCTATTACGGATCCTCAGTTGCAGTGTATAAAGTGAAGATTCTAGGTCATGTTTACTATGGTTATACTGATACGCTCAATTATAATGATACCACTAATAAATACGAATATCGACTCATTAATGGAACAAAACTAATCCTAGATGATTGGGCTTTTGTCGTATTATTGACTGTTGAACTATATCCGATATTTAACGTTACAATGAGTTACATAAATGGAACTTACAACCGATATTACTATGTCATTAATGGAACTCCATACATTATTGTGGATGACTTTGAGGGCGATCTATCTATTGGTCAGCTAATTGCACCAGAAATGAGAATTTACAATTATGAGTTCATAAACAGCACTTCAGCGTATGACCGTTGGGTAATTGCTAAGCCAATGTATGATAGTTATACCTACTTACAAATCTATGGCTTAAGTGCTGCAAACTACACAGAATTACTAATTCCGCGATATGATTTCGTTTACTCTCAGATAAAGATCTATGGTTGGGCGTATGTATACGGTCCTAAGCCATTAGGCTTCAGAACAATCAAGTCGCAAAGTGAATTGATTATCGGTAATCCTCAATATGACATGTGGGGCTTCCGTGCATGGAAGACAACTGAAACTGGTGCTCTAGACCTCGATGGTGATGTTAAGACCACAAACGACCAATACTACATACTACAAGAATACACTTCATCTGATGAATGGAAGTACAATACCAGTTCACTGTTTGTAGATATCTGGTGGAACCCGAACGGAACCGTATCAGGCGACGAAGTACATGTTCGTTCATTTATGGGTCTTGCAACTCAGGCATGGAGATTCTCATGGGAATACAGATTCTATTGGTACCATGCTAGCGACTTTACTCCTGTAAATGCAACTGAAATGGCACAAATTAATTCGACCATATTGTCATCCAGTGGTGAGCCTAATCCTGGATATTGGACTCTTGGCTGGTATGTACGCAATATGACTTGGGCTGATATTGTCCAGAAAGCTCAAGAAAGAGGCTGGGACTGGATAAGCAATGATTGGCAGACATGGTCTTGGATCTGGTTCGGTTTTGATGAGGCCTATGGAACTTCTTCCGTTACAAATACTACATATACATACACCGCAATTAAAATGCGATACGAATTTGCAGGTCTATTCATATACAATGATACCAATAACAATGGAATAATCGATATTGACCCGTGCAATCTTACCAACTCCGAAGTGACTCATTACTTCATACCTGATGGTGTGGATGGAGTATCCTTTGTGCTACCTGGCGAAGCCTATGGCAACTATAACCTAACCGGACATCTTACACTAAATGTTAATGATTCACTGACATTTGGCATTACATACTATAATGTCTCTGGAACGTTCTTCCCATTTGGCTATGGCTATTGGGACTGGTACTCCGGTATGGTTGAATCTGACATGCTTACATTTGATGAGCGTCCGACTGATGCAGTTATCGACGAATTAACCTTCTTAGTACACTTCAATGGATATATCACTCAGAGTGTAAACAACAAGTTTGAGCTCAAAGTAGACCAGCACATTGGAAACTTTGATGTTGATATACTTGGCGGTCGTGCGGTCCTTGTCGATCGGAGCTTAGGTATTGCATATTATGCTGAAGCAGAGTTATCTCAAACGTATCAAGTATTTGGCACGAATGGTACAGAAGTTGATAACAACCAGAATTCTGTTGCGCCATCACTATCATTCGGTTCCGGAAATAGTGTATTTGCAGAAATGAAACTTGGTGGTAATACATACGACTGGGCAAAGAATACTACAGTTCCAATCAATGTGACCAGCTCGGTTACACCTGTAAGTACATTTGAAGCCACATATGAAAGTGAAGGTGGTAATTCAGTCACAAGTTTCACAGTTAGTTCAAACCAGTATTACGTAACAATTGGCTTCCCGAAGTGGGACGGTTTCGCAGTCTTCCAGGATCCTGCATATGTTGGTTATTCCAGTGGTCAGGGTAGTGGCGGTACATCTAATCCAAGTGCACCTACAATTTCTGACATTCGCATTAGCAACCCATCTCCTGCAGCAAATGAAGAAGTCACTATTTACGCAACTGTTGATGACCCCGATGGCGTCCAGTGGGTAAAGCTTGAATACAGCACCGATGGTGGATTTACATGGACTAGCGTTGATATGACGCCTATGGATGGTAATTCATATCAAGGAACAATTCCAGGTCAGCCTGCCGGTACTGAAGTCAAATACAGAATTCATGCTGCAGACACATTGAACAATGAACAAATTTCGCCGTCATTCTCATATGTAGTTGCAAGCGGAACTAGTTCATCATCGTCTTCATCATCAAGTAGTTCTAATACCAACACTGGTACAAACATTCCAAACGTTCCAACTGATTTGCTAATCGGTGGAGCATTGATTGGAGCCGCTATGATCTTATTGATTGTCATAATCGCCAAGAAACGACGTTAATGCATAAAAAGGGAATTTTCCCTTTCAGTTTCTTTATTTTTTTGTAAATAAAACTTAGAATTTTACTCGGCTGCAATAATTTCTAATCCGAGTTTTGGTATGATTTTTGTAGTCCAATATTCTAAACATTTGTGGTAAGTTTCTATTTCGGTTTTGAAAATTTCAAAGTTCAGTCCTTGTACTGGTAGAGAGGCTTGTACAAGTGCTTTGGAACGTTCCAGATAAAAACTAGTTTTTGTTTTTCCGCTTGCTTTTAACATTGCCTCATATATTTGTAATCGTTCTTCTGGACTGAGCTTGCGTGTATTGTGCAATTGTGTCTGTATATCTATCCAACCTTCATTCAACCGGATTTCAACTTTTATTCGACGATCTTTGACATCCAAAAATAGATTAATTATTTTATCTTGTGGATTTTCCATGAATTCTAAATCTAATCTTTTCAAATATTCCCGGACGATCCAGTATGGTTCATTCATTTTATTCTCTCCTTTCGCAAACCCATATAATATAATTTAAATCAAACTGAAAAATGTTTGGTTCTCATTTTTAAATAAACTATAAAATTCGATATAATCTCAATCGATAGATAAAAAATAGATGAAGAATTCTTTAAAAAATGAAATTATTGAATTCTACCGAAACGTCGTTCAAGCTTCTTGAGGGGTACTACAAGTATTGTCGGGCGTCCATGCGGGCACGAATATGGATTTTCAGCAGCTGCAAGTTCGTTAATCAGTTTAACCATTTGTTCTTTTGTGAGAGCATCGCCCCATCTGATAGCCGAATGGCATGCAGTTAATTTAATTAATTCATCACCAAAGGTTTCCTTGAGTGTTTTTTGACTGAACGAAGATAATTCGTCTAGAAGGTCTTTAAGGTCCTTTTCTGTTGCGTTTCTTGATAATATTAGTGGAACTGCATTCACAATAAATGTCTTTCCTCCAAAATAGGAAATATCAAATCCGAGTTCATTTAGAAACGGAATGTTTTCTTGTACTCGTGCTATATCTGCAAGAGATAGCTCAATTGTAATAGGTGACAATAGTTCTTGAGTTTGTAATTTTCGGGATTTTAAGGTGTTCTTGATCTTCTCATACATTATGCGTTCATGGGCTGCATGTTGATCGATAATAATTATGTTATCATCATCGGCAGCAATAATATATTTCAGATTTACTTGCCCTATTACTTTGATCCCACGTTTGGCACCTAATATGCCTATAGCATTTGCGACTTCAATTTTTATAGGCTCGCCCGGAACTTGAGTTACAGATTCCTGTTTATCTTCATAACCTATATCAAGTGATGCTTGAATTGCAGTAGGTTCATCATGAATTTCCATTTTTATTCGTGATGCTGTAGACGGGATTTCATCTTCCTCTTTTTCCTCAGTTTCAATTTGACCTTGGTCGCTGATTTCCGGAACTATTTCATGCATTTCAACCATTTCTGTATATTCGCGCGTTAGCGTCAGGTTTTTGAATGCATTCGCTATTGCTGTAATTACTGCATTGGCCACCTTGCGTTCATTTAGGAATCTCACTTCCTTCTTTGTTGGATGTACGTTTACATCTACTTCTGCCGGATCAATTTCAATGTTTATGATACTAATAGGATGCCTTCCCACCATTAATAACGTTCCATAGCCTTCCTCAATTGCAGTAGCTATGCGCTCAGATACAATTGGTCTATTATTTACAAAAATATGAATTCCAGTTCTTGATGCTCTTGTATGGCTTGGCTTACTAGTAGCACCTGTAATCTTCAAGTTTTCCTCTTCATAATTAACCTCGACCATTGATTTGGCAGTGTCTTTATCTAATACTTGTGCGATCCGTTCAATAATTGTAGATGTTTTATGATAGCTAAATATTTTCTTATTGTTGTTTTCGAGTGTAAATTTAATCTCAGGATGTACTAACGCATATTTTGTGAGGATTGTAATTATCTGCCCTAGTTCCGCAAAATCAGATGCTAAGTGTTTTTTTCTAGCAGGTACATTATAAAATAGGTTTCGTACGTTGATTTCTGTTCCATGTGGCATACCAATTTCATAAAGTTCAATTATCTGTCCGCCTTCACAGACGAGCCTTCCACCGATTTCTTGCTCCTTAGGCCGGCTTTTGAGCTCCATTTGGGAAACACTACAAATACTCGATAGTGCCTCGCCTCTAAATCCATAACTATTTGTTTCGTATAGGTCTTCTAATTTTGTGATTTTTGATGTCGTATGCCTCTGAACTGCAATTTTAAGATCCTCGAAGGCAATTCCCTCTCCATTATCAATAACTTGAATAAGCTCTTTGCCGGATTTTTTTAGAGAAACAATTATACTACTTGCTCCCGCATCTATTGAATTTTCTACTAATTCTTTAACTACTGATGCGGGTCGTTCAATGACCTCTCCTGCCGCAATTTTATCGATTGTTATTTGGTCGAGTTGCTTAATTTTCACAAAAAATCACCTTTGATATACGATTTTTCCACCAACTACAGTATATAGAATCCTTATCTCTTTTATGTGTTCTTCGGGTACTTCCAGAGGATTTTCCTCCAGTATGACGAGATCTGCGAGTTTTCCTTTCTTGATGGTTCCAATTTTATCTTGCTGCCCAATGACTTCTGCACCCCAAATGGTATACGCTTTAAGTGCTTCGAGGACTGAAATTTTGCAATCTTGATATGGACAATTTACCGCTGACCAGATTCCGTATAGTGGTCCAAGTGGCATTCCATCGCTTCCGAAACATAGCTTTATACCATAATTTATTACCTTCCTGAATGGATTCATTTTCTTTGTGATTTCATGTCCAAGTCGCTGGTCGTACATTTCTCCAGGGAATCCCCATTCGCCCATGAAATTTGGTTGCATGGATAGTACGATACCAAGTTCCTTACATCGTTTTAATTGGTCATCCCGAATTATTTCTGCATGCTCGATTCTATGCATAAATGGTTTAATGTTCTGTTCTTTAGCAACCTCTTCCCAGCAATCCAAAACTAGATCAATAGCACGATCTCCAATTGCATGTGTCGCTGTTTGCATTCCAATAGCGTTTGCTTCTTTGTATATTCTCAATAATTCTTTCTTTTCGATTGTAAAAATCCCATGATTATTCGGATCATCTATATAATCATATGATATAGCCGCTGTTTTTGCACCGATTGATCCATCCGTAAATATTTTCACGCCACTTATTCGTAGAAACTCTCCGCCTATTCCTGACGTTAATCCTAATTCTTTTGCACAATCGAATTTTTCTACAGGTATATTAATATTCATTCTGACAGTAAGTTTTCGTTCACGTGCCAATCTAATGTATGGACGAATTTGATAATCTCTTAGGTTGTCCGTGTTTGTTGTTATGCCAAGTTCGTTTGCGATTCGACATCCTACTAATATGCCATTCATTGTATCTTCATCAGTATGTTCTACGCCCTCAAATCCTACAACTATATCCTTAAGCACACCGATTGGTTTTCCATCTTTCTTAATAACACCCGGATGGTTCATGTCAAGATCAAGTTTCTCTAACGCTAAGCTATTAACCGAAACCAAGTGTCCGCAAACCCTCACGAGATATATGGGATGTTCCGTTGAAATTGCGTCTAAATCATCTTTCGTGAGATACCGCTTTTCCGCCCATTTACTTTCATCCCAGTTCCATCCATATATCCATTTTCCTTTTTCTGTATTTTTTACGCGTTCTCGTATTAGTTCAATTGCATCTTCAATATTTTTGGTATTTCCTAAATTTACATACGACTGAATTCTCCCCGTGGAGGCTAAATGATTGTGGGAATCTATAAAGCCCGGTAATATTGTAGCGCCATGAAGATCTATTACAATATCGCTTTTATTCCCCTCATAGGGCAACGATGAAACTTCACATATTTTATCTTGAAAAATTTTAATGTGACCATTTTTGATATAGTTCTCATCTTCAAGTGTTATAATATTGCAATTTGTAAAAATTAATGTGGGCTTGCACATTTTTCTCTCGTCCTTCATATTCTATTAAGGAACTTGTATATATTTATATTAGTGCTTTTCGACGTTGTTGATTAAAATAAAAATAAAAAAGAAATTTGATTATGCTTTCTTTAATTCGAAAACTTTCTCACCGTTTATGAACGTCTTTTCAACTCTAGCTTTGAATTCTAATGGATGATCTGTCCAAATTACAATGTCGGCATCCTTGCCTGGCTCTAATGAACCCATTCGGTCTGCAATACCTAAAATTTCTGCGGGATTAATTGTTACTGCTTTTAAGGCCTCTTTTTCATCCATGCCGTATTTCACTGCTAGTAAAGGTATGAGCTGGAAGTATCGTAATGGTGGAATCGTATCACTCTGTAATGCGATTTTCACTCCGTGTTTTTCTAAAACTCCTGGAGTATCAAATGTGACATTTTTCAGTTCAACCTTTTCGCGACCTATGAGATTTGGTCCGACAATACATGGTACTTTTTTCTTTGCGAGATATTCTGGAATTAGATGTCCTTCTGTTGCATGAATTAATGCAATATTAATATCGAATTCCTCTGCAAGTCTAATGGCAGTAATTATATCATCTGCACGATGTGCGTGTGCGTGGATTGGCATTTCCTTCTTTAGAACTTTTACAAGAGTTTCCATTTTCAGATTGATTTCCGGGGGTGCTACATCTTCTCCCTTTTCGATTTGTTTTTTGTAGTGTTCCCACTTTGCCATGTAGTTTTTAGCTTCGGTAAATTGTTCTCTGAACACAGCAGCCACTGCCATTCTAGTTGTCGGAGCTTTCTTTTGTTCGTTATATACGCGTTTGGGATTCTCACCAAATGCTACTTTTAAGGCTGCATCTGGCTTTACTACAAGGTCATCTATTGTTTTTCCATGTGTTTTTATAACTGCGAAAATACCACCTATGACGTTTGCAGATCCAGGTCCAGTATTAATAGCGGTAACTCCACCTTCTGGGCCATCTGCAAGACCTCTATCTTCAGGATATATCGCATCAATTGCTCTCAGATGTGGTGTTGCAGGATCTGTCATTTCATTAAAATCTCTGCCTTCCCAACCGACTGAATCTTGCCATATCCCTTGATGTGTATGCGCATCAATAAAGCCTGGCAGTATGTATTTTCCCTTCGCTTCTATAACTTCTGCATTATCTGGTATGTCTACATTTTTTCCTATCTTTGCGATCTTGCCATTCTCGACGAGAATGACCCCATTCTCGATTGGGTCACTTGTGATTGGTAAGATTGTACCACCAATAATTGCTATTTTTTTCGCCACGAATAACACCTCTATTTTTTCTCTCTTTCCTCTATCATATCCTTTAGTTCTTTCAGAAATAATAATGCATCTATTGGGGTCATTCTGTTTATGTCGATATCTTTAATGCGTTCCACAACGGGATCTGGTTCCACTAATCCTTCAAGAGTGGTCTGAAGCGGAACAGTTGGCATTTCACCTGAAACTTCTATTTTCTCCTTTTCTAATTGCATCAATATTTGCTTACTGCGCTCTATGACTTCATCAGGAATACCCGCAAGTTTAGCAACCTGAATTCCATATGATTTATCTGTTCCGCCCGGGACGACCTTACGAATTAGAATAATTCCATCCTTTGTTTCTTTTGCTTGCATGTGAAGATTTACAATTCCTTCAATTTGATTTTCTAATTCTGTTAAGTGATGAAAATGTGTTGCGAACAATGTTCGTGCCTTAATTTTTGTAGTGATATATTCTGCAATTGCCCATGCAAGGCTCATTCCGTCATAAGTTGAAGTACCCCTTCCAACTTCATCCAGAAGTATCAAGCTTCGCCTTGTAGCATTATTCAAAATGTTTGCCGTCTCTGTCATTTCAACAGCAAATGTGGACTGTTGCATTGTTAGAAAGTCATAGGCTCCGACACGTGTGAAAATACGATCTACAAGACCAATATGTGCCTCTGCTGCCGGAACAAATGAGCCCATTTGTGCCATTATTACAATCAGAGCTACTTGCCTCATGTATGTTGATTTTCCTGCCATATTTGGTCCTGTTATTATTAATGTTCGTTTGTCTTGTGTATTCATTTCTGTATTGTTTGGCACAAATGGTTCATCTATCATCTGTTCAACTACTGGATGGCGGCCATCAATTATTTTTATTTTATCTGAATTATCCACAACCGGGCGGTGGTAGTCGTTCTGTAAGGCAACTTCTGCGAGAGATGCAAGCACATCTAATTGAGCCAATGCCTTTGCAGTAACTTGGATTTCTTTCGCCCGACTTACAACTTTACTTCGCATCTCTTCAAAGATCTGTAGTTCCAATCTTTTCGCGCGTTCTTCAGCAGAAAGTATGGAATCTTCTTTCTCTTTCAGTTCAGGTGTAATGTATCGTTCTCCATTTACAGTGGTTTGTTTTCGTATATAATCGTCAGGTACAAGATGGAGATTTGCCTTTGTAACTTCAATATAGTATCCAAACACTTTATTATATCGTACCTTTAATGATTTTATTCCCGTTCGGCGTCTTTCTCTCTCCTGCAATTGTGCAATCCATTCTTTGAAGGTCTTAGCTGAATTCCTAATTTCATCTAATTCCTTTGAATAGCCTTCTCTAATCATGCCGCCTTCCTTAATTGTAAGTGGGGGATCATCTACAATTCCTTTCAAAATCATTTCGGCAATATCATCTAATGCATGTAAATCTTTTGTGAGTTCTAAATTGAGTTCTGATTTTGCTTCTGATAATATTTCCTTAATTTTCGGTATTTTTGATAATGTCTTGCCCAATGCTAAAAGGTCTCGCGCATTACAACTACCAAACAAAATACGAGTGCTAATGCGCTCAATATCTTGTATATCCATAAGCATTTCGCGTAGGTCCATTCGCATGAATGTGCTATTCATGAATTCTTCAATAGCATCTTGACGTTTCTTTATCTCGTTAATGTCCATTAATGGTCGTAGAAGCCATTGTTTGAGCAATCTTGCACCCATTGACGTATTGCACTTGAGAAGCACATCAAGTAATGTGTGCTTTTGGGTTCGATCTATTATATTTAATACGAGTTCCAAATTTCTCTGTGAAATGTTATCTAATATCATGTATTGTTCTGTATGATAGTATTTTATGGAAATAATGTTGCTCAATGAATTCATCTGTGTCTTTTTTAGATACGCCATGACTGCTCCAGCAGCACCAATTGCACTGTCTTTTTCTTTCAACCCAAAAGCATCAAGTGAAATAATCTTAAAATGCT
>Ga0256914_1004629_pt1 | contig 10215 bp, 9 predicted proteins | sample HulkmetaG_FD_191571 | JGI IMG/M metagenome (GOLD analysis project Ga0256914, IMG submission 191571) | Hydrothermal chimney microbial communities from Main Endeavour vent field at the Juan de Fuca Ridge, Pacific Ocean - Hulk | ecosystem: Environmental > Aquatic > Marine > Hydrothermal vents ...
AATCCAACATTAATTTATCCTGATATTATAATAACAGAATTATAATCAAAAAGGATAAAAACTATGGAATGTGAACTACCTAGAGTCAACTCAAACCAAGAAGAGATGAAAAGATATTTTCAAGAGGTGAGAACCATCGCAGTAGTAGGATGCTCTCCCAAATCAGACAAAGCCAGTAACAGGGTAGCGAAATATCTACTTGAAGCAGGGTATAAGATGATCCCTATCTACCCCAAAGAGGAGGAGATATTAAACCAAAAGGTCTATCGAAGCTTAGCTGAGATCGAAGAGAGAGTCGATATGGTAGTGATTTTTAGAAAACCAGCAGCCCTCAATGCCATCGCAGATGCCGTCATTGCTAGAGGCGATGTCAAAGTCTACTGGACACAACTCCAACTCATCAACAACGAAGCCGCAGAAAAAGTCAAAGCCGCAGGTATCAGCGTCGTACAAAACTACTGTGCCATGGTAGAGCATAGAGCTATTTTTGGGAAGTAAGTACTATTCAATGCAAAAAAGTCAATTTTATAGGAGATTTGAATTTTTATCTCTTTTTGTTCCACTCAAAATAGGTTTTGGCTTTTGAGATATTGGCATACTCAAATCGAATATCTTCACCTTTTTTGGCAATGGTAAAGCCATGCTCATCAGCTGAAGTGATCTCCCCTTTCTCTTTCTCTCCTCCATGCACTTTGAACTTGACACGCTCACCTATGGCAGAGATAAAGTGTCTTGGCTCCTCTAGCTTACGCTCAATACCAGGAGAGCTTACCTCTAGGTAGTAGGCTCCGTGCATGGGCGGGTTGACATCAAAAAAGACAGAGAGTTCATTGGAAATCTCTGCACAAAGATCAAGCGTCACACCTGCCTCAGAGGTAATATAGACACGAAAAATAGTATGACCATCCTCTTGAAGGGTCTCTGTTCCATAAAAGTCTGCTCCATTGGCTTTAACAATCTTTTCTATCTGTTGATTAAGACTCATCTTGATCCTTTTTATCCCTTTTGGCAATCTCTTTGAAGAGGGCTTCAATCCTTGAGATTCTCTCTAGTTGATCATCAAACTCAAAGGTAAACTTGGGTGCTTTATACCACCCTTCACTCTCACGAATATAGGTTGAGAGATATCCTGAAACCATACGCAACTGCTTGAGTGCCTCTTTTTGTTCCTGTTCATTTAGGTAGGATTTATCCAGATAAACCTTGGCATCATATCGCCCTCTCGAACAGACCACCTCTGTAACACTCAACCCATTGATACGATTATCATTCATAGTAGAGAGAGCCTCTGGAATCAACTCTACAAGCCTCGATTCTGTTCTCTTTCTCTTTATCTCTTCTTCTCTCATGATTCACTATTCACTATTTACTATTCACTAGAGCTTAACTTGCTCTTCTACTATTTTGAAGGTCTCAATCACATCGCCCTCTTTAATATCATTATAGTTCTCTAGCATAATACCACACTCAAACCCACTTTTGACCTCTCTAACATCATCATTAAATCGTTTGAGAGATGAAATTTTACTAGTATAGACAACCACTCCATTACGAATCAATCTTGCACCTGCATTTCTAATAATGGTTCCATCAGAGACTTTACAACCGGCAATAGTTCCTACTTTGGCAACAACAAAGGTCTCTCTTACCTCTGCTTGACCTGTCACCTCTTCAGAGATAGTAGGTGACATCATACCACCAAGCAGTGCCTTGACATCATCTAAGAGTTCATAGATTACTGAGTAGGTCTTAATCTCAACACCCAACTCTTTGGCTTTTTTCTTGACTGAACCTGTTGGTCGAACATTGAATCCTAGAATAATTGCATGCTCTGAGGCATCAGCGAGTTGTACATCTGATTCAGTAACTCCACCTACCCCTTCATGAATGACATTGACCTTAACCTCTTCATTTTTGAGATCAGCCAGTGTTCCTTTGATCGCTTCAAGAGATCCTTGAACATCTGTCTTGATAATAACAGGTAGAGATTTGAGATTTCCTTCTGCAATAATGGCAGAGAGATCATCAATCGTAACCTTGGTACTTTTCGATAACTCTTTGGTTCGAGCATATTCAGCACGCTTATCAGCCAACTCTCTTGCCTCTCTTTCACTCTCCATAACGACCAAAATCTCTCCTGCTATAGGAACAGCAGAGAGTCCAACAACCGCAGCAGGGGTACTTGGTCCAATGGCTTTGGTACGTGTTCCATCATCAAGAATAAGGGTTTTGACTTTACCAAATGTTGTCCCAACCACAAAACTATCACCCACACGCAGGGTTCCATTTTGGACAATAATATTGGCAACTGCACCAAACCCTTTCTCTAAAGAGGACTCCACCACTACTGCTTTGGCATTGCGTGAGGCATCTGCTTTTAGCTCCATCACCTCTGCGGTTAAGAGCAAAGTCTCTAAAAGATCATCAATCCCCTCACCAGTATGAGCAGAGACAGGAACAAACTCATGCTCCCCTCCCCACTCAACAGGAGTAATCTCTAACTCTGCAAGTTGTGCTTTGGCAAGTTCAGGATTGGCTCCCTCTTTATCCATCTTATTGATCGCCACCACAATAGGAACACCTGCTGCTTTGGCATGAGAGATTGCCTCTTTGGTCTGATGTTTTACTCCATCATCAGCAGCAACTACAATAATAACAATATCTGTCGCCTGAGCTCCTCTTGCACGCATCTCTGTAAAGGCAGCGTGACCAGGGGTGTCGATAAAGGAGATCTTTTTGCCATTTTTTTCAACTTGATATGCCCCAACATGCTGTGTAATTCCCCCTGCTTCTCTAGCAGCAACTTTGGTTTGACGAATACGATCAAGTAGTGAAGTTTTACCATGATCAACATGACCCATAATGGTAATTACAGGAGGTCTCTCCTCCTCATTTTCATTAGGTATAGCATCATACACTTTGACATAATCAAGTGCATCTAATGGATCAATAGTTGTCACTTCAACATCAAACTCCTCTGCTAAGATCTCAATAGAGTCTTTGTCAAGAAAGTCATTTTGGGTAAACATTGTCCCCAAGGCAAAAAGAACTTTGATTACTTCACCTGTACTTCGACCTACCTTCTCTGCAAACTCATAAACCCGTACATTTTCAGGAATCTCTACTGATTTTATCTGTTCACTACTCTCCTCTTTGACATACTTTTTACGTTTGCCACCACGACGAAGTCCTGAGGGGCGTCGTCGACCATGATTACTACCACGTCCACGAACTTGCTGAAGATTACTCCCCTCTCTCTTTTTCGCCTCCTCTTTACGTTTTGCCTCTTGTCGCATCATCTCTTCATAGATATTTTTATCAGAGAAGTCCAACATCAATACTTCAGGCTCCTCCTCTAACTCTGTTACCTGCGTTCTGCCTGAATTGCTCAATGCTATATCTGACATAAAGTCAAGTCGCTGACCACTATCTTTTGCTTGTGCTATCTTTTTAGTCTTCTTCTTGGAAGGAGGCGTAGGCGACCCTTTTGGTTTAGATTTCTGAACAATATTGATCTCTTTTTCAGGCTTTCGCTCTTCAACAATTCTAATTCTTGGCTTCTCACGATCAGCCTTTTTGACCACAGTAATTCCAACTCTTTTACGCCGACTTTTTGATTTCTCTTCAATTTTTGGCTTCTCTTTTACCGAATCCTCTGCAACACCCATCTCTTCTCTTTTCCCCTCTTTTTTGGTTGGTTCCTTTTGAATCAACTCCTCTTTTTTAAGAGGCTGACTCTTCGTCTCTATCTCTTTAGCTTTTGGAGTTTCAACTTTTGGCTTCTCTTTAGATTGGGGGGTAGACTTAATCTCTGCTTTTTTGACAACCTTTGCCTTCTTAATGACTTTTTTCTTATCTGTTTTAGGTTTGATACCTGTCATTACATAATCGATCAAAATACCAGCTTGATCTACTGTTAGAGTACTGTTTGCTGCCTTCACATCATAACCTAACTCTTTTGCTTTCTCTATAAGGTCGGCATTTGTTGCTCCTGCTTCAGCTGCTATCTCTTGGATTCTAACTTTATCCATTCTTATCTAACTCCTTTAAATACTTAACAAACCGTTCACTATTTTCCACAGAGAGTCGAAAACGCTTGATTAAGCCTTTGATTTTTTTCTCATTTTGACTACAATTGTGACATAAATAAAAACTTCTACCTTGACCTGTAAAGGGGAAAATATTGTTGTTATCTTGTTGCAGTCGTATCAATCTGCACTGTAAGTCTCTGTCTCTACATGTAATACACATGCGTATAGGTCTATTTTTTCGCATAATTATACCCAAAAATTGTTATTAACTCTTTGAAGTTACACCATAATTATCAAGAGTCTTGGTAAATACTCTAAATTTTGGAAATTTTTGTGCTAATGCTTGGTGAATTTTGGCAGCACTATCAGCATAGCAGAGATTAAAAAAGGTTGACCCACTTCCTGAGAGAGTACTCATCAATGCACCCTTTGCCAAGGCTGTCTTCTGTACCTCAAAAAGCTCAGGAAACTGCTTCATCCGTCTATCTTGATGAATCTTATCCTTGGAGGCTATTTTGAGTAGATCCCAAGACTCAGTCATAAAAAGAGAGGTCATAAATGAGGAGCGTGAAAGAGAGTAAACCATCTCCTCTGTACGATAAACATCAGGCAAAACTGTTCGTGATTTGACAGTTGAGATAGTGCGATGAGGAACAACCAAGACTGCTCTAAGATACTCAGGAACCTTTCTTTTTTTGCTATAGACCTTCTTATCTTCTACACAAGCGACATTAAATCCACCCATTACTGCAGGGGTGATATTGTCAGGATGAGGCTCATACTCCAATGCCAAATTGAGAATCTTACGTTTGTTGTACCGCTCTCCCGCTGCGACATAAGCGGCTGTCAATGCCGCGGTAATCACCGCAGAGGAGCTACCCAAACCTCTGGATATTGGGATACGATTGGTAAACTCAAATCGAAAGTTATCTTTTCCTCCTTTAAGCTTTTGATACTGCTTGTTGAAGATATTCATAAAAAGAATATTTTTGCGTATATGAGGATTCTCTGCTCCCTCTCCACGGGTTGAGACAGAGAAGAATCGTGAAGGCTTAATAATGATCTCATTACGAAGGTTAATCGCCAACCCCAAGGTATCAAATCCTGGTCCTAAATTGGCAGAGGTTGCTGGTACCGATACAAACAAAGTACTTCCTTTGCTGATGTCATAATCTGTTACGATTAAACGGCGGGTAGAATATACATTGGCTTATTGTCGTCTAAAATCGTCACTTCACTCAACATGGAAGGTAATTCAAACCGTTGCTCTACTGCCTCATCAAATTTTTTTGTTATTATAGTGTTATTTTCTTTGATAAAGTAGAGTTTGCCCATCGCTTTGATTGGATTTTGATTATTCAGTGAAAAAGCATCACATCCTCTAAAGGAGATACCCTTAAGTATCTCTAGTGTACGCAGGGTAATGTAGGTCAACTTTATTGCCATATATGAGCCAGGACCACTGGTATAGAGCACCTTCTTGAGTGGATACTCTTTTATTATATCCATTAGTAGTTTCAATAGAATATCCGATGTTTTTTGATCACTTTGAATTCTCTTAATTAACACACCATCTTGATAGATACCCAGCAACAGAGGTGAAGCAATAGAGACAATAACAAGATCGTATCTAGGCAAAACTTTTGGCAAAGGCTCTGCTTTTGGTATCATTAAGACAAACTACCTCATAGTTTTCACTATTGGCAAAGAGTTTAATAGTTAGCTCATGATTGAGTTTATGACTTCCAGCAAAAGAGCTATAGGCTCCTAGTAGATTATGTCCCGTCACCATCATATCTCCCATCGCATCAAGAATTTTATGACGAACAAACTCATTATCAAATCGCAACCCCTCAGGATTAAGCACCTTCTCATCATCCAGACCAATAGCGTTGTTTAGACTAGCTCCTAGTGCTAGATTGATACTCTGAAGATATTGTATATCATGAGCAAATCCAAATGTTCTTGCCCGTGCAATCTCCTCAACAAAAGATCTAGTACCAAAAGCATAAGATTGTGATTGACGACCAATGACAGGGTGTTTGAAGTCTATTTCAAAATCAAAACGCACCTCATCACTAGGCTCAAGCCGAACAAACTTATCACCATCTCGTACCTCAATGGGTTTTTTGATGCGAATAATTTTTTTGGCTCTCTCTTGGATCTTGATCCCTGCCTCATCCAATAGCAGACAAAAAGAGGCAGCACTTCCATCCATAATGGGCATCTCATTGCCATCCACAACCACACGCATATTGTCAATACCATAGGCATAGAGTGTAGAGAGGAAATGTTCAATGGTTGAGATATACCCCTCTTTAGCACCAATAACAGTCGCCATTTGGGTATCGATGACAGAGGAGGGAGATAGAGGAATAGTGAGTGCTAAATCTTCTCGATAAAAGAGGATGCCAGCATCACAGCCAAGGGGTTCAAGTCTCAATTTAATAGGCTCACCTTTATGCAGTCCTATACCGACAACCTCAACGGGTTTTTTTATCGTACGTTGATTCATATCCAATATTCCTTTATTTTTAGACCAATATTATAACATAATTGTATATTTTTTGTAGAGTGTGATTCTTTTGTCTATTTTTTAATTTAAAATATCCTATTTATCTTATAAAGATATTCTCTTATCTTAAAAACTATTTTCTCTTCAAAATATTTATACTATATGAAAATCACAAATGGATTTTACTACAAAAACAACGATATTTCAAGACTTTGAGAGGAGAAAAGAGAAAAAATCTACCAAAGCCATAGGTTTTAAAATCTATAAAAATTTTATCTAATATCTTTTCATTTTCATCGCTTTTTTTTGACAAAAGATGTTTTTTTATCAAAGAATAAGACCAATTTACTCCTAAAAAAACCTTAAAAGAGAGAGCCGTAATAGAAAATTTTGCTCTCCTATTGCTATACCTACCCAAAAAGGTTTTAACCCTTACAATATTTGTGCTACTATTATGCCTACTAAAATAATTAGGTATACTATCTATGAAACTACTCAAACGACTATTCAAAAAAACAACCCCCATCAAAACCAGACTCTCTATCACCTCACCAAATGGCTTTCATCTACGACCCATTGCCAAGTTTGCCAATGAGGCAAAAAAATTTGATGCAACCATTACCCTTCATGCCAAAGGAAAATCTGTCGTGGCAACACAGGTTCCAAATATTCTCTCTCTATCCTTGGAGCGTGGAGAGGAGTTTACCCTTAGCTGTCTTGGCAAAGATGCCGATATGGCATCTAAGCACCTTAGCGACTTTTTTGTAAATCTAATGCAAACAGAGAAGCCTATTGAGAAGATAGCACAAGAGGATCAAAACTACCAATCCCCTATTCTCAAAGGTGAGAGCATTGCAAGAGGTATTGCCATTGCACCATTGGTTACTTATGAGATGCAAGAGCATACAGAGGAGAGTAGACTCTCTATCAATCAAGCCATCCAACAGAGTATAAAGGAGCTAGAAGATCTCCATCAATCCTCGCAGATATCCCCACAACAACGGGAGATCCTAGAGGCACAACAATCCCTACTCCTAGCAGATAGTTTTCAACAAAACTTCAAAGATATCTCTGCATTTAAGCACCATATCCAAAGAGAGATAGATCAACTCAAAGGGGGGAAGTTTGCCTCTCGAATTGCAGACTATCAAGATATCGAGCGACGGGTTTTGGCTCATGTGGGGGTGATCTCTACAATTAAGCTTCCAACCACTCCTTATATCCTTGTTGCTGATGAGCTACTCCCTAGTGAAGTCACCGAACTTAATAGTAGCCCTATCCAAGGGGTCATCCTCCAAAAAGGAACGATTACCTCCCACACGGCTATCTTATTGCGTGCCTCATCGATCCCCTCTATGATTATTCATCAACCTATTTCTCAAAGTAGCCAAGCGATACTTGATGCCAACAGTGGCAATCTCATCACCCACCCTTCACAAGAGGATATCCAACAAGCCACCACCCAACAGCAAAAAGAGAAAACTTCTCAAGAGCAAAATTACCAAAGACGTTTTGAGCCAACCCATACCAAGCAGGGACGAAAAATCAATGTACTTGCCAATATTACAGATCTCAACTCTGCCAAAGAGGCAAAAGAGCTTGGGGCAGAGGGAATTGGCTTACTCCGAACAGAGTTTCTCTTTGCCAACAAGAGACCTACCCTAGAGGAGCAGAGGCAGACCTACCAAGAGATATTTGCTCTTTTTGATGAGATTACAATCCGTACGCTTGACATTGGTGGTGACAAATCACTCCCTTATGTGGATATTCCTCATGAGGCAAACCCCTTTTTGGGGCTACGAGGTATTCGCTTTTCTCTACAGGAGAGAGAGCTTTTCCAAGAGCAACTCTTGGCAATATTCTTGGCACATCAGGGCAAAGCGATCAAGATTATGTTTCCTATGATAAGCGATAAGCAGGAGTTTCGAGATGCCAAAGCGATCGCCTTGGAGGTGGCACAAAAACATCAAATCGACATTAGCAATATCCAATTTGGAATTATGATTGAGGTACCATCAGTTATCCTTGCGATCAAACTCTTCGATAAAGGGGTTGATTTCTACTCCATTGGTACCAATGATCTCACACAATATCTCTTTGCGATTGAACGCACTCACCCCACGCTGAAAGTCGATGCAACCCACCCGATACTCATGAGTGCCTTAAAGATCATTATCGACACCACCCACAAACCCATCAGCATCTGTGGTGAGTTAGCAGCACTGCCCCAAGCCACCCAAGCATTGATTCAGATGGGCTATAGCACCCTCTCTGTCTCACCCAAACTTATTCCATCACTCAAGGAGAGAATCCGACATGTTTAATCTTTTACAAAAAGTAGGCAAAGCCCTCATGACTCCTATTGCTGTCTTACCTGTAGCGGCTATTTTGCTTCGTCTTGGTTTTGGAGATATCCCCTTTATTACTGGAGAGATTGCCACTATTATGAAGGTCGCAGGAGATGCCATCTTTGCCAACCTCGATATGCTCTTTGCCGTAGGGATCGCGTATGGATTGGCAAAAAACAATGATGGTGCTGCCGCACTTGCAGGTGCGGTGGGTCTGCTTATTGCCAAAGCGGTCTATTTAGAGATAGACAAAGATCTCAATATGGGGGTCTTTATTGGTATTATAATAGGTATCTTAGCAGGTTTTCTCTATAACCGTTTTCATACCGTTAAACCACCTGAATTTTTGGGCTTCTTTGGGGGGAAACGTTTTGTTCCTATCATCACCGCACTCTCCTCAATAGCAGTAGGTCTTTTGGCAGGAGAGTTTTGGCACCATGCACAGAGTGCCATTGATACCTTTTCCAATACCATTATAGGCTTAAATGAGTTTGGCTCTTTTCTCTATGGCACACTCAACCGTCTACTCATTCCTCTTGGTCTGCACCATATCTTAAACTCTGTCTTTCTTTTTCAGGTGGGTGATTATAGCTATATCAAAGAGGGTGCGACACTTGTTGCCAATGGGGATCTTGGTCGGTTTTTTGCAGGAGATCCAACCGCAGGAATCTATATGGCAGGATTCTATGTCACCATGATGTTTGGACTACCCGCTATGGCACTTGCTATCTATCTAACCACCCCAAAAAGCGAACGTAAAAGAGCAGGTGCGATTCTCTTTGGGGTAGCCTTGACCTCATTTTTGACAGGAATTACAGAGCCATTGGAGTTTCTCTTTTTGTTTGTTGCACCACTGCTCTTTGTGTTGCATGCACTCTTGACAGGATTAGCTGTGGCATCTGCTCACTTTTTGGATATCCATCATGGATATGGCTTCTCTGCTGGATTTATTGATTATCTTATCAACTACAAACTCGCTACCAAACCACTGCTTCTCTTGCCACTAGGGGCAGGATTTGGGGTGATCTATTTCCTCCTAAGCTACTATACTATTAAGCTTATGAATTATCAGATCTTTCCAGAGGAGCATCAAAAGAACCAAAAGAGAGATAGCTCCAATGAGGCTTTGGCATTTATCGAGGCATTGGGAGGAGCGAAAAATATCATCTCGACAGATGCCTGTATAACACGACTGAGAATGGAGGTAGAAAATGCTCAAGATCTTGAGGAGGAGGCATTTATGAAGCTAGGGGCAAAAGGGGTTATCAAACCTAACAACCATACCATTCAGGTGGTACTAGGTACACGTGCTGAGGAGGTA
>Ga0256914_1004630_pt1 | contig 10215 bp, 8 predicted proteins | sample HulkmetaG_FD_191571 | JGI IMG/M metagenome (GOLD analysis project Ga0256914, IMG submission 191571) | Hydrothermal chimney microbial communities from Main Endeavour vent field at the Juan de Fuca Ridge, Pacific Ocean - Hulk | ecosystem: Environmental > Aquatic > Marine > Hydrothermal vents ...
GATAGCGTTTTCCTAATTGGGATTTGGCAAAACTCTCTATTTTCAATAGAAGATTACGGTTAGGGTGAGCGTCTGATACTCTTGACTGCCTATTTGAAGGGGGTATAAAAAAAGGTTCTTGCATAGTATGAGAGGAGCGGTAGATATTATTATAAGGGTGATAACTATAAACACTATGGTATCGACCATCTGCACCCCTAGGGATACATCCTCCATAGAAGAGGATTGCTATAGATACTAGAAGTCTCTTGTTGTAAATCAGTCCTATTCCTATGTTGTGTCGTTGAAAAATCAATATTAAACTCCTATATTATTTTTGATTTATGAAGCGTACTGATAACGATCCATCATATTGTCAATCTTCTCTTTCATCCGAGCATAATTGGTTAGCTTATCAGCGACATAGGTATAGTCACTCTCATCATTTTTGGTAGCTTTGGATCGACTATCAACAAAAAGCAGACTAGGGATATTGGTACGCTTGATCTTCTGTGTGACATCATTATGCTCTGCTTCATTGGTGACACGATCAAGAAGAATACTTTTATAGCTTTTGATATCCATTACTTTTTTGAGCTCTTCAATATTCTCTGCAATATCTACGCTATATCCAAGCCGTTCTAATATTGCTCCTATGATCTTAGCCTCTGTAGCAGTCTGTTTATAGAGCAGAATATCTTTCGCATCAGAGATATCCTCCTCCTCTTCAATCTCTGCTCCAAAAAAACTCTTGAGTACATCAATAAACTTACTAAGATCTATCGGTTTGGAGACATAATCATCCACCCCCTCTGCAAGAAATCGCTCTCGATCCCCCTTAAGCGCATTGGCAGTTACAGCAACAATAGGTACATGATCAAGATTATGCTCTTTTTCATAGGCAAGAATAGCATGTGTCGCTTCAATCCCATTCATTACAGGCATCTGAATATCCATAAAGACTATATCATACTCTCCCTTTATACGTTTCTCATAACCTATTTTCCCATTCTCTGCTATATCACTCTCAATTCCTAAATTTTTGAGTGTATGGTAGATCATCTTTTGATTAACAGGGTTATCCTCTACAACCAAAGCGCTAAGATTACCAAAGGGAGCATCACTATCAACAATCAACTTCTTCTTTTTTGATACACCCGTTTTGAGTAGTAGATTTAGTGATTTCTCTACTTTTGAATAGGTAATAGGCTCATAGAAGAGGTGATTAAATTTAAAACTCAACTCCTCTATTTTCTCTCTTTGGTTCAATTTTGTAACCAAGATAATCTGTGTACTCTTTCCATATTTTGCGACAAGGTGTGTTAGATTTTTTTGATCCATAGCATCATCATGAATAAAAAGAGCATCAAAGATATCACCACTTTGCATACATAGATCAAATGTATCAAAACGTGTTATAGAGAGATTATCAAAAGATAAGAGATACTCCTCTAAATAGTGATCAGACTCTTTTTTCTGGACATTTTGAGAAGCATATATTGCTATTTTTAAAGCTTTGGATAACTTCTCTTTGGGGATATCCTGATAAGGCAACTTCAAAGTAAAAGAGAAACAACTCCCTTTGCCAACTTCACTCTCTAAATGCAACACCCCACCTAATATCTCTACCAAGCTTGATGAGATTGTCAAGCCCAATCCTGTTCCGCCATACTTTCTACTGGTACTGCTATCGGCTTGTGTAAAGGCTTCAAAAACCTTATCTCTTTGTTCATCAGAGATACCAATTCCTGTATCTTTGATAGAAAATTTTATACCGATACTCTCCTCATAAATTGCCTCTTTTTCTACAACAACATCAATTGACCCACGCTTATTGGTAAACTTCACGGCATTGGAGATAAGATTGATAAGCACCTGCTTGATCTTTCCAGGGTCACTCTGTAGTTGTATTGCACTAAGTGTTGGATCTATCCACAATGAGAAGTCAATATCCTTTTTGGAGGCATTAGCCGCATAGGTCTCAATAACATTCTCAAACTCCTCAATAGGGTTAAAGTAGACCTCTTCTAGTTCAATATTTCCACTCTCTATTTTTGAGATATCCAAAATATCATTGATTATGGCAATAAGGTCTTCTGAACTCTTCCGAATAATCTGCACAAATTCACTCTGCTCCTCATCGAGGTTGGTAGATTTTAAAAACTTGGTAAAACCTACAATACCATTAAGTGGGGTACGAATCTCATGAGACATATTTGCCAAAAAAAGTGATTTGGTTCGATTTGCCTCATCGGCTAACTCTTTACTCTCTTGCAACTCATGAATCATCTCTGACATCAACGCATAGATCTCTGCATTATTTTTCTCTTTGAGGACACTATGAAACTTCTCTATATTCTCCCTTTGTATGGGGCAACTCTCAATATCATATAGAAGTTTTTGAAGATTTTTCTCCTCTCGTGAGAGATTATCAAACATCGAGTCTCTTCGAGAGAAGAGAAACAAAGAGAGCAGTAGAACCACCAAAGAGGGTAACATGATACGCTGTTGTTCATCAATGCTATGTATAATATGTTTTTGATCTTCTATATTACCCTGCTCGATCATGCTGGTTTTTAGATGATTATACTCTTGATAGGATTGGAATAGCAGTAGTCCAGATCCAATCATCAATATAATATAGATTAAAGAGATAATCTTTTTAAATATACTTTTTTTCACAAAAAATCCTTATTTGTTTATAAATTGATACTGTTTCATAAGGTTAATTATATCTTAAAGTAAATTATAATTAAATTATTTAAGATTATATTAAAAAAGTGACTTTTTCATCTATTTTTTAATTTATCGTTATGTTAAGCAATGATATAATTGCAAAAATTTTTTAGCACTAAACTGAGAAATGATACAAAATTACACAAAAAAATCATCAAAATAAGGAAAAAGAGATGGGACTTAGCAACAAAAAACTACCAAAATTAGGATTTCTATACCTCGATTATGTACTTCGATTCTTCGATCACTCAAACTTCAAAGGGTGGCCAAACAAGATAGAGACTGTTGTCTATCACTGGGGAGATGACAAGGATAGATTTATCAAAGAGGTCAAAAAGAAAAAGATTGATGTTCTTATTGGGAATATACCTGCAACAGCGTATGAGACCTTTAGAGAGATAGCAAGAGCCTTACCTCATGTACGTTTTATTCCCTCTTTGGATACTCAATTTTCCAACAAATCAAAAGAGAATGTTACCCGTTTTGCATGGAAATATAACCTTCCTATTCCCAAAACATATATCTACTATAACCGAGAGAATGCCGATAAATTTTTGAAAAAGACAACCTATCCAAAAATTGTCAAAAAATCTTATGGTCCTTCTAACTATGGAGGATATTTTGTACATAAGGTAGACTCTTACAAAGAGGCAAAAGAGCTTTTTGCCAAGAAGAAGTACCACCCCATGTATTTCCAAGATTTTGTCCCTATGGAGGCAGATATCCGTGTGATGTTGATTGGGCATAAACCTGTCTGTGCCTTTTGGCGAAGAGCCCCAGAGGGGGAGTGGCTAACCAACACCAGCCAAGGGGGAGAGATGGACTATATGAATGTTCCTAAATCTGTATTAGATCTAGCCGTTAGGGTCTCCAAAGCTGCCAATGCTGAGTATTGGGCATGTGATGTTGCTTATGGTAAGGATGGCAAGGTAAGAATCCTAGAGTGTGCTACGGCATTTGCTGCTTTCCCTTATATTCGAGATTGGATCGGGCAATACCTCATGTGGAGTCTTAGCAAAGGGAGATTCAAAAAACCCCATACACCAATGTTTAACTGGGAAGAGCTAGGTAAGATCTCTCCTGACCTGCTTAGAACCATGAGACACATCACCTTTGGTAAGTACCATGCCTCTTATGATGGTGCCTATTTTGGTAAAAAGAAGAAGATGTTTGGAGAGAGCGAACTCTTTATTCATGAGCTTGATGAGAGATATAAGATGTTTGATATCAAACCACGAACATTTGAAGAGTGGCCAAGTGAGCAGTGGAACTACCAAGATAAATTTGCCCTAAAGAGTTTAAAATCGATGAAAGTACCATCACTCAAAACCAATGAGGCTCCCCAAGCAGATAATAATGAGATCTCTTCTGCTTTTGAGATAAGCGATGAGCGTTTAGAGGAGTTGCTTCTCTCTATCAAAGGATTGGGGAAGAAAAAATTGAAAAAAATTCTAGCAAAATTTAGCCACAATGAGATTGTTACTCTTTTGGAGAATGAACCACGTCTATTGACTGATATCAAGAGTATTGATGATAAACTTGTGGAGAAGATCTCTATCGCTTGGGAAAAATTCAAAAAAGGCTAAACTATGGAAGTTTTTGTTAAAATTCATTAAAATTTTAAAATGTAAATCTTATTTTTAATATTTTTTAATAAAGAAGAGTTTTTACTGAGACCTAGTCTCAGTAAAAAGGAGTTAATATACCATGAAACAACAATATAGATCCTACCAAGAGAGTTGCGATTTTCTCTTTGATGCTGTCCAGAAGTACCCTGATCTTATTAGTGTTCAAAGTATTGGTCAGAGCCACGAAAAGAGAGATATTCTTCTAGCGACCATCTCTCTCAATGTCGCCTTTGCAGATCTCAAACCTGCTCTACTCTATACAGGAACCATCCACGCCAGAGAGTGGATTGGTAATGAGTTGGGCATTGAGTTTATAGAGTATCTACTCAAAAACTACAAAAACAATCCAAATATCCTAGAGACGCTTACCTACAATACACTCTATCTTGTTCCTTGTCTTAATCCTGATGGATTTGAGTATAGCCGAGAGCATTTCTCATTTTGGCGAAAAAATAGACGAGATAATGGAGATGGAACCTTTGGGGTTGATCTTAATAGAAATTTTTCGGTAGGATACAGAAAGAGCAAAAACACCAACTCCAATGTCTATAGTGGTCCTAAGCCCTTCTCAGAACCAGAGACCAGAGCAATCAAAGAGTTTGTCGATACCCACGCCAACATTACCATTGCGTTGGATTATCACTCACAAGGGAATGTCTTTTTCCCTGCTCATAAATTTAACCATGAGATGGAGCTAGAGGGGACAGATCTTAATACCCTTTGTGCCAATATGAATTATCATATTCATAAAGTTACATCTCGAAGATATGGTATCAATCGTGGGAAACCACCAACCAAACTAATCTCAGGAAGTGGACGAGAATACTACTACTCCAAAGGGATACTCGCCGTGGTTGTAGAGGTAGGAACACGAAATATTCCTGATTATATGCAAAATATGGCAGAGTCTATCAATGAAAACATCCCCGCACTTCTCTATGCACTAAGCGAAGCAAGAAATTATAGCAAACATGCCCCCCAACGGGTAGAGAACTTTCATCTCGTCTCCACAGAAGCCAACTGTTGCAAATTAGGGTGGGAGTATCCAGAGGATTCAGAGATCTATTTTGAGATCTATAAAAACAAAAACAATAAAATGGCATGTAACGACTCCTCACTAGTAGGAATCACCTCAGGACGTGAATTTGTTGATGAGAATCTCTCTAGTGGCACGATGTACTTTTACTATATTCGAGCAGTAGATCGACTCTCTCGTACCAAATCCCCTATCGCTCCTAAGGTCAAATTCAAAACCCCATTAGAGGAGAATGAGTTTCATCGAACCATCTTCCCAAACAAAACCAACGTAGGCTATGTCGCCCAAAAATCTCCTGAAGCCAATAGAGGTCACTTTGGGGTTAACTCTCTTAAGGTTGGAGTGAGTGAGGGGCGTGGAATCTCCTATGGGGTGATGCAGTTTAATCTCGATAGCATCCCAAAAGATGCTACTATTATTGATGCCAAAGTCTCTCTCTACCCTCTAAACAGGGTCTCTGCCAAGATTGAGAAGTATGGAGAGTGGGCGCTCTCTATAATTGATCCCGATAGTATCTCAGATATTCGTGATTTTGATCAAGTACACCATGCCAAACATATTAAAACCGTAGGCAAGAGCATCCCCTCTGAACAATTGACTCAAGGGATCTGGAGTCATTGGGATTTTAATGAGTATGAAAGAGAGCAACTACAACAACAATTAAGCAGAGAGAAGGTGATCTTCAAACTCCAAGGACCAACCAAACTTCCCAAAGGAAGAGACTCTCAAATTATGGTTTTTGATTTGGGGTATGGTCATCAAGGGGGAGGATTACACTATCGCCCCTCTATTGATATCAAATACACCATCCCCTCAGAAGAGATGGCTATTGAGATCTCAACTGCTATGACCATCTCTGATTATGAGATTATAGAGGACAAACTCGCTTGTGGTTTTGATGGAGAGGATGAGAAGGTCTATGCCTTTATCTCTTTTGATCTCTCTCCTCTGCCTGATGTAGATAAGACAGTCATTACTGATGCGTGGATTGAGATATACAACACCTCTACTGTCAAAAAAGAGGTAGATATCCGCTACAATGTCGAGTTTGTAGACTTAGAGGAGTTTACCTATCAAGATATCAAAGAGAGAGAGCGTATCGAGTATATTGGTTATGAGGTGAGTTCCGCAGAGCTAGGAACCAAAAAGAGACACAACTTCATCTTTGATCACTACTCAAGATTGGCACTTGAGGAGATGCACAAAAATAACAAAGAGGCAAAATTTATTATTCGCCCCACCTCTGTACATACACGAGAACACCTTATCAACTGGGCATCTGAGGGAAAGAGAGCAGCCAAGCTGATGGTTAGATATATCAATCGAAGAAGAGAACCACTCCCTAAACCCAAAAATCTTACAACTAAGATTGAAAATGGTCTTGTCAAAATCTCATGGGATAGACTCAAAGAGAGTGATCTGGTAGGCTACTATGTGGTTCGTAACCGTTGGCATATTCCTCAAAACCCTTTTGATGGGGTCAAACTCTATGCTGGGCCAGATAACTATACCTATGACAGTTACGGATCTACTAAAATAGCGAAATATTATGCTGTCTTTAGCTATGATGAGGTACCCAACTATAGTCAAGGGGCTACTATTGAGTATAAACCAAAATAGACAAGCAAGATCTATAAAATATTGTGTTAAAATTGCATTTCCAAAATTCTTGCTCGTTTTTTGGGCGATTTTCGAATTGTATTTAAACGGGCTATCAAACCAAAAGGAACACAATGAACAACTACGAAACACTGTATGTACTTAAACCTACACTTACAGATGAAGAGACAGCTACCAACATTGCAAAAATTGAAGAGATTCTTCTGCGTGAAGGTGCTGAGATTCTTGCTACCAATAAAATGGGAATGAGAAAACTTGCTTATCCAGTTCAAAAAAATGAGAGAGGTGTATACACTGTTGTATACTTCAAAGCTGCTGGTAGTGTTATTAGCGAACTTGAGCGAAATCTAAAATTTAATGAAGAGGTTATTAAATTCCTTACTGTTAAATATAGCAACAAAAAAGAGACTGCTCAATTTGAAAAATTAGTAGCCCAAGCGAACAAAGCAGATCAAGAAGAGCCTACAAGCGAAGCAGCTCAAGCATAAGACCTTAGGAGAGACCCCATGTATAACAAAGTCGTATTGGTTGGAAATTTAACCAGAGATGTTGAGATAAGATATTCACAGAGTGGTTCTGCTATCGGTAACGTAGGTATTGCTACAAGCCGAAAGTTCAAAGCCCAAACAGGTGAACAGAGAGAAGAGGTTATGTTCATCGACTTAACATTTTTTGGACGAACAGCAGAGATTGCCAATCAATACCTTCGTAAGGGGAGCAAAGTTTTAGTTGATGGACGATTGGTGTTTCAACAGTGGACTGCCCAAGATGGAAGCAAAAGAAGCAAACATGCCGTAACAGTAGAGAACCTACAGATGTTAGATAGCAAGGCAGATAGCCAAAATCCTAACAATATGGCAAATAGTGGATATGGTGAGCAAGCAACTCAAAATGGTTATGCTTCAGGAGGATACAACACACCTTCTTCGCAACAACAAGGTTATGCTCAACCTCAACCATCAATGCAACAGCCTTCCTATTCAGCACCCCAACAACCAACGTCTGTCCCAGAAATCGACATCGATGAAGATGAGATACCATTTTAGGAGACCACCATGGCAGAAAGAAGAAAGTTTAAAAAAAGATATTGTAAATACTGTGAGCAGAAAGTTGATTTTATCGACTATAAAGATTTAAATCTATTGAAGTTCTCTTTGAGCGAAAGATTTAAAATCATGCCAAGAAGATTAACAGGTAACTGTAAACGACATCAAGAGCTTGTCACAATAGCGATCAAAAGAGCAAGACAAACTGCCCTTATTCCGTATATTGTAGATAGAAAAAATGTTGTAGATAACCCATTTGAGCTTATTAAATAGCCTATAAATATCAATTAGAGCCTATCTAATATAAAGATGATAGGCACTCTCTCTATTTTCCCTACTCCTACAAAACATAGATACTCTTAACAAAATTTTTACTATACTTTTGTCAGATAAAAAAAAGGGTGCACGTATGTCAATGCGTATTAATATTGAAAATATTCTAAAAAGTCACAGAAGTCTCTTTGATGACATCATTGCAAAACTACAAGCCAAAAATCTATCCAATGCAAAAAAAATATTAGAAGAACACAATCATACTTTTGATCAAACACTTTTTGATGCCATTGATCTTACACTTCAAGAGCTAAAAAAAGAGGAGAGTTTGATTAGTAGGATACTCTATCGATCTTTTGGTATAGGCAAAGAGAAAAATAGACGTAGAGAGCATCTTATTATTTTTGGTAGTGAACTTAAATCTCAACTTGCACAAGAGAAAAGGTACCAAATAGATCTTCATCAACATCAAGAGAACTTAGAGAACTCTTACAAAAATTTAGAGCGACTTAGAAAAGCTCTAAAAAATAAAGCCACATTTCTAGTCTCTGATTTACTTCGAGAGAGATGTTATGAGTATATACAAGAGATTGATAAAAAAATAGAGGAGATCTCTGCTCTTCAAGGGCAATTATACAACTGTAAGATTGAGATAAGAGATATTATCAAGGTTTATACCAAACAACTTAAAAAAATTCCAAGATATTATGAGTTAAGAGAAGATGAATACAACGAAAAACTCTTAGAGAGTCTCTAAGATTTGAATTTAACTCATTTTATATTTATTGTAACATTTTTGTAACATTTATTTGATATATTAGACTTAAGATTTGCTAATAAAACAAGGTCAATTAGGTGGGACAAATGAAAAATATAATTAAGATATCTCTAATGGCTATAGTAGTAGGTGCTCTATTAAATGCTAAAAATATAAAAAAGTATGAGATAAAAAGTGCTAAAATAGAGTATGCAATAAAAGGATCTAGAAATATTCTAGGGATGGTAAAGACAGAGATTTCTGGTAAAAAAAAACTTATTTTTGATAACTATGGACGCAAAAAAGTAGAGGAGGAGAGCAAAGTCTCCAAAGAGATTGCATTAGGGAATACAAAAATTAAAAAGAGCCATACTCTATACTATTTGAATGGTCATGTTATCTATAATGTTGATTTTAACAAAAAAAGGATTATTAGAGAAGAGAATAGTGTGACTAGTAGAGATGAAGCATTACTCAAAAAAAGAGGAAGGAAGAGAATAGGAAGTGATACTATAATGGGATATGATTGTGATATTTGGAACTTTTCAGGAGAGAAACAGTGTATTTACAAGGGGATACCCCTTCGCATTGAGTCTACTACAATGGGACTAAAGAGAGTAGAGATTGCTACTAAGGTGGTGTTTGATATCTCTTTAGATAAAAAGGATTTTCAATTACCAAACTATCCTGTTTTTAATTTTGATATAGATATGATGATGGCAGGAGAGAAGCCTAAAAAATTAGACAAGAGTAGACTTGAAAAGATGGACAAAAGGGCAAATGAGGCAAAAGAAGTGGCATGGTAAATAGCGAGACCGTTCAGACTTTTGTGTCACCCGATAGATGAGCGAATTATAGTGCAACTATCTAACTAACCCTCAAGCTAATCATGACTTACTCTCATAACCCCTTCGGTGACATCCGACCTATTGCACCAACAAACCCTCATTTGTATGGTAGCTAAAATGCTACATTTTTATTATACGAGGAGATAGATATAGGGGTTCATCACTATTTGACTGAATCTTTCGCTCGTTTTATCTTTAAGAGGGTTTTGTTGAATTGATCATAGATGGTGTAGTAGCTCTCTTTGGACTCTATTGCTATCTGCTCATTGGGTATGGTGGCAATTCGATAGCC
>Ga0256914_1004631_pt1 | contig 10214 bp, 6 predicted proteins | sample HulkmetaG_FD_191571 | JGI IMG/M metagenome (GOLD analysis project Ga0256914, IMG submission 191571) | Hydrothermal chimney microbial communities from Main Endeavour vent field at the Juan de Fuca Ridge, Pacific Ocean - Hulk | ecosystem: Environmental > Aquatic > Marine > Hydrothermal vents ...
CTTGGCGGTGAGCCAGGGCGAAGTGCCGGGATACTGGTGCAGATTGTAGGCCAGCCCCAAGCCGCTGAAAAAGAGAAGGGTGTCCACCACATGGGGCAGGGTGCGCATCCAACGCCGCTGCAGGAGGGGCGAGCCGGAGAGCATGAGGCCGGCGCGCAGGGTGAAGCCGACCAGGGTCAGCGCCACGCAGGTGAGATGAATCTGCTTGAGCAGCAGGTGGTCAATCACCGGAAGGCCGGGCTCCGATGCCGTGTTCGCGGGCGAAGTCGAGCATGCGCTGGATGGGAACCACGGCGCGCTTGCGGACCTCCTCGTCGATGAGGATCTCGTTGTCGCCGCGTTCGAGCACCCGTTCCAGGTTCTGCAGGGCGTTCATGGCCATCCAGGGGCAGTGGCCGCAAGAGACGCAGGTGGCCCCTTCTCCTGCGGTGGGGGCCAAGAGCAGCTTCTTGCCCTTGGCCATCTGCTGCATCTTCCAGAAGATGCCTTCGTCGGTGGCGACGATGAATTCCTTGTTGGGCAGGTCGTGCACCGCTTTGATGAGGGCGGTGGTGGAGCCCACCACGTCGGCCTGGTCGATGACCGCTTCCGGCGACTCGGGGTGGACCAGCACCGCCGCGTCCGGGTGGAGCCGGCGCAGCCGTTCCAGAGCGAATGATTTGAATTCTTCGTGCACCACGCAGGCACCCTGCCAGAGCAACATGTCGGCGCCGGTCTCGCGCTGGATGTAATGGCCCAAATGACGGTCCGGCGCCCACAACACCTTCTCGCCGCGTGCCGCCAAGTGCTTGACGATGGGCAGCGCGATGCTGGAGGTGACCATCCAGTCGGCGCGGGCTTTCACCTCTGCGCTGGTGTTGGCGTAGACCACCACCGTATGGTCGGGATGGGCATCGCAGAAGGCGCTGAACTCGTCCGCGGGACAGCCTTCGTCCAGGGAACAGGTGGCGTGCAGATCGGGCATGAGCACCCGCTTTTCCGGGTTGAGGATTTTCGAGGTCTCGCCCATGAAGCGCACCCCGCATACCACCAGGGTGTCGGCGTCGGTGGTGGTGCCGTAACGCGCCATTTCCAAGGAATCGGCCACGCAGCCCCCGGTCTCTTCGGCCAGGGCTTGCAGTTCCCCGTCCACGTAATAGTGGGCCACCAGCACCGCGTTGCGTTCTTTCAGCAGCTTCTTGATGCGTTCCTTCAGGGCCCGCTTCTCCTCGTCCGAGAGCTCGGGCCACTCGGGGTGGGGCGGCACCTCGATTTTCTTCCGGGCGGTCTCTTCTACGGCGATCATGGCGTGAGGGTGGCTCGAAGGTTGAGGAGGATTTCCGGCGTCCGAAGAAAACAGACCCCGGAACGGGCCGAAAGTTTACCACTACGCTGGGTTTTTCCACAGCCAGGCGGCGCCGCGCACGCCGCTGCTGTCGCCGTGGACGGGCGGCAGCAATCGGGTGGCCACGATGTCGGAGAAGACATATCGGCTCCAGCGCTCGGGCACCCGGTCGTATAGCATGGTGATGCCCGACAACCCCCCGCCGAGGACCACCACGCCGGGATCCAAGACGTTGATCACACCGGCCAACGCCCGGGCCAGCCGGTCCACGTAACGGTCCAGCGTGGCTCGGGCCGCGGCGTCGCCCTCATTCGCCTTTCGGGCGATCTCCCGGGCCGTGAGCCGTTCACCGGTACGACGCTCGTGGTCTGCGGCCATGCCGGGGCCTGAAAGAAAGGTCTCGATGCAGCCCCGCTTGCCGCAATAACAGGCGGGTCCAGGCCGTTCCTCGTCTTTCGCCCAGGGCAGTGGATTGTGCCCCCACTCGCCGGTGATGGCATTGGTGCCGGGCAACAGCCGGCCGTGGAGGGCGATGCCGCCGCCCGTGCCGGTGCCCAGAATGACGCCGAACACCAAAGGTACACCGGCGCCGGCGCCGTCCACCGCCTCGGAGAGCGTGAAACAGTCGGCGTCGTTGGCCATTCTCAAGGGGCGGTTCAGCCGGGCCCGCAAATCCTCGCCCAGCAGACGGCCGTTGAGGCAGGTGGAGTTGGCGTTGCGCATGCGACCGGTGGTCGGCGAGGGCGAGCCTGGCGTGCCCAGGCCCAGGGGCAGGGCGCGGCCCGCTTCCCGTTCCAATTCCCGGTGCAGGGCGACGATGGCTTCCAAGGTGCCTTCGTAGTCGCCGGCCGGAGTGGGCACCCGCCGCCGCAAGCGGATGCGACCGTCGGTCTCCATGAGAACGCCTTCGATCTTGGTGCCACCCAGGTCGATGCCGGCCAACAATGGGGATCAACCTCCGGTCGTGGTTTCGGCCGGTGCGGCGTCGGGGGCCGTTTTTCGTTCCCCGCCCGAAGGGTTGGTGAACCGGTCGTTGAGCTGCTGGATATAGGTGTCGGCTTGGCCGATGAGTTCGGCCAGAGCGGCCCGAGTGCGTCGGTTCCAACCCGCCGGCGTGCGCGCGAACAGGCTCTGCCAAGGGCGGGTGGAGTGGCGGAATGCGGCCACCAGGTCCAGCCGCCGGTTCACTTGCTGCTGTTGCCGCTTCAACCAACGGACGAGGGAACGCGCGGCCAGCCGGCGAACGCCGAAATGGACGCCGATGCCCAGTGCCAGCACCACGCCGACCGTCACCGCGACATTGGTGGGCGCCGCCGTGAGCCATTGCCAAAAGGCGGGCCCGCTGCCGCTGCCCACAAGCGCCAGCAGGAACAGAGTGAGCAGGATCCCGAAAGCAATGGCGTCTCCCCAGAGCGTGCGCTTTTTCCAGCGTGCCAGCGCCTCGGTGAGCAGGGGCACCACCCGATTTTCGATCTCCCGTACGGTCTTCTCCAGCGAACCGATGATCCGGTAGGCGCGGCTGATCTCCACCTCGGCCATGTGGTCGTAGATCTCTTCCAAGTCGCGGTCCCGCTTGGCCTCGTAGCGCTGACGCAGCCGCTCGTCCTCGATGGGCACCGAGGCACTGGGGCTGTAGATGGTGTAGAACCGACCGGCGGTGAGGCCGTGTTCGCCCAGCGCCCGCTGCCAGGCGGCGATCACCTCTTCCGGGTTGTCCTCGTTGGCCGAGGTGTCGAGTTGGTTGAGGATGTAGAGGAATTTGTCCGAATCGGGACGATGGATGGTGTCGGCCACCAGGTGCTTGAGTGTGTCACGCATGGCGCCCGGTTCCGGGTGGCGGGCGTCGAAGAAGACCAGCACCAAATCGGACAAGTCGATCATGTGGTCGGTGATGCGTAGGGTGCTGGTGCGCTGGGCGTCGGCGTCGAAACCCGGGGAGTCGATGAGGATCTTGCCCTTGAGTCGCTCGCTGTTGCAGGTTTTGAGCTGGAGGTAGGCGTCGATACGGTTGCCTTCGCCCTCGGCCACCGCTTCGATCTCGTGGCTGAACTTGTAGAAGGGAAAACGGGGGTCGGAGTCCAGGGCCACCCCGGGCAGCGTGTGGGGTTCGGGATCTTCGCTGTAGCAAATGACGGTGAATTTGTCGTCCACCGCTTGGCTGCCGCTGCGCTGTAGCTTCATTCCCAGGTAGTCGTTGATGAAGGTGGACTTGCCAGCGGAGAACGTGCCTAGAATGGAGATCAACGGCCACCAGGGGATCTGGGTGGCGAAAGAGTCCTCCCGCTCCAGCAGGCCCATGCGGCGCGCCACCTTGTCGAGGTCGCGGAAACTCTGCACCGCCTTGAGCAGCAGCGGGTTTTCTCTGGACAGATGGGCTTCCAGGCTCTTGAGGCGCTTTTCGATGTGTTGGTCTTCCTGGGACATGGATTCTCCTTGGGGTCGTATAAGAGACGGGTGGCGTTGCAACGGGTGCAAATGGTACCCCGACGCGCTGCCCGGGCATAGGGGGCGGAGCGGTTATGGAAAAAGGGGGAGGAATGTCGGATAATCTGCTGCCGCCCGTACACCATCGAACAACAACACTTCCGGGCCGATCCGGAAGCGGACTGGAGGAAGAAGGAGGGTTTCATGGCTGAACTGTTTTCTGCGGAATGGATGGCCTCGTTCGCCGAAAAATGGAACGAGGAACCAGAGCTTACCGAGCCTCTTGGGGAAATCGGTTTCAACAGCACCATCGGTTACGGCTTTCCCGACGAAGATCAGCCTCGCGGGGTGCTGGTGGTGGAAAACGGCAAAGCCGTCTCCGGTGGCCCTTATGAAGGCCAGGCGCTCAACTGGGACATTCGGGCTTCCGAGGATCAATGGAAGAAATGGATGGCCAAACCCCCGGGAATGATGGGTTTGGGTACCGCCTTCGCTTCTGGCAAGATGAAATTCAAAGTGGGTGATTACGCTTCCATGCTCAAGGAGCCGAGGATGGCCAAGCCTTTCATAAAGAGCTTCTCGGTGATGGCCAAGGCTTGATCCGGCCGAACCGGCGTGCCGTCACCGGTTCGCAACCGAACCCCACGGGTGCCCGCTTTGCGGGCCCCGTACAGACACCACTCCAAGGAGAGCGGCTCACTCCCATGATCGAACAGAGGAAAATGCGCGCCTGGTTCACCGGTTTTCTGCTGCTGCTGAGCGGTGTCCTGTCCGCCCAGCAGTCCGGCAAGCCGGAAATCTTCATCGTCCAGGCGTCGGACCGCCAGCCTACGGTGGCGGTGAGCGGCACGGTCATCCCCTACAAGCAGGTCACTCTGGCGGCTCAGTTGCCGGGTAGGGTCAAATACATTGCCGGCATCGAGGGCGACTTCTTCAAGGAAGGGACGCTGCTGGTGGCCATCGACGACTCCGAATTGTTGGCCAAGCGGGCTGCGCTCTATGCTCAGTTGGCCACCGCCGAGGCGGAGCTGCGCAACGCCAGCGTCCAGTATTCGCGCGAGCTCTGGTCGCCTCAATCCAAGGCGGCACCGGGCGGCATGGCCATTCCCAACCTCTTCGATCAGATGTTCACCCGTCCCGCGGAAGAGTTCATGGACATCCGCGACCAGGACGCCGAGCGCAGCGCCGACCTCTTTTCCGCCAGCACCCGCATCGAGCAGGCGCGCAACGCCATCATGCGGATCCGGTCCGAGATCCAGGCGCTGGAGGCCAAGATTCGGGACGCCAAGTCGGTGGCGCCGTTCGACGGCGTCATCATCAAAAAGATGGTGGAAGTGGGGGACACGGTGCAGCCCGGCCAACCTTTGCTCAAGTTCGCCGATGTGACCTGGTTGCAGGTGGAGGTGGACGTGCCGGCACGGCTGGTCACCGGTTTGCAGGAGATGATGGTGCTCAAGAAGGCCGCCATCTTCGACGACTATCCCGAGCCGGTGGATGTGCGGGTGGCCCAGATCTACCCCATGGCCGATGCCCAGCGCCATACCATCAAGGTGAAGTTCGACATTCCCCAGGGCATCTCCCAGCCCGGCATGTACGCCAAGATCCTCATTCCCGACACCAGCCAGGCGGCGGCCAGCGGCAGCCTGCCGGTGATTCCGGCCACCGCCATCCGTTACCGGGGAAGCCTGCCGGTGGTTTATGTCCAGAACGAGGAGGGCAAGCCGGAACTGCGTCTGATACGGGAAGGGCGTCGTCTGGGTAATGGCATGGTGACCGTGCTTTCCGGTCTGGCGCCGGGTGACCGTGTCTATGCCAATCCGCCGCCGGGGCTGGTGGGGGGAGGCTCCTGATCTCCTTCGCCCAGGGGCGTGGAATTTTCGACGGGGCCTCGCGGCCCCGTTGTGCTCCCGCTCCCATGCAGCCGTTGCGCTGCCCTTCATCCAAGCATCTGACAGCTGAGTGGAACAAGGGATGAACGACCTCGAAGACAAACAGCAGGCCACAAGCCCGGGTGAGAGTGCCCAGTCCGACCTGGGCCTTGCGGGACGCACGGCCAGGTTTTTCATCAATTCGCCCCTGTCGCCCCTGTTCTACCTGACCATGTTCCTGCTGGGTCTGGCCGGCCTCATCATGACGCCGCGTCAGGAGGACCCCCAGATCTCGGTGCCTTTGATCGACCTGTTCATCCAGTATCCGGGCGCTCCGGTGGAGGAGGTCGCCTCCCTGGCCATCCAGCCGCTGGAGCGGATGATGTGGGAGATCCAGGGGGTGGAACACGTCTATTCGGCTTCGGACCGCGGCCGCGGCATGGTCACGGTGCAGTTCGAAGTGGGCGAGGAGATGGAGCCCTCCCTGGTGAAGGTGAACGAGCAGCTTGCCTCCAACATGGACAAGATCCCGCAAGGGGTCTCCATGCCGTTGGTGCAGGCCAAGGGGATCGACGATGTGCCGGTGGTCACCCTCACCCTCTGGTCGGACAAGGATTTCAACGGCGATGGCATTCCCGACGTGGACGACAGCCAGCTCCGGCGGCTGGCGCTGTCGGTGCTCCAGTCCATCAAGGAGATTCCAGAAACCGGTGAAGGCTTCGTGGTGGGCGGTCGTGCCGAGCAGGTGACCATCGAGGTGCTGCCCGAGCGGCTGGCCGGTTACGGCATCAGTCTGGGGCAGGTGGCCCAGGCCATCCAGGCGGCCAACTCCGAACAGCAAGTGGGCAATCTGGAGACCGGCGGCGCCCATTTCACCGTGGTCACCGGCAAGTTCCTGCAGACGGCCGACGACATCGCCGGGCTGAAGGTGGGGAGCCACAACGGCGTGCCGGTGTATGTGCGTGACGTGGCCAAGGTGCGCCAAGGGCCGGAGGACGCCAAGCAACTGGTCGCCTACTACACCGGCGCCGCAGCCGAGAATCCGGACCTGGCCGTGAGCGTGCCGGCGGTGACCATCGCCATCGCCAAGAAAAAGGGCACCAACGGCGTGCTGGTGGCGGAAAAGATCCTGGAGAGGGTGGAGAGCCTCAAAGGGCGGCTCATTCCTTCCAACGTGCAGGTGAGCGTCACCCGCAACTACGGCAAGACGGCGGACGACAAGGTCAAGGCCCTCATCCTCAAGTTGTTCGTGGCCACCTTTTTCGTCTTCGTGTTGGTGTGGCTCGCTTTCCGGGCCCTCAAGCCGGCCATCGTGGTGTTGCTGGTGGTGCCCGTGGTGCTCTTGTTCACCATCTTCTGCGCCTGGATCCTGGGCTTTACCATCGACCGGGTCTCGCTCTTCGCCCTCATCTTCGCCATCGGCATTCTGGTGGACGATGCCATCGTGGTGGTGGAAAACATCTACCGCCGCTGGCTGGAGCAGGGCGAAACCGACGACGCCACCGCGGTGGATGCGGTGCGCGAAGTGGGCAACCCCACCATACTCGCCACCTTCACCGTCATCGCCGCCCTCATGCCCATGGGGTTCGTCACCGGCATGATGGGGCCCTACATGATGCCCATCCCGGCGCTGGGGTCGGTGGCCATGTTCGTCTCGTTGTTCGCCGCCTTCGTCTTCACCCCCTGGCTGGCCCACAGCAAGATCTTCAAGCCCTCCATGCAGTATCTGAGCAGCGCCTCCAAGCGGGAACACGAAGAGGCGGAAAAGCTGGAGACGCTCTATCGTCGGATCCTCACTCCGCTCATCGAAGATCGGCGCAAGCTTCGGCTGTTCCGGTTGTCCATGTGGGGGCTGCTGATCCTGGCCTGCTCCATGTTCTATTTCAAATTAGTGGTGGTGAAGATGCTGCCACTGGACAACAAGCCGGAATATTCGGTGGTGCTCGATATGCCCGAGGGCACGGCGCTGGCGGAGACGGCCAACCGGGCCAATCAGGTTGCGAACCTCGTGCGCAAGTTTCCGGAGGTGACGGCGGTCCAGATCTATGTGGGCACGGCCAAGCCGTTCGATTTCAATGGCATGGTGCGCCACTACTACCTGCGTAAAGAGCCCTGGCAGGCCGAGATTCAAATCCAGCTCCTGGACAAACATGAGCGGGAGCGCACCAGCCACGAGATCGCGGTGGAGACCCGCCAGAAGCTCAAGGAGCTGTTCAAGGACGTGGACGTGCGTTTCGCCGTGGTGGAGATGCCGCCGGGGCCGCCCGTGTTGCAGTCGGTGGTGGCTGAGGTCCACGGTCCGGATGGACCGACCCGGCGCAAGGTGGCTGCCGACCTGACCCGCATCTTCGAAAAGGCGCCCACGCTGGTGGACGTGGACAACTACATGCGCGAGCCCCATGACTACTGGCGTTTCATCATCGACCGCGACAAAGCGGACGAGAAGGGCATTTCGGTGGAGGCCATCAACCGTAACCTGGCCATGGCGTTGGGCGGCATGGTGCTGGGCGACGTGAAACAGCGGGCCGGTCATGAACCGGTGAACATCGTCATTCAGGTGCCCTTGGCGGTCCGCTCCCAGATCAGTCGCCTGGGTGATCTGCTGGTCCAGTCGCCCAGTGGCATCAGCGTGCCTTTGCGGGAGTTGGGCAAGTTCGTGAAAGTGCCCGAAGATCCCATCATCTACCACAAGGATCTGCGCCCGGTGGAGTATGTGGTGGCTGACGTGGGCGGTCGTTACGCCGCGCCGGTCTACGGCATGCTCGAGGTGGAAGAGCTGCTGCGCACCTGGAACGACGGCAAGCCCTACATCACACCGGACAACGTCAAGTTGGTGGAGGAGACTTACTGGACGGGGCCGCCGCCCACGGACGCCCGTTCCGCTTTCGAGTGGGCCGGCGAGTGGACCGTGACCTATGAAACCTTCCGCGACATGGGCATCGCCTTCGCTGCGGCCTTGGTGCTCATCTACATCCTGGTGGTCTGGGAGTTCGGAAATTTCCGCATACCGGCGCTCATCATGGCGCCCATCCCGCTCACCCTTTTGGGCATCATTCCCGCGCACGCCATATTTTTCGCCAACGGCTGGGGTGGGGAGTTCACTGCCACCTCCATGATCGGCTGGATCGCCCTGGCGGGCATCATCGTGCGCAACTCCATCCTCTTGGTGGACTTTTCCATCCACGAGGTGCAAAAAGGGGTGCCCGTGGCCGAGGCGGTGATCCAGGCGTGCAAGACGCGGACGCGGCCTATTCTCATCACCGCTTTCGCTCTGGTGTTCGCCTCCACGGTGATCTTTTTCGATCCTATTTTTCAGGGAATGGCCATCTCTTTGGCCTCTGGGGTGCTGGTTTCCACCCTCCTCACCCTGGTGGTGATTCCGTTGGGCTGTGTGCAGGCGGCCAAGTCGTTGTGTGAGGTGGCCGGTCGCAAGTGCGACAAGCCGGGCGGTCGCGGTGGCCCTTCCGGGTCCGGCGCCGCCAGGCCGCGGGTTTCTCTTCTCAAGCGGAGCTGGCAACTGATCGCCACTCTCATCATCTGGATGGTGACCCTGATGGTGAAACTGGTGGGCCTGGTGCGGAGTCTGCTCACCCGCGCGCGACGGGCCCCCGAGCCGGCACCTGCCGCGCCTCCTCCTGCGGCCGGACCACCGCGCGAGTCCGGGACGACGGTACCGGTGGTGGATGAAGACGAGACCCAAACCGAGCCGGTGCCGTCCGAACGACCGGCCGGCTCGAAGGGCCAGGCGGCAGCGGAAGAGAGAGGGCCTTTGTCGGAGGCTGGAGAGCCGTCGCCCGAGAAAGCGAAGTCCCAACCCGCTCCGGAGCCCGTGCCCGAACCGGAGCCGGAGCGTCCATCCGCCGCAGTCGGGGTGCCCGAGACATCCGCACCCGAAGCACAATCCGGGTCCAAATCCTCCGTCGATGCACTGCTGGCTCAGGTGGAGGAGAAAGTGCCCACGGGTAAAGCCTTTGCCAAGCCGACCACGGACAAAGTGGCTTATCCCATCGAGGCCACCGCCTCTGCGGACGACCTGGATCTGATCTCCCAGCCGTTGGAGAAGAACGGCAACGGCAAGGCGACCAAGAAAAAGGCGGCGAAGAAGACGGCCAAAAAAGCGGCGAAGAAGAAGGCGGCCAAGAAAGTTTCGGTGAAGAAACAGAGCATCCGCAAGGAGGGGGTCGCCAAGAAGACGCCGGCAGCCGGTTCGCGCAAAGGTGGCCGTCGAGGGATCCGTCTCAAGAGCCTCGATACCGAAGACGGGCTCTCTTGATCATGTGCGTGGCGGGCTCTATTCCGCGTTTGCAGTGGTAGAATGCCGGGCAATGCGCGTTCGGATCTCGCCCGCGACCGGGCCACACAGGGGAGAGGGACAAGCATGATCACCGTCATCGGCAGCCTCAAGGGGGGGTCGGGCAAGAGCACCATCGCTTTCAACCTGGCCGTTTGGTTGGCTTACGCCCACCAGCGGGTGCTGGCCATCGACGCCGATCCCCAGGCGACCCTCACTGATGTGGTGGAGGTGCGTGAAGAGGAAGGATTCGAACCGCCGGTGGAGCTGGGGCACAAGGAGTTGCTCTGGTATCCGGAAAAGCTCT
>Ga0256914_1004632_pt1 | contig 10214 bp, 9 predicted proteins | sample HulkmetaG_FD_191571 | JGI IMG/M metagenome (GOLD analysis project Ga0256914, IMG submission 191571) | Hydrothermal chimney microbial communities from Main Endeavour vent field at the Juan de Fuca Ridge, Pacific Ocean - Hulk | ecosystem: Environmental > Aquatic > Marine > Hydrothermal vents ...
CTCTAAATTGCAAGATACCACGAAAGATCAAAATCTGACTAGAAAAAATATTAAATTGTCGGCTATTTTCGTTCCATTGTTTGCTTTGTCAATCACATTTTTCTCTATCGATTGGCTAATGAGTCTCGAACCTCATTGGTACTCAACAATATTCGGTGTTTATTATTTTTCTGGAACGGTGTTAGCCGCTCTTGCCGCAATAACATATATTGTTGTAACACTTGGCGAAAAAGGCTATTTCTTTCAAGGTGTTAAAGAAGATCATTATTATAGTTTCGGGGCTTTGCTTTTCGGTTTTGTAAACTTTTGGGCGTACATAGCTTTCAGTCAATTTTTGCTTATTTGGTATGCAAATCTACCCGAAGAAACAATTTGGTATTTGGAACGCTGGGAAGGTTATTGGATGTATTTTTCAATCGCATTGATTTTTATACATTTTATTATTCCGTATTTCGGTTTGCTTGCTCAGCCTTCTAAAATGAATCCGAAACGTCTTAAATTCATGTCGCTTTGGATTTTATTTGCCCATTTTTTCGATATTCTTTGGATGACCATGCCGACCTATCAAGAATTCGGTTATATCCCGGGATGGATTGAATTGGGATATGCAATTTTTGCGATAGGTTTAATTTTAGTTATATTTAACTGGAAAGCCGGTAAGGAAAATCTTGTTCCTGTTGGCGATCCGAAATTAAAAAGAGGAATTAATTTCAGATTATAATTTTGTGAAAAACTATGAATGAAAAAAGAAAAATTGAAGAAGAAGTTGATTTCAAAGAAATGTTAAAAAATCCGTTCAGGTTATTCGGATTGTTTTACATCTTAATTTTTCTCGTGATTTTGGCGGGTGGAATATATTATGTAAAGCATCTCGACCAAATTGCTTTTAACAGAGGCGGATATACGGTACCCGATATAGATTTAAGTGAATTTAAAAAGGTTGAAAAGAAAAAAGGCGGAGTAAAACCGGCAATAGATCTCGCTTCACTAAAGAATTCAAGTAAGGACGAAATTGCAAAAGGTAAAGAATTGTTTGTACGAAATTGTTCTGCTTGTCATGGTAACGAAGGAAAAGGTGATGGTCCTGCCGGAGCGGCATTAAATCCCAAACCGCGTGATTTCACAAAATTGGAAAATTGGACTAACGGTCCCGATATATTTAATTTATATAAAACAATTCAAGAAGGTGTGTCGGGCACGGGAATGACGGCATACGAATTTTTACCTCCTACCGATAGAATTGCAATTATTCACTTCATAAGAACACTTGCAGATTATCCGAAAATTACTGACGATCAGATTAAGAAATTAGACGAAAAGTATCAATTATCGAAGGGCGTAGTTGAGCCTAGTACGGTTCCGTTACCTATTGCTATGAAAAAGATTTCGGAAGAGGAGTCTTCGGTTTTGAAGAAAAAGGATGAATTGGTTGCAAAAATCCGAAACGATAACAGTAATGAAGCATTATTACTGAAAAAAGTAGCTAACAATCTCAATAATGTTATATATCTTTTTGCTTCCCATAAACTGAATAACAATTTCGAGAATTTTGTCCAAAGAGTTGCCAGCGATCCGGTGACTTACGGATTTAATTCTTCCGTCCTCAGGCTCAACAAAGAAAATCTTAAAGCCCTGTACGATTATTTGAGTAAGTTGGCTAGCTAACTAACGACTTTGTATGAACATAAGAAACTACTTAACACTATTTGTGTTAGTGTGTGGAGTACTGTATTCACACGCTAAGGCAGACGAATATCAAAGCATAAAAATCGGCATCGAGGAAAAACGCGGTAATTATTTACCGCTCGATTCCCAATTTGTTACTTCCGAAGGTGACACCGTAACTCTTGGAAGTTTGATCGATAAACCGGTTCTGCTAGATATAGTATATTACAATTGCGCGGGAATTTGTCATCCGCTTTTACAGGAATTGACTTGGGCGGTTGACAGAATAAATATGACTCCCGGTAAAGATTTCGATGTAATTACGCTCAGTTTCGACCCGAAAGAAAGGAAAACAAAACTGAATGTAACCCCCATCATAATTTTTCTTTAATAGGTGTAGGAGTATTTTTATCGAGTTTAATATTTAAAATATATTATGAATGGTCGCTTCAACTTTTGGTTTAGAGATAAAAGACTTTAAAAATGCACTACGAAATCAAAACAGTTTTTATTCATGAAAATATTAAACAATTGATGAATCTTACATTTTTATGGATCGTTGCTTTATCCATTTGCTGTTTGCTAATTCCGTTTTTTGGTTTCACAAAAAGTTTAATTACATTAATTTTATTAGTAATTTTAGGTTGTTGGTTGGTTTTTTCTTCGGCTAAACTCTTATTTTTTATTAACACGTTGCTGGTAAAAAAAGCATTTATGAGAATCAATATGTATATTTTGTTTGTAGTTATTTTACTTTCTATAGATAAATTAGTACTAATTTAAATAGGGAATTTAGCAATATGGACTTTTTACAAAATATCGTTTTACCGCAATCGGCTGAACATATTGAATTAATTAGAGGATTGGTTATTGTCGCTTTTGTGATTTTATTGCCTTATTTGGCTTTTGTTACTGGATCGGTATTCTATTCTTTGCTTTACGCAAGAAAAGGTAAAGCAAACGATCATCTGCCATCTTTATTATTGGCAAAAGATTTAAGCGAATTGGTAACGGTTAGCAAAATTATTTTATTCGGGATTATTTTAATTCCGTTAATTAGCATTATATTCGGTTATGCGCAATTGTTAAGCGGGTCAGGTTCGTTAGCGGCAGAATACTTGATTGTTGCACTTCTGGTTTTAATTAATGCATTGGTCGCCGTAGCAGCTTACAACAACGCTTTTAATTTAATTGAGGAAGGTAAGGAAATTAGTTTTGGGAAAAATAAACTTTTCATTGCAATCGGTTGGTTGGGTTTCGTTCTTTTGCTAATTGGCACTTATATAATCGTAAGTTCTGTGCAACTTGCAATTGAAACCGAATTTTGGAACATGCCGAATCAAATTTCGGCGGTTACTGTTGCTACACCAACGATTGTTAACTTTCTCTTGTTTTTCATTTTTGCTCTTGCCGTCGCGCCCGTTGTTTTGTTGTATGTATATTTCAGACCAAATACTTCAAAAACGGGAAGCTCAGAACATTTGGAGTACATAAAAGCTTTCGCATTAAAATCCGCATTAATTTTCTCGGTTGTTTTACCGGTTTATTTGCTGTTGGCTGTTGTTTCGCTTCCTTCTTATGCATTGAATAACGTGTCATTCTTTGCGGTTCTTGTAGCTTTAATATTATTAATATTCGCCGCCAGCTTTGTTTATGTAATGAGAAGGGATAAATCCGCCCAATATGCGCCGCATACAATATTTTTCTTCATTTTGATTTTCGCTTTGGTTGTGATGAAAGATCATTATGCAATGGGAACTACAACAAAAGACCATGCAGCAAAATTAGCCGCTCAATACGAAGAGTATCAATTGGAATTAAAGAAGGAAATGGGAATTGCCGTTGAAGAAAAAGTTGACGGGGAAGCAATTTTCAACACCATCTGTTCCGCTTGTCATAGTTTCGATAAGCGAATAGTTGGTCCGCCTTATAACGAAACCCTCGTAAAATATGAAGGCAAATTGGACGATTTGGCTGATTTTATTCTTAACCCGAGAAAAATAAATCCCGATTATCCCGTTATGCCGAATCAAGGATTAAAGCCGAACCAAGCGAAAGCCGTTGCCGAATTTTTAATGCAACACTTTGAAGAGAACAAAAAATAATATCATTTTCTTCGGCATTTCGTTAATTTGCATGATTAATTTATTCTTATTTGAATGAAATCATGCTTACTGTGCTTGAATCCATAAAACTATCGGAAGAATACCTATTAAAAAAGGGGATAGAATCCGCAAGGATAAATGCGGAACTATTGCTTGCTGATGTACTGAATTGCAAACGGTTGGACTTATATCTAAAATTCGACCAGCCGCTTTCCGAAAAAGAAAAATCGATTTACAGAGAATATATTGCGAGGCGTGGGAAAAGAGAACCTTTGCAATACATTCTGGGGGAAGTTGAGTTTTTCGGTGTGAAGTTGAAAGTAAACAATTCCGTTTTAATTCCACGACCCGAAACTGAATTGCTGGTTGAGTATATTTTGAATAATACAAAAAAAGCGAAGGAAGTTCGTGTGCTCGATATTGGTTGCGGTTCCGGCAATATCTCCATAGCTTTGGCAAAAAATTTACCTAATGCAAAAGTAACCGGAATAGATATTTCCGCTAAGGCGATTGAGCTTGCAAAAGAAAACGCAATAATTAATGGTGTTAGGAATAACGTTGATTTTGTTGAAGCCGACATAATGAACGAATTACCGAGCAATGTTATAATCAACTACGATTTGATTGTATCGAACCCTCCGTATGTAAGCACAAAAGAATTTGAAAATTTGCAACCGGAAATAAAAGAATACGAACCCGAGATTGCCGTAACGGATTTTGAAGACGGACTTAAATTTTATAGAAGAATTTCGGAAAAGGCGAAAGAACTTTTGAAAGAAAACGGCAAGGTATATTTTGAGTTGGCTGAAGGTCAAAGTAAAGATGTAAGCAAAATACTGGAAAGACACGGCTTTGAGAATATTCTAATTAAAAAAGATTATAATGGCATAAACAGAATAATTAGCGGGGAACGGAAATGAGAGCTTTGGTGCAACGGGTTTCGGAGGGGGGAGTAAATATAGAATCCCAAAATTACAAAACAGAAATCGGCAAGGGAATGGTAATTTTACTTGGTGTTAAGGAAGGCGACAACGAAACTGATGTTAATTTTGTAGCCGATAAGTGCGCAAATCTTAGAATTTTCGAAGACGAAAACGGGAAGATGAATTTATCGGTTAAACAAATAAACGGAGAAGCTTTAGTAATTTCCCAGTTTACGCTTTACGGAGACACGCGAAAAGGAAACAGACCCAGTTTTAATCTTGCCGCACATCCGGAATTGGCGGAAGATTTATACGTGAAATTTATTGAACGAATGAAGCAACAATTAGGTGCGGAAAAAGTAAAAACCGGTATATTCGGCGAAATGATGTCGGTTAAAATAATAAACGACGGTCCCGTTACCGTTCTCGTCGAATCGAAAGAAAATAATTGAAACTTACCGTAATCATTATTATTATATTAATGTAAATCTTAACAATTCTAATTTTACTTTGCATTCGACTATTTTAATATTTATTGACGGGGTTGGCATTGGAGAGCCAAATCCTAAAATCAATCCGTTTTTTAAATACGATTTTAAAGTCTTTTCCCGCTTCTTTAATCAACCTCCATCGTTGAAAAAACAGTATATGCAATCGGATTCGGCTTATTTATTTCCAACCGATTCTTGTCTGGGTGTTGAAGGCTTACCGCAAAGCGGCACCGGACAAACTTCAATATTTTGCGGCATCAATGCACCGAAAAAAATAGGTAAACATTTCGGGCCTTATCCTTACTCGACGTTAATTCCGATAATCGAAAAGAAAAATATTTTTAAGGAATTCTTGAATCTCAATAAAAAAGTTGCTTTTGCGAATGCGTATCCGAGTATTTTTTTCGATTACGTAAATTCGGGAAGAAGACGGTTGAGCGTAACAACATTAAGTTGCATTTTAACGGGCGTGCGTTTACGAACTTCAACCGATTTGCGCACGGGAAATGCAATAAGTAACGAAATCGATAATAAATATTGGGTTACAAAATTAAATTATAATTTGCCTATAATTAAACCTGCAACAGCCGCCCGCAGATTATTCCGTTTGGCGGAGAAACATCATCTTACTGTATTTGAATACTTCATCACGGATCATCTGGGGCATGGAAGATACAAACAAGAAATGAAAGAACGATTATACTTGTTGGACAACTTTATTTATTATGTTTTGCGAAATATAGGTGACAAAACTTTAGTTATATGTTCCGATCATGGAAACCTTGAAGATCTTTCGGTTAAAACCCATACGCGAAATCCGGCTTTGACTGTAACCGCGGGAAAATATGCCGGAAAATTGGCTAATCAAATTAAAAGCATAAAAGATATAAAAAAGGCAATACTGGGTTTATACAAGTGAATAGGTATCCGTTTATTCCTTTTACAATTGCTTTTGTATTCGGAATTATTTTGGGTAAAATATATTCGCTTGATGTATTGTTGTTTACCTATTTGACGGTAAGTTCGGCAATATTATTTGTTATTTTAATATTAAAATTCAAAGGAAAATGCGGTTTAAAAAACGGTCGCTTTATCTTTCTTTTGTTAACAATATTGTTCGGCGGTTTTTACTTTGTTTTTAGTAATCCGCAAAAGATGAAATTACCTTTCGCCGAATCACATTCTACAAATGCTCTTGTGTACGGAAAAATTGAATCGATTGAGTTGATTAAACACGATAAAATCGAATTGATATTATCTGTTGATTCTGTTAAGACACATCAAAATCAATATAAAACAAAATTTAAAGCTCTTTGTAAAATTTCTGACGAGTCGTTCCGCAACGTTAATATTTTTTACAACGTGCTTGGCGTTGGAAATTATCTGCGGGTTCATGGAGTGCTTACCAAGCCTAAATCGATAAAGAATCCCGGTGATTTCGATTATGAAAAATATCTCCGAACGAAAAATATTGCCGCGCTTGTTTATGTAAACAAATTGGAGAATGTGCTTATTACGGAAAGCGAAACGGATTTAATAAAAAATTTAATCTTCACGTTCAGAAAAAAAATCGATACGATTCTGAAAAAATATCATACGTTCGAAACTTACGCTTTGCTCAGAAGTTTACTCCTTGCCGATCGCGGTGAGTTGGATTATCGATTAAAACAGAAGTTTGTAAATGCCGGTGTTGTGCATGTTTTAGCTGTATCGGGTTTGCACGTCGGATTTATCGTCTTGATATTCTTATTAATTTTCAATCGGTTTAATTTATATTTGAAATATATTTTTACTATTGCCGGCGTCGTATTTTTTCTGATTTTAACTGGAGCGCAACCGCCCGTGTTTAGGGCTTCGGTTATGGCAATAATTATTATTATCGCATTGCTAACAAACCGTAGTACAAATGCATTTAATTCACTAGCGATTGCAGCATTCATTATTTTACTTATTAATCCGCACGAATTGTTTAACCCGGGATTTCAACTATCTTTCTCCGCTGTTTTGTCTATTGTTTACTTTTATCCGAAAATGCAAAAGTCGATTTATTTGAAATTCAAGAAAGATAATCCGTTTAGAAAAATTTTACTTTTCGCCGCAGTTTCATTTTCTGCACAAATCGGCACATTGCCTTTTACGCTATTATATTTTCATAAATTGTCTTTGATCGCTTTATTTATAAATATAGTGATAATCCCGGCAATCGGATTCGTGTTGGGATTGGGAATCGCTGTAGTATTGTTAGGTTTTATAAGCGAATGGTTGGCGCTTGCTTATGCTTCGGCTAATTGCTGGTTGGTGAGTGTAATGAACGGAATAATAAAATCGGTTGGAAGCGCCGGTTTTTCATATTTGGACATTCACAATTTTTCAATATACGATACGCTGTTGTTTTATTTGTTGCTGGTTCTATTGTTGTTTGCGCTGAAAAGATTTCAAAACAGACCGGCTAAAATCATTTTATTTTTGCTTGTCGTAATGAATTATATCTTGTTCTCGAAATTGGATGACAGCAATTTATTAGCGCAGAATAAACTTAATATTATTGTTTTTGATGCCGGTGAAGGACAGTCCGTTTTATTTACTTCCGGTGAAAACGCAATTCTGGTTAATGCGGGGAAGAAAGACGAATTTTACGACTTCGGCGAAAGGGTTTTGTTGCCGTTTATTAACCGGAATGAAATAAAAAAAATTACTCTCGGTTTGATCTCGAATGTTGAAAGGGAATTGTACGGTGGATTCATAACGCTGATAAAAAATAAAAAGATTGATCATATTTTGAAACCGAAACGTGATACATTAAACGAAGAAGAAGATATTTTGGAGGAGTATTTATCGTACTATAATGTCAAGGTTAATTATATTGATGAAAGAACATACAAGATTGGAAACATGAAATTGTATCCTCTTGTTTTTGAAAAATCGGGTTTTCTACACAAACAGAAAAATGGTATATTTATTATTTCTTATGGAAATGTTTCCGTTTTAATGATGGATATTACATCGCCCGAAAATTATTATTTGTATGAAAATATTTTTAGAAAGTTAAACATAAAAATAGTCGTATTAAGATTAAAAAGTAAATACTTAAATGAGACTCGGGAGATTTTCGAATTAATTCAACCGGAATATCTTATTTTGAATTACAGCGACAAATTCTTACCCGAAGGGAGTAAAGATCCGGAAATTTCTTTTAGTAAAGATATTGTTGTGAAAAATGTACGGCGGAACGGTGCAGTGATGTTTAGAAGTAACGGACTGGTAACACGGCAAATTAATTGGCGAACAAAATTATAATTTGAATGATCAAGTACACGGATTTCTCTTTAAAAAAGCACAATACGTTCGGCATCGATGTAAAAGCATCGTTGTTTTTAAAGTTTTATTCCGAAAGCGAGCTTGAAGACATATTTCAAAAAGAAATTGATATTGAAAAGGAAAAATTTTTAATCTTAGGAGAAGGAAGCAACATTCTTTTTAGCCAAGATTTTAACGGAGCGGTATTACATAATTCAATTGAAAGTATTGATATTATTTACGAAGACGAAAATGAAGCTGTTATTAAATCCGGTGCCGGAACTCATTGGGACGATTTGGTTCAATTTTGTACGGATAAAAATTTATGGGGGATTGAAAATCTATCTCTTATTCCCGGAACTGTGGGTGCCGCACCCATTCAAAACATCGGAGCGTACGGCAGCGAAATTAAAGATGTATTGATTTCCGTCGAAGGATATTCGATTGACGAAAAAAAAATCCTTGAACTTCCCACGGACAAATTAAAACTATCCTATCGTAACAGTATCTTCAAAAGCGACCTTAAAAATAAATTTGTAATTACTTACATTACAATTAAACTGTCGAAATCCGGAAAACCCAATTTAAGTTATTCGGGGTTGGCTAATTATTTCGGAGGTAAAAAAACTGAAGATATTGGTATACGAGAAATACGCAACGCTGTAATCGAGATTAGGCGGAGTAAACTGCCCGACCCGAAAATTTTGGGTAGCGCCGGCAGTTTTTTCAAAAATCCGGTTGTGGATACCGAACAATATAAAAAGTTAAAATCTAAATACCCGAATATTATATCATATAAGATTGATGAAAATATGTGGAAAATTCCAGCCGGTTGGTTAATCGATAATGCCGGTTTGAAAGGAATTAGAAAGGGCAATGTCGGAACGTATGAAAAACAAGCATTGGTGATTGTGAATTACGGAAATGCTTCCGGAAAAGAAATTTTGGATTTGGCTAAAACTATTCAATTTGAAGTGGAAGAAAAGTATCAAATAAAATTAGAACCAGAAGTCAATATTATTTAATCAGAATTTACGGAGTGTCGTATGTCTGAAAACTTACCAAACCCCGAACAGGAAAACGTAAAAAAAACTTTCGGGGAAGTTGTATCCGATGCATTTAAAGAACTAAAGGAAACTTTTATAGCGTTTATCAAAGCGCCTAAAGCTCTTTGGGGTATAAATGTTCCTTACATAATTGAGGGCTTGGTGTATTTTGGTATTTTAACGATTCTCGGGAAATATGCTTCCGAAAATCTTGCTTTAAAAGACACACAAGCAAGTTTAATTTACAGCGGTGTTACCGGTGGAATTACTTTTGCGATGTTATTGCTTGGGGGTTATTCCGATAAACTCGGTGTCCGAACTTCATTGGCGCTGGCTTTTTTAGCAATGCTTATCGGACGTGTAATGGTGGCATTGTCCGGAACGCTTAATCTTGCCAACGGTCTTTGGTCGCCAATGTTTTTTATGATGACCGCCGGATTGTTAATAATGGTAATGGGCTACGGTTTGTATCAGCCGGCTGCTTATGCGGGGGTTAAACGATACACCAATAAACAAACGGCAGCAATGGGATATGCCGTTATTTACGGTTTTATGAACCTAGGAGCTTTTTTCTCCGGATTTATTTCATCGTTTACCCGTCAAAGTTTCGAGGATGTTTTCCCACCGAACGGCTTGACGGCAGTATTTTGGGTTTATGTCGTTTTAACCGCTTTGTCTTTACTTATT
>Ga0256914_1004633_pt1 | contig 10213 bp, 5 predicted proteins | sample HulkmetaG_FD_191571 | JGI IMG/M metagenome (GOLD analysis project Ga0256914, IMG submission 191571) | Hydrothermal chimney microbial communities from Main Endeavour vent field at the Juan de Fuca Ridge, Pacific Ocean - Hulk | ecosystem: Environmental > Aquatic > Marine > Hydrothermal vents ...
GCCAAGACGCAAAGACACCAAGGAAAAAGAGAGCGATGCCTTCCCCACTCTGCGCTGTAACGGGCTTACCCGGATAAGTTTACGCAAGGTGCGATGCACTTGGCAAGTGCGTCGCACCTGTTCAACTCATCGACTCACCGGCGACCTTCGGCAGGGCGTGTCGGGCGGGGCTTGCAGCCGATGACCCCGCTTCTCTAGCGAGCGTTTCCTGCCTACTCCTCCGGGTCGAAGTCTTTGCAGATAGGATTGTGGGGGTATTTTACGGGAATTTGGTTGGAGAGTCAATTCTGTGATTCATCCTGGGTGCGTTTCAAATTAGATTAGACAAATTGCCCCGAAATTGAAACGCCCCCATACAGCCTTTGGTCTGGTGATTAAATTGTGGTGTTATCATGGCTTCTGCTATAATGATTCAACGAACACATGAGCTATGTAGTATGCAAGGAGTTTCTTGATTCCAAGTTGCGAGCTTGACGATTTTCTTATGACGAACGCAGACCAATGTAGACGAATGTGGACGATTTTATTTCGTCACCGTTCGTCCTTTCGTCTGTTTTTGTCTTGGCGTCGTCACAAAGCTGATTGATGAAGGTCAAGTGACTTCTGAGCGGTGATTGCCTACAGGGCAGCGACGGGGCGGGCGTCGGCCCGCCTTCTGCGCGAGTCGCCCAAAAGTCTTGCTCTTTTTACTCAAATCATGGCCAAACGTCCATCCTCGACCAGCTCCTCCGCCGGGAAAAAGAAGACTTACGCCGCCACGAAGAAGAAGAGCGACGGCAAGTCTCGTTCGTCACGTTCGACGAAAAGCAGCGGCAGGTCGCGCTCATCGCGCATGACAAAGAAAAGGACTTCACGCAAGCGTAAGAAAGGTAGCTGGAAGAAGTTCGCTGAGGCCGTGATAAGCGGGCAGACGCTGGGGGTTGTGTTGTCGTTATTGGGCATTTTTACGCTGTTGGCGTTGTTCAGCAGCCAACGGGGCACAGTCACCGCCTGGTGGGTGGATATGATGAGTATGGCGTTCGGACTGGGGGTTTATTGGATGCCTATTGTGCTCATTGTTTCGGGCGTTTTTATTTTTCTTTACAGTCAGGGACGGCGGGGAGGATTCACCATTCTCAGGTTTCTGGGCTTTTTGCTTTTCTGGGCGGCGTTGCAAGCGTTGGTGCATCTCATCGGCGTCTCTCAGGGCAATGCCACGCTGGCGGCTTCGCCTCGTCCGGGCGATTATGGCGGTTTGATGGGGTGGGCGCTTTCCCAACATGTCGCTTCTGCTCTGGGCGTTGGGATTGCGATGCTGCTATTGGTGATCACGCTGCTCGTCGCCGTCATTCTTATGCTGGGCGTCAGTTGGCAGTCGTTGATCAATGTGACCATCGCCAGCGTCACCGCCGCTGTCTTATTCCTGCAAAGTCTTGGTGATCGTGGCGTCGCGTTCTTGTCTGTTATCGCCGCGGGCGTTGGTTCGCACTGGCGCAGGGCAAAGCAGGGACGGGCGCAGCGACGCGCCCGGCCTCAGCCTGCGCCGGCTGCCTCGCGAACGCCCGAAGTGGTGACCACATTGCCGCCAGACCCCGATCTGGCGGCGGCGTCCTCCACGGAACCGGGCATCCGCATCATCGGCTCGGAGGAGACGGAATGGCGACTGCCGCGCATCGACGACATTTTGGATGCGTCGCTTTCTGGGGAGATCACCGTGGAGGATCTGGCGGAGCGGGCCCGCATCATCGAGGAGACTCTCAGCGCGTTTGGCGTGCCGGTCAACGTGGTGGAGGTGAACAAAGGCCCGGTGGTCACACAATTCGGAATCAAACCGGGATATGTCATCCGTAAGGTGCGCGGAGAGGAAAAGCGCATGAAGGTGAAGGTGAGCAAGATCCAATCGCTCTCCAATGATCTCTCCCTGGCTTTAGCGGCCTCCCCTATCCGCATTGAGGCTCCCGTGCCCGGCAGGAATATCGTGGGCATCGAGGTGCCAAACCAGTCCATCTCCATGGTCACCCTGCGCAGCATCCTGGAGTCCGAGGAGTTCGAGGCCATGAAGGCGCCTTTGAAAATCGCTTTGGGCCAGGATGTGTCGGGCCGTTCGGTGGCGGCGAGTTTGGCCCGAATGCCTCATCTGCTCATTGCCGGCGCGACGGGATCAGGTAAATCGGTGTGCGTCAACGCCATCATCTGCTCTCTGCTTTTCCAATACACCCCCGATGATCTGCGTTTCATCATGGTCGATCCCAAGCGGGTGGAGCTGACCATCTATAATGGCATTCCCCATCTCATCGACGACGTCATTACCGATGTGGAGACGGTGGTGGCCGTGCTGGGATGGGCGGTCAAGGAGATGGAATCCCGTTACAAGAAGCTGGAAAAGGCGGGCGTGCGCAACATCGAGTCCTACAACGCCCGCATGGTGACGGAGGGCAAGCCTAAGATGCCCTACGCTGTCATCGTCATCGATGAGCTGGCGGATATTATGATGATGTCGCCCGACGAGGTGGAGAAGCTGCTGGTGCGCCTGGCGCAGATGGCCCGGGCTGTAGGCATTCACCTGGTGCTGGCCACCCAACGCCCTTCGGTCAATGTGGTCACCGGGTTGATCAAAGCCAATTTCCCCTCACGCATAGCCTTCGCTGTGACCAGCCAGATCGATTCTCGGGTGATCCTGGATACGCCCGGTGCGGAGAAGCTGCTGGGGCGGGGCGATATGCTCTTCATGCGACCCGATTCGGCTAAGCTGGCCCGACTGCAAGGCGCGTTTGTCTCCGATGGCGAAGTGCATCGGCTGGTGCATTACTGGCGCGGGCAGCGAGGGGTCGCCACCGAAGCGTCGGAGTTGGCAGTGGAGCCCGTGCGTCAGCGTCCTCTTTGGGAAGATGTGGTGGCCGAAGCCAAGACCCAATCTAAACGAGACGTCCTTTATGACGAGGCTGTGCGGATCGTGCAGGAGAGTGGTCGGGCCAGCATTAGTCTGTTGCAGCGTCGCCTGCAGATTGGGTATAACCGGGCCGCCAGACTCATCGATCAGATGGAAGAAAACGGCGTGGTAGGGCCGGATTTGGGCGGCAGCCGCGGGCGCGAAGTGCTCATCAGCGCCCCGCAAGAGTCTGCCCCAGAGCCGGAGTATATGCCCGATGTCCCCATCGAGCCGCCCCCGGGGCGCGAGCCTCCTCCGCCCGACACCTTTGGGGAGGATGATGAGTGGATGGACCCCTCGGAAGAGGCGTGAGGCGGCCCGTAGGGATGGATACTGACGAAAGAGGATGACTTTTTGCGTCAACGCCCCTCTCATCCTTCTTTCGGCTGGCTGCCGGGCGGCGGATTATCCTGGCAACAGCCATCTTGAGAAGCGGAAAAGTCGCACATCAGGTGGGATGATGGCCTGGGAAATCAAAAAAGACGCCCGAAATGGACGTCTTTGTCTCGTTGCAGATGTGGAAAGCTACCGATGCACGATGACAATGGTGCCCTGAGGAGCCCAGTTGTAGAGCCATCTCGCCGCCTTGTTGGTGGCGTTGATACAGCCGTGGCTCATGGGGCGTCCGAAATTGTTGTGCCAGTAAGTGCCGTGGATGGCGTTTTCCCCAGCGAAGTACATCACCCACTGCACGTTGGGCAGCCGGTATCCGGGCCCGGACATCGTCTGACTGCGCACCTTGGCCCAGACGCGGAAACGGCCAATGGGCGTTCGGTGGCCCGCTACGCCAGAGCTGATGCGCGTAGTGAATACCACCTTGTCGTATTCGTGGGCATAGAGTCGCTGTTGTGAGAGATCCACCTCAATCCATTTGGCGACATTGGGGCCTTTGTAAGTGGAGGTGGGCTTCTTTTTGTCCTGAGCCTTCTTCTTTTGTTCCCGAACCGGAATGCGTAATTTCTGACCTACATAAATGCGAGAGGCGTCGCCAAGTTTATTGACCTTGATAATTGTGGCGATGGGAACGCCGAATTTTCGGGAGATAATGCCAAGCGTATCACCCTCCTTGACCACATAAACCTTGTATTTTGTTTCTGCCGAACCGCTACTGCTCTCGCCCGGAGCGGCATTGGCGACAAATGGCGTCCAGACCGATAGAAGCAATGCCACAGCCATCCCGAGAAACACCAATACGATCTTCCGTTGTTTCATAAATTGCCTCCTGGGGGAAGTTAGAGGTAAAAATCTGAAAATTCCAAACCAAACATAAGAATACCTTAAACGATGAGAATCTGCAAATAATCGATTTGTGTGGCCACCCCCAAAGGGTGATGTGCGCCCCTCCGCAATCATCTCAAAAGTGGCGCGCATCCATTCGATGGTGCGTTGGACAGAACCGCGGCGTGGATAATGTTGAAGAGCATCTTTTTGTAGGGAATTGCTTTTGGCCTGAAACAAATGCTTGCGTTATTATTGGTTTTGGCTAAGTGTCACTGTTCATCATAAAACCAAAACAAATGTAGCTATTCACGCATCTCCTCTCAGCTCCGAAGGGCGAGAAGTGAAGAAACGAAAATCTTCGAGCATTCGTGGCCAGCTGGTTGACGTGGATAGACATATCGCTACAAACAAATTTTCATATTCTTCACAAAAGGAATCGAAACCATGGCTTATCAGAAAATCCAAGTCCCTACCAACGGTGAGAAAATCACCATCGAAAATGGCGTGCTCAATGTGCCCGATCACCCCGTCATCGTCTTCATCGAGGGCGACGGCACCGGCCCAGACATCTGGGCTGCCTCCCATCGCGTTTTGGAAGCCGCGGTGGAGAAGGCCTACAAGGGCAAGCGCAGCATCGTGTGGATGGAAGCCTACGCGGGCGAAAAGGCTGTCAAGACTTACGGCGACGGCGTGTGGCTGCCCGAAGAGACTCTGGACGCGTTCCGCGAGTATCTCGTGGGCATCAAAGGCCCCCTGACCACGCCCGTGGGCGGCGGCATCCGCAGCCTGAACGTGGCCCTGCGCCAGATGCTGGACCTGTACGTGTGCCTGCGCCCGGTCAAGTACTTCGACGGCACCCCCAGCCCGGTCAAACATCCTGAATTCATCGACATGGTCATCTTCCGCGAGAACACGGAAGACATCTACGCGGGCATCGAGTGGATGTCGGGCACGCCCGAGGTCAAGAAGGTCGTCGATTTCCTGCAGAACGAGATGAATGTGACCAAGATCCGCTTCCCCGAGACCTCCAGCATCGGCATCAAGCCTGTCTCCAAGGAAGGCACCTGGCGCCTGGTGCGCGACGCCATCAAGTACGCGATCAAGTACAATCGCAAATCGGTGACCCTGGTGCACAAGGGCAACATTATGAAATTCACCGAAGGCGCTTTCCGCGATTGGGGCTATCAGTGCGCCAAGGAAGAGTTCGGCTCCAAGGACCTGGACGGCGGTCCCTGGCAGGTCATCACCCTGGAGGATGGTCGCGAGATCATCGTCAAGGATGTCATCGCTGACGCCTTCCTGCAGCAGATCCTCACCCGCCCCAAAGAGTACGATGTCATCGCCACCCTGAACCTGAACGGCGACTACATCAGCGACGCGCTGGCCGCGCAGGTGGGCGGCATCGGCATCGCCCCCGGCGCCAACATCAACTATGAGACCGGCGCCGCCATCTTCGAGGCCACCCACGGCACTGCGCCCAAGTACGCGGGCCTGGACAAGGTGAATCCCAGCTCCGTTATCCTCTCCGGCGCCATGATGTTCCGCTACATGGGCTGGAACGAAGCCGCTGACCTCATCGAGGCCTCCATGGAGTACACCATCAAGGCCAAGACCGTCACCTACGACTTCGAACGCCTGATGGAAGGCGCGACCAAGCTCAAGTGCTCCGAGTTCGGCGACGCGCTCATCGCCAACATGGACAACGTGCTGGCCTAAGCGCCCTCATCCCTGAAAAAATGAAGCTCCCCGCCAAATGGTGGGGAGTTTTTGTTTTCTGCGCTCTCGGAAAGCTGGGATGGCGATCAAGGCTCTGGCACGGGCGCTGGAGTGGGGTGAAGATCATAACGCACCTCGCGATGGGCCAGCCCCACCACATCTGCCGGAAACGCATGGCCATGCGCCTTCAACCAGGCCGCCATCTCATCTTGAATCTGGGTGACGGCCTGGGGCCCGCGGTAGTGCATAGCCGAGCCCACGCCCACCAGCGTGGCTCCAGCCATCAGCATGGCGATGGCGTCCTTCCCGAACGTGATGCCGCCGACGCCGATGATGGGCGTCTCGGGAACAGCTTGATGGATCTCGTAAACGCAGCGTAGGGCTATGGGGAGGATGGCCGGGCCCGAGAGACCGCCACTGCGATTCTGCAGCACAGGCTGGCCGCTTTCGATGTCGATAATCATGCCGGGCATGGTGTTGATAGCGCAGATGGCGTCCGCCCCCGCATCCACCACGGCCCGCGCGATGCGTCCAATGGCGGGCACATTGGGCGCAAGCTTGACAATGAGGGGGATATCGGGTACGGCGCGTTTGACCGCGGCGGTCACCAGCGACGCACTCTCGGCGCTGGCGGCGAAGGGCTCTCCAAACTCGCTATGCACGTTGGGGCAGGAGATGTTGGCCTCCAGCAAATGAGGCCGGGCCCGGGCCAACGTCGCCGCCACCCGACCGAATCCTTCGGCTGTATCGGCAAAGAAACTGGCGATCAGCTTGACGCCCAATGGCTCCAGTCGCGCCCGGGCGTCGGCCAGCACCGGCGCTTCCGCCTCGGCGCCTGGGTTGGGCAGTCCAATGGCATTGATGAGTCCGTGGCCCCAATCCAGAGCAGTGGGATTGACATGCCCACCGCGCGGGCCCGGCCCGACGCTCTTGGCTGTGACCGCACCGCAGCCCGCGGCGCCCGCCCGCTCGAGCAACGTCGCCGATGTGCCCCAAACGCCTGAAGCCAGGACGATGGGCGAGGGAAGAACAAAATCAAGAAAGGATGTTTTCATGGGAGTTTGCAGCAATAGGAGCGTGTCGAGTAAAGGTCGTCAACGCCAGCCACGCCCGACCCCAATCGTCGGTCAGCCAGCGCCCCGTGATGATGATTGGCTCCCACAGAGGGGGTGGAGAAGCATCTGCATTTTCGGGGATGGCCAGCAGATAGTCGGTTTCATCCGCCAGGAAATAACCGTCCTCTCCGGTCCAGCCGGGCAGCCGCACCGCAGCCGCGCGCAGCCGCTGGCCCGGACGATCGCGAAACTCATCCAGGCGCGCCAGGCCCGGGGGCAGCGATGCCCGTATGGATGTCAGTGGATGTTGGCTCATAGGCATGCCCAGAATGCGGGTCTCCCAGGCCAGGCGTTGAGATGGCGTCTCTGGCTCGATCTCAGGTGTAAAGAAATCGAACGAGAGTTGCATGGCCGTAGCCTTGCCCTGGGGCAATTGCGCCAGCAGGGCATTGCGACTCTCGCCCAGGCCGTCCAGCGCGCCGCAGCGGATGAGGTTTTCCGCCTCGCGGCGTTGCAAGCGCACGCGCAACAACAGATCTCGTAGAGAGGCGTAAGGTCGATGGGAGATGATGGCCGCGATGGCTGCGCGGCGCAGACCCCGCACCGCGGCCAACCCCATCCACAGAATGGGCCGTCCCGCCTCGAAAGCCAGGGAGAAGCGTTGTTCGCTATGGTTGACATGAGGTTGGCGCACGACCATGCCCAGACGTCTGGCCTCGGCCATGTAGACCGCTGGATGATGGAAGCCGCCCCGCTCGGCCAGCCGCGCCGCCATGAACGCCGCGGGCCAGTTCGCCTTCACATAGGCGGATCGATAGCTGACATCCGCATAGGCCGTAGCGTGCCCCTGATTGAAGCCGTAGCCTGCAAAGGCCCGCACCTGCTCCCAAAGCGTCTCGGCCTGGCGCCGGTCGAAACCGGGCCCTCGGGGCGGAAGTCGCATACAGCCCTGGATGAAAGTCTCTTGCAGCGCCATCATCTCCTGAGGCTTGAACTTGCTCATGCCCCGACGCAGATGGTTCGCATCCGCCCAGCTCAGTCCTGCTATCTCCGTGGCCACCCGCAAAATCTGCTCCTGATAAATGAGCACCCCCTTGGTCCGTCCCAAAATCGGCTCCAGCGCCGGATGCAAATAGCGCACCCGCTCCTCGCCTCGATAGCGTCTGACAAATGTCGCCGCCATGCCGCCCGTGGCCGGTCCCGGCTTGAACAGAGCGTTGGCGATGGCGAGATCCGCCACATTGCGGGCCCGCAGCTTGCGCAGGGTGCGCTGGGCGCCCGCCGATTCGCACTGGAACACGCCCACCGTCTCTCCCCGGCTGATGATGTCCCCCGTCTTCGGATCGTCGGGCGGAATAGCCTCCAGCCTGAAGCCGGGGGCATAGTGCTGATGCACCAGCCGCTCGGCAGCATCCAGCACCGATAACGCCCGCACGCCCAACAGATCGATTTTGGTCAGGCCGATGCGCTCTGCATCCTGATGATCATATTGCAGGATGAGAAAGTTTTTGGACGACCACTGCACCGGTGCGTAGTCGGGCAGCGGCGTGGGCGTGATGACCGTTCCGCCGGGATGGACGCTGAGGTGATGGGGTAGTCCCACAATCTCATGGGCCAGGCGTAGCGCCATCTGAACGCGTTCACGGTCGGGCAGGGCTGCTATCTCCGGAGAGTCCGCGATCTCAGCCAGGGTGCGGCGCTTGCGGCGCATGCCAGGATGGAAACTCCGGGGCAGCAGGCGAATGACCTGTTCCCGCACGGTATCGTTCAGCCCCAGCGCCTTGGCCGTCTCGCGAAATGCAGACCGGGGCCGCATGAGGCTGACGGTGCAGACCAGGGCCACCCGCTCATCGCCATAGGCCCGGCGCACGTAGTCCAGCGCCTCATCCCGGCGGCGGCTATCAAAATCCAGATCGATGTCGGGATGATCCTCTCGAGCGGGATTGAGGAAGCGTTCGAAGAGCAGATCGTGGGCGATGGGATCGACGGTGGTGATGCCGATGGCAAAGGCGGCGAGCGAGTTGGCCACGCTGCCGCGAGTGCTGACCGCAATACGCTGCTCGCGGGCGTGGCGCACGATGTCGGCGACGACCAGAAAGAGGGGCGCGTAGCCATGCCGGGCGATAGCAGCCAACTCCCGGTCCAATCGTTGGTGAATCGACGCGTCTGCGTCCTCGCCATAGCGCCGCATCAGGCCCGCTCGGGCCAGATCGGCCAGAATCTCGTCGCTGTTCCTTTGGGATGAATCAATCGTTGCTGGCAATGCCGGCCAAATGGGGCGACCATCGGGCAGCGCTGGCTGGCATTGGGCGGCAATGGCGTCGCTGCGCTCCAGCGCTTCGGGCCAGGCCGCGTAGCGGCGACGCAGCGCTGCCGGCGACAGCCAGTGCAGTGCAACGTCTTCCTTTCCGTCATCGACCAGCGCCCAGGCCGGAACTTCCTCCAACCGGCAATTGTGATCGATGGCCGCCAGCAGGCGCAGCCGCGGGCGATGATGGGGCGTCAGGATATAGACGGGGTGTGCAATCACGGTGGGAACGCCAAATCGCCCGGCCAGATCGCTCATCTCATTCAGCACGGGCGAATCCTCGTCCTCATGCCATTCCAGGGCCAGATAGCCGTTCTCGTCGAAGATGCCTGCCAATCGGGCCAGACGTCGGGTCGCGAGGCGATGCCGTCCCCGACGCCACAGGCGTTCCAACCAGCTCCGCCGTCCGCCGAAAATGCCGATGACGCCCTCGCTATATCCCGCCAAATCATCCAGCGTCAGCCCTCGCCGCTCCCGCTCCTCCCGATCGGGGTGGCGCTGGATGCGTGAACTGAGATGGGAGAGGCTGTGATAGCCCTTCGGGCCGGCAGCCAAAAGCGCGATGACGCCCGGCGAGAGCATTTCCGCATCGGGAAAATCGGGCGGCGGGGCCAAATGCACCGTCATCCCCACAATAGGCTGCACCCCGGCGGCTTCGCAGGCCCGGACAAAACGCACCGCACCGTAGAGCGCATTGGCGTCGGTCAACGCCAGATGGCGGAAGCCATCAGCCGCGGCGCGACGGGCCAGCTCCTCCACTGCGGGGGTGGCCCCAAGCAGGGTGAAATGGGAGTGAACGTGGAGATGTGTGGGCACAATGACGTTTGCTGCGTGCGGGCGAACACTGACGTGGTGGGATAGCGACTTGCGCCTGGGGTAAGCCTTTTCAAGTGTTATTGTACCAAACCCATCCTCATCTGGCATTGCGACCAGGAGCGCTTCCATCGTCCATCGTCCTGACCCTCAGGACGTATCAAGTGAGGTCGTTACGCATCACGTTTCGCG
>Ga0256914_1004634_pt1 | contig 10212 bp, 7 predicted proteins | sample HulkmetaG_FD_191571 | JGI IMG/M metagenome (GOLD analysis project Ga0256914, IMG submission 191571) | Hydrothermal chimney microbial communities from Main Endeavour vent field at the Juan de Fuca Ridge, Pacific Ocean - Hulk | ecosystem: Environmental > Aquatic > Marine > Hydrothermal vents ...
CGGGTGTGCGACCAATCGATGCTGCTCAGCCAGGGAGCGGGCGTTGGCGGCCGACGCACATTCCGCACCAGGGGCAGGCTGTTTTTCAGGCGACGCAGGCCCGCATGACGGCGAAGCCGTCGCCACAGGTCTGCTTGCTGCGTTCGCGGCGGCTCTTTCAGCGTCAGCCAGCCGTTGTCGCGCAGCCAGGCATTGATGTAGAAGGTGCGCGCCGCAGGCGTGAAGCCGTGATCGGAGAGCAGGAGGAGGGTGACGTCGGGCCCGGCTGTATCCAGCAGGTCGGCGATGGCCGCGTCGATGGCCTGATAGGCGGCGAGCAGATCGGGAAGCAGATGTCGAGCCTCGGCGGGATTGTGCCGGGGATGATCGGGGCGAAGCAGATGCAAGGTGTAGTGCTGCAGACGGTCGGTGGCCGAGAAGACGACAACCATTGCATCCCAATCATCCTGCTGCATCAGCCAACGCGCGGCCCGCGCCCGGGCCTGAATGGCTCGCGTGGTGGCCTGGATGTAGGCTTGTAGCTTCAGGCCGGTGCGCTCGACGTTGATGACGTAATCGGGGACGGCGTCCAGCAGGGCTTTCCGCAGCGTTGGCGGCTGCGTGAAGGGGCTGCGCACGTCGGGCGTCAGCATGCCCGCCGCCACCGCGCCATGGGGGATGGCCCGGGGGGGATAGGTCATGGGCAGGTTGAGGAGCGCCATCTTCTTGCCCGCGGCCGCGGCCCGCTCCCAAAAGGTGGGCGCGCGCACCGAAGCGGCCGTGTTCAGCGTCACCCCGTAATCGTCGGGACGCTGGCCCATGAAGCCGAAGACGCCATGCTTCCCCGCATTCACGCCCGTGGCGAAGGTGGTCCAGGCGATGGAGGATTCGGGCCGGATGGTGGATGTCAGTTCTCCCCAGCTTCCCCGAGATTTCAGAGCGGCCAGCGTCGGCAATGAGCCGTCGGCCAGCCAGGGATCGAGAATGCGCCAGTCGGCGCCATCGAGGCCGATAATCAGCAGCATGATACGAGCAGGCCGGGATGTATCGGTTAGGATACGGGGCGATGGGTGCGAAGCCAGTGGGTGAGCTGCCGGGCCGCGGGCCTGTCTTTGGTCAACGATTCCAAATGGAGGATGGCTTCGGCCAGAGAGGTCTCCGAATCGGTGAGGACTTCGCCAAAGGAGGCCGCGGCCTCTCGCAGCGCATAACGCAGCGGACGCGGCAATCCTACCAGCAGCGCTCCCACATCCGCCGCGGTGGCGTATAGGATGGCGCCGTCGGAGAAGGGGTGGTCGGGCGTTTCGATGAGCGTTTTCACGCGTCGTTCTGAAAGTTTGGCCAGCCCGTCGGAGAAGGCCGCCACCACCTCCGGCTTTCCGGTTTCGGCAGCCAAAATGGAGGCCTGTCCGAAGCAGTAATCGCCAATGAGAATGGCGGAGCCCATCAGGATTCGATTTTGTTCATTGGCCGCGACTTCGCCCCGAGGAATGAATTCGTGGATGTGCACGGCCAGATGCAGCATCTCGATGGCCGCGGCCAGTTTAACCCGTTTATCCTGGTCCGAACGTCCCAAGCGACTGCTTCCCAGGGTGATGATGGCTCGGGGAAAGTGTTCAGGAATGGCGTCCGTCAGGACGGCGTCGACCAGGGGATAGCTGGTGCGGGCCCGTTCCTGGATGATGTTTCGCACTCGGGCCAGATCATCGCCGAGAAGCCTTTCGAGATTGGATTCGACAACGGCAGTGGGAGAAATTTGTTCAAGTTTCCTTTTATCTGGCAACATAATGGGCAACCTTCCGGGGGGGCAGGCAGGTGGATCATACCATAAACCTCCGGAAGGCGCGAAAAATCCCGCTATCAGGGCGGCGCCTCGCCATGCAGCGCCGCACATATTTTGAAGAATCCGTTGTTCTGTGGTTTCATTTTGACGCTTCACATTTCGTGCCTTGGCATCCAAAAACCCTCATTGCACGGCAAAAGTTACGGTCAAACACGCCATCTTGGTCGTTACCATCTCTCAAAAGGACAAGTAGCGTTCCATGAATCTTCCTTCCAATCTGACGCCTTTCAGCCACAGCATTCTGCATCCCGCCATGCGCGATTCTTTGCGCCGCGTTGCTTCACCATTGCGCTCGGTGGGCGTTTCCGCATCCTTCTCCGATGCCCCGGAGGCCGTCGACGCCGCGCTGGCGCGGATGACGACCGCGGTGTGGGGGACATCCCCCGCGGCGACTGCGGATTTGTTGAATGCGCCGTCGTCGCCAGAAGCATCGCGGGGCAAGGCCAGCCGCGGCATGAAATGGGGGCGCCAGGCGCTGCAAGATTTTCCTCGGGCGTATGGGCGGCTGCAGCGTTGGTCGGAGGGGGTGTTTGAGTCGGAATGGAGTCAGGCGCAGCTTTTGCAGGTGATGGAGGAGATTGAGCCAATGACCGCAGAGGCGTTGCGGTGGATGCACATAACGGCCATCGCGGCCACGGGCGGTTATGCGCGTCTCGGCGAGTTGATCGCCCGATTCGAAAAGGACGCGGCTCGCGCCCACGCATTGCGGCTGGGCCTGACCGCAGCCTTGAAGACGCCCGACGGCCGCCTGATGGAGGTTCTGAAGGTGGGCGTCGCCCCCGATCTTCTCGCGGAGCGTTTCGGACACATGGCGGTGCACGAGCCCTACGAGATGGCATGGCCGCGGTTGGCGGAGACCGCGGAGGCCCTGCTCGGCGACGCGCCTCCGCCCAAAGCGCTGATGTGGGACGCTGAGCGGGCGATGAGGCGTCAGGAAGCATCGGTGCGGGTCGCCCGGGCTCAAGCAGGCTTTTTGGGACGTTCGGAGATGATGAAGACCATTCATCTGACTCAAACGGCGCTGACGGCCCATGCCGAGGCCCGCGACGCGTTGGCCTATGTTCTGGCGGCCGCGAGGCATTGGGCCCGGGCCGCGGCCGATGAGGCTGTGGCGGATGGCCGCATCCAGCGATTTGACGAGATCTTTATGTTAGAGATCGAGGAGATCAAGCAGATGATGACAGGGGAATGGCACAGCCGGGCGCAGATCGATCCGCTCCTCATCGGCCGGCGCCGGGAGGGGAGGAAGTCGGAGGAGACCGCGGCCATCCCCGCGCAGGCGTTGGGCGTGGCGGGCGAGCATGTGCGCGGCCCGCTCGTGCGATTCTCCTCGCCCGCAGAGGTCCGCCCCCTTTCCGGCTTCATCGCCCTAGCCGCCAACTGGACGCCAGCCTGGTGGCGGGTGGCGCTCATGGCGGAAGGCATTATCTCACTTCAGGGAAATCTGCTAAGCTGGGCCGCTTCCGTGGCCCGGATGGGGGATCTGCCCACGCTGGTGGGCGGGAGCGCTTACGCTCTCTGGCCCGAGGCGACGATTGACCTGTTTCCCGCCCAAAATCGGGCCGAAATGGCGGACTAATCCGATAGTATTACACGTTTTTGGGGCATTTCTCCGTTCCTGGCTAAAAAATACGCCATACGCGTTATTGAAATCGGCCCGCGAGCCTGCTAAACTGAGGCTGACACTAGCGCTGGACTCAGCAAACAACCATGCAAACAGTTCACTTTTTACTTTCACTCGAAAGGAGAAATTCACAATGACCAAACGACGCTTCACCTACTTCCTGGTTTTCGTCCTGGTGATGGCATTCGTCGCCATTCCTGCGGCGGCCCAGGGCTATCCTAATCCTGGCACCGGCAGCACCTACACCGAACTGGTGAATAAATCCGACTCGGCGGCGACTGCCCAGCTGTCTTACTACGACACCAATGGCAACATGCATCAGGGCCAGCAGAAGACCATTCCCGCCAACGGGTCGATCATGATCGATCCTGACAGCGTCCAGCTGCCCCAGAACTTCGTGGGCGCTGGCGTGGTTTCCTCCAACCAGCCTCTTGCTTCGGTGGTGACCACCAAGTGGACTGGCGGGCCTGGCGACGGCTATCAGATGGCCTACTACTCGGGCGTTTCCGCTGGCTCCAGCAAGATCTGCTTCCCCAGCCTCTTCAAGGTTCCCCCGCAGATTTACGCTTCCTTCACCGTGCAGAACACTGGCACCGCCGCTGCTGACGTCAAGATCACTTACTACAGCCGCAATGGCAACAACCAGGGCACATACAACGACTCGATTCCCGCCGGCGCTCAGCACACCTATGATCTGAGCAACCCCGGCGGCGCCGTTCCCAATCTGACTGCTCCTTGGGATGGCTCCGCTGTTGTGGAAGTCACCAATGGTCAGTCCGTCGCAGGCGTTGGCGTGGTGTATCAGAATGGGCGCGCGGCCACCTACAACGCGCCTGATTGCGCTGGCGCCTCCGGAGCCACCACGCTGGTCGTTCCCAGCCACTATCGTCTTTTGACGAACGACGGGCGCTGGCTGCTGCTCTCCGCTCTGAACATCCAGAATCTGGAAGGCAGCCCCGCTTCCGTCACGTTGGAGTACACGCCTCGCGACGCCAGCATCAATCCCAGCAAGACCGTCCACATCACCATCCCCGCCTATTCCGCTGCGGGTCTGAACATGCGCTCCGGCTATAACGGCGATCGCAACTACTTCAACGATCTTGGCAAGACCTGGGACGGTTCGGTGAAGATCACCTCCGATAAAGCTGTTGTCGCCAATGTGATTACCCAGTGGTTCCGTCCCACCGGCGCCGAAGCTGGCTATTACGCTGCCGCCAACACGAAGACCAGCTCCAGCACCTATTACGTGCCCGGCATCCGCCGTGTTCGGGATGGTTCGGCCTGGAAGGAATTCAGTGCGGTCATCGTTCAGAATCTGACCAACAGCGACAACAATGTCACCGTCAAGTTCTACGATCGCAGTGGCAACCTGAAGCTGACGCTGTCCGACACGCTGGCTGCTGGCTCCTCTGTGGGGTACAACACCAAGAACGGCGGCAGCCACGACCCCTCCGACTTCAACCCTCTGGGCAACAACTTCGAAGGACACGCCGTCGTCCAGGCCTCGGGCTCCATCGGCGTCGTGCTGAATGGCGTCTCCAAGGCTCCGAATGCCGGCTCCGCCACCACCAACGGCATTGCCAAATAAGCCTTCCCCCATTCCTGCAAGTTGATTCAAAAAGCAGCGCATCAATCCTGGTGCGCTGCTTTCATTTCATCGCTATGTTTCGTCGATTCTGGCAGAGAGATCGAGAACCGGCCCCAACCTCATACGGCCCGGTGGTCATCTATCATCACATCTCCAAGACCGGGGGCACTTCGTTGCGACAAGTGGTGCAGGCGAATTACAAAGGCAAGGCGCTGCAGGAATGGTATGGCCCGAACCGGGGCTCTGTGGCCTGGTACGAGGAGCACTACCATGCACTTTCGCCCCGGCGCAAGGCTGCCATCCAGTGCATCGCTTCCCACTCCGCCCACTACCTGATCCCGGTCATCGACAGGCCCTTCCGCGTGTTCACCCTGGTGCGCGAGCCCGTGGATAGGGTGATTTCATTGTACTATTTCACCAAGATATTGGCTCGGAGTGGAAAGGGCAAAGGGGCCGAAATAGGGCGGGCGTTGGAGGAGTTGGGATGGGAGTTGACCGATATTTACCAACATCTCGGAAATCAAACGACAATCACGCCTGAACAGCATCGGCTCTTCGCCCCTTTTTTCAATGGTCAGGCGCGGGCGATTCTGGGGCCGCACATGGATACGGCCAGCATGCCTTTCGTTCAGGGCCTTCCCGACATCCTGACGCCATTTCAAGATAAGTTGCAGGTCGTACTCGACGCCCACTACGAGCTGGGCGTGACCGAGGATTACGATCGATCGGTGCGTTATTTTGCCCAGGTCTTCGGATGGCGTCGGGTTTTCTTTCGGAAGAAGAATCCAACCAGAAACCGTCCCCGTTTGGACGAACTTCCGGCAGCGCTGATCGCCGTGATCCGCTCATTCAACGCTCTGGATGTCTGGCTTCATGAGTACGCACAACGCTATCTGGCGAGCAAGATCGTAGAAAGCCCGGATGAGCCATGAGCTGCTACCGCGGCCCCATGCGCAGCGCCCCATCCAGACGGATGATCTCGCCATTGAGCATGACGTTTTCGATGATATGGGCGACCAGGAGAGCGTATTCGGGAGGGCGTCCCAGCCGGGAGGGGAAGGGAATCTGGCGCCCGAGGTCCACGCGGACGGTCTCGGGCAAGCCCGCCAGCAGCGGCGTATCGAACAGGCCCGGTGCAATGGTGACCACGCGGATGCCCCATTTGGCTAAATCCCTGGCCGCGGGCAGAGTCAGACCAGCCACGCCTCCCTTGGACGCAGCATAGGCCGCCTGTCCGATCTGCCCCTCGTAAGCGGCGATGGACGCGGTGTTGATAATGACGCCCCGCTCGCCATCGGCCAGAGGCTCATTTCGCTGCATGGCCGCGGCCGCCAGCCGCATCACGTTGAATGTGCCGATGAGATTGACGGCTATGACTCTGGCGAAAGACTCCAGTGCGAGGGGGCCGTGTTGGCCCAGAATGCGGCCGGGCGTGGCGATGCCCGCGGTGTTCACCGCAACATGCAGTCCGTCGAACGTCTCCACCGCCGCATCCACGGCTCGCTGAGCATCCGCCTCCTCGGTGACGCTGCCTGCTACGAAGAGAAACCGCTCTGCGCCCAACTCCTCAGTCAGCAATTGACCCCGCTCCTTGTTGAGATCGAAGACGACCACATACGCGCCTTCCTGATGCAACCGTCGGGCCGCGGCCTCGCCCAGGCCCGACGCGCCGCCTGCGATCAATGCCGTTTTGCCTGCGATGTCCATGACTTTGCTCCTTTGCAAATGGGATGGGATGTTCGAAAATAGACGTGTCGGGCCGCTATCCAGTGACGTCTCTGATGATGCGCTGGGCATCCTCCAGCAACGACCGCTTCTCCTCTTCCGGGATTTCTTTGGCGTCGAAATAGCGGTCTAGCAGCTCCAATGGTGTCATGCTTTCGACGCTGATGGCGCCCAGACGACTGCGCGCACCCCATTCGATTTCCTTGATCACCCCCGCGATGGTGAACGCATCCGCCAGGGCCGCCCGAAGCTTCCGCTCCCGGATCTGCGCGTCCTGTTCCGCAGTCAGACGGATGCGCAGCCGCACGATCGCATCCTGAATCACGCCCTCCTCCTGCTTGCGGGCGATGAGCTTGAGAATGGCCTCCATGGGATCCGCTTCTTGGCGACAATCGCAATCCAGGGTGACAAAACGCCGGGCCTCGCGATGGTAGTGGGGGATAAACTCGTAGTCCGCCTGGCCTTTGGCCAGCTCCACCAACATCCAGCCCTTGGGCTCCCGCTCCTCGCCGAAGTCAATGCGCGCCACACTGCCGCTATACACCACCGGCGGCTGCGCGCTCGGATTCAAATCCTGATGTCTGTGGATGTGTCCCAGAGCCACATAATCCCACGCCTCATCCACCAGCACCGACCGGGAGACCTTGACATCGCGCCCCACCATGATGTTGTGCTCCGAGCCCGTCTTGGCCTCATCCACCGAAAAATGCCCCACCAGCACCGCGGGGATATCGGGCCGCTGACGCACCTCCTGCGCAAAGCCCTGGATGATGGCGTCTAGCTTGGCGGTGACGATGCGATCCAGCTCCGCCAGACTCACCGCCCGATACGCTTCCTGACTGGTCAGTTCTGCGATGTAGGGGTAGGGGACGGGCGCAATCTGGATGGGCGCGCCGCGACGGGTTTCAATCAGAGCGACCCCGCTGCTATGATCCAGCACGTGGATGCCGGGCACGCGTAGCGTGTCGAAGATATCGATGGTGGAGGCCCGATTGGGCGCGGCTGGTAGATCGTGGTTGCCCGGAACCATCACCACGGGAATGCCATGATCTGCGATTTCCTTGATGCGCCAGGCAAACTCCCGGCGGTAGGTGGAGTTGGGATTGCGGGTTTTGTATGCATCGCCGGCGAAGATCACCAGATCGACCTGCTGTTCCACCGCATACGCCACCAGATCAGAAAGCCGTCGCAGATAATCCATGACGCGGCTGTTGATGCCAGTGGATGGATCCACCCGGCCGTATCGCTCCATCCCCACATGGATGTCGGCAAAATGAAGAAAGCGTATGGGTTCAGTCATGGCGCAATCTTAGCACATTCGGTTTGCTTTGAAAATTTGTAACTACTCAGGTCTCTGCCATGTGCACTGTCGAGGGAGGTCGCCCTTTGCGGCATGTCGTCCAACGTCAGGCGTCAAACGAAAAAACACATGCGACGCGGGCATCGCAATACAAAATCCCACGCTTGACGTTTCACGCTTCACGCCTTGGCATGCAGAAACACTCACTTCAAGGTGAAAGTTGCGGTCAAGCATGCCACCTGAGCGATTACAAAACACTGTGGGAATCTGTGCTCAAACCCAAAACGCCCGCATGCAGAACAGGCGCGCAGCAGGGCTATGGATTTTCTTGCACCAGGCCCGCGAAGGGATTGCGGGAGCCTTTGTAGCGGGGCCAATCGGGCAGCACCCAATTGATGGCATAGTCTGGCGGCGGCGGCCACAGCAGATAGACGTCGCTCCACCAGTGCCAAGATTCGTAATCATCGTCGCTGAAGCCCAGGTCCACATGCTTGCCGCCAGCGCCGCTACCAGTGTCTCCGGCAATGGCGAAACCGTAGCCGGGCACGTACATCTTCTGACTCATGTTGATGACGGAAGGATCGACGCCTACAATGCCCTTGCCCGCCTTGAATCCCAGACGCGTGTGTCCGTACCAGGGCAGCGAGGGGTCTGTGCCTGAGCGGGCGGGACTGTAAGAGGTGGTGTAAGCCCGGATCTTTCGCCAGTAGGTGATGGGGCCGTCGGGCGTCATAGCGGTGCGGGGGATGATCTTGCGGCCATAGAGGATGACTTTGCGTTCCGGCTCCTGGGCCACCCATTCATCCTCCAACTCCCGGCTCACTTCCTGACCATTCTCGTAGCGCACCCGGTAGCGGCGGCGAAGAATGCCGGGATGTCCCTCACTGCCCACCCGCCGCGTATCGATGAGCAGCTCATCGTCCGGCTCCCACACCGTCTCGAAGGGCAGCAGTTCCTCTTCATATGCCAGCTTCTCCGCCACCCGCGTGATCTCAATCACGTCGTTGGGGTGCAGCTCGGCGTCCAGACGCGGATGCACCTGGTCTGCTCCCAGGACCAGAATGCCCAACGCCCGCAGCGCATCGCCCACAGTCTTCGCCTGGGTGCGGGTCTCGATGGTCTGGCCATCGACGATGATGGTGATGGGATCGGCCCGACGTAGCAGCACTTTCATGCCTGGTTGGATGACGGCGTTCAGGCCCGGAAGCACTTCATCGCCTTGGTGGATGGGGATGTCGTTTTCCGCCAGCGCCTGCTCCACCCTGTCTGCTCGGGTCCAGATGGTGCGGGCGAGGCCCCCTTCTTCCACGATCTGCACGGGCGTGGCTCGCAGAATGGTCAAAGTCAGCGGGACGGGGTCCTGTTCCCAGGGCTGGGCGGCGCGGCGTCCTGCGGGCGGACGCCACCGGGCCGCGGGCAGAGGCGTTTCGAGGGATGTCTGCTGATCGCCCAGCAACAGCACGTCTGCAGGCGCGACCGCCAATGCCGCGTCATCCAGCACTCCCGCCACAGTGGCTGCCCGCGTCCACACCACCCGAGCATGATCATCAGCCAGCACCTGCACTGGCCGCGCTCGCTGCACGATGACATGGGCGTCCGGCCCCCAGGCTCCCGCCATCTTCAGCGTGTCCTCCGGGCGCAGCGGGTAGCCCAGACCCCGCAGCAGCGCCTCGGCCGAATGGGCGTGGGTCATCACCCGAACCTGTCGCCCGTCGATATCGATGACGACGGGAAAGGCCGCGGCCTGCCATCGCCACAGCCCTGCCAGGCTCAGCAGCAAGAATGCGCCGCCCGCGACCATTGCCAGCCACTGACGTCGGGTCGGGCGAGAGGTGGAATGGGGGGAGGCTTGCGCAGTCGAAAGTTGCATCAGGATCGAGCACGGAGGTGAAATAGCAGGCAGTGTGAAAGCATCGTTGCGGCTATTGTACTTGCTGATGCCTCATCCTTCCAAGTTGACGAGGAAAATCATCCGTTTTAGTCGGGAGATCGTCGTGGGTGATGAGGCGCTCAAAATGCTTACGCCCTCAGAAATGCGATCGCTCCCATCGCACCCGCTTCCTCCAATCGCGCCCGGCCCGCGGCCTGCAACGTCTCATCACCCAACCGCAGCCCCATCTCCAGCGCGGTCACGCCCCAGTCCAGGCGGTGGC